>ENA-ORKV01001919-ORKV01001919.1-human-gut-metagenome-genome-assembly--contig:-NODE-1919-length-13766-cov-2.964716_pt1 | contig 13766 bp, 8 predicted proteins | sample MGYA00243058_ERZ508805 | MGnify/ENA primary metagenome ERZ508805 (study PRJEB26277, sample SAMN04329770) | human gut metagenome | biome: human-associated habitat | host: Homo sapiens | place: USA... | reverse complement strand
ACTGGTTACCATTCAGATCGATATGCTGCTGGCAGAGCGTTTCGGCATGTACTACAAGGATAAGGACGGTCAGAAGATACCGGTACTTACCAATATATCAATTCCTTCCGTGACAGCGGCTGATGCAGATGATGGAAGCACAGTTTATAACTTTACAGTATCTGCACAGTACTATCAGGTGGCGCAGGCTCAGGCGGCGCAGGAATCAGCAAATCAATAATACCAGACAGGAGGGAATGAGATATGGATACGAAAAAGAAAATGTCAAATCGTGACAAAATGATGCTTTTTATCTTTGGAGCAATCCTCATCGTTGCAGCAGCATACTTCTTAGTATTTGCGAAGATGAATGAGAGAAAAGATACATTAAAGACAGAAAACGAGACACTTTCACAGGAAGTGCAGAAGCTGGAGACCATGGAGGCTCAGAAAGACAGCGTTCTGGAGGAGACAAGAAAGACGCAGCTTGATGTTGCGGATGTTCTTGGAAAGTTCCCGGCAGAGGTTCGTACAGAGAATGCGATCTACGATCTGAATGATATGTACGAGAGTATATCTGATGTAAAGATTCAGTCAGAAAGCTTTAACATGAATCAGATCTTCTATCAGCAGGGTGCAGTCAGTGATGGTAGTGCATCAACAGATGCGACTACAACAGGAGATAAGACAGCAAAGTCAAATCCTGCATCGGTAGCGGCAATCACTTCAGATACACCGGTTAACGATGTGATCACGGCAGCGGCTGATTATACCGGCTATCGTTCAACCGTCAATGTGACATTTACAACGACTTACGACTCATTGAAGAAGGTTGTGAACTTTATCAATGAATCTAAGAATCGTATGACGATTTCGGAGATTTCAGCAACGGCAGGAGAGGAAGACAATCTTTTGACCTGTAATATGGCAATTGATATGTATGCGATTTCCGGAACCGGTGAGGTATATGAAGCTCCGGATGTAAGCAATGGTAATACCGGAGTGGACAACATATTTAGAAAATAGGACATAAGTTGCAACTGCCGGAATTTTCGGCAGTTGCAATTGTTGTATAAAGATTTGAGGTGAGCCCATGAAAGAGAGAAGGTGCAAAACCGCACAGTGCCTCAGGGATGCACGCGGTTTTACTTTGGTTGAGCTGATCCTGACGATCGCAATTCTGGCTATCGTCACGATACCGATTTTGAGCTATTTTACAGATGCTGCAAAGCATAACGCAAGGAGCAGACAGAAGCAGAATGCAACCGTTCTGGCACAGGAGGTGCTTGAGAGTTTCAAACATTCTGCCTACAATCTGGATGACCCGAATGTTGTATGTTCTGCGGATCCAAACTGGACAGTAGCTGCTCCACAGAGTAGTGATGGCAGCTATGCATTAACACAGAATAAGACAGTTGACAAAAATTCTTTTAAGGTGACAGCGAAGATCACGCCGGTTGATAAGGTGAATGATGCGGCTGTATCAGCGGCACCGGCTTCATCAGCTGCGCCCGCGTCTGTATCAAAGGATTATGAGAAATTTGTGATTGGTACGATGGACACAAGCAAGGATTTGATGTCATCCGATCATGGTCAGACATTGGTTGCGGCAAGCTTTGCATTTAATAACAAGTATACGGCAGCCTGCGCAGCAAATGGTGTGACACCTGAACCGGCAGGAACTCCGGATCCTGTGACAGGAGTTACGCCGGCGAAGATTGATGCCAATTATTTTAAAAATCGACTGAATTGTGAGATTATTGTATCAGCTAAGAAAGATACATCTAAACCGGGATATGACGTGATTTCGGTGAAGTATCGATATACTTATAATAAAGGCGGAGAAGCATATCCGGAAGGAATCGACGCTAACACAGTTTATGAGGATGTTGTAGCTTCCTCATCCATTAAGGTTGATAAGCTGGAGAATATTTATTTGTTCTATAATCCGTTAAATGTGAATGATAAGATCACGATGACGACAGATGATGATTATCAGCTGCAGAATAATGCAGGTGATCTGAATATGTTCATTATTGCACAGAACAGTGTGCCGGCTTCCACCAGTGACAGTGATCTTCCGACAGGATATTCGAAGCGGCCGGGAAGCTATAAGCTTCCGATCAATGGTGCGGGTTCCGGATTTGAAAACAAGATTAAATGCGTTTATACCAATTTATCCCGGACGGCTGCTATGACAGAGCTGGATGAAACGTCGACGATTGGCGGAAAAGTACAGACCGGTCCGGATGGCAATTACACTTTGGTACATTCTGAAAAGATCAATCGTGTGGCTGACATTACGGTAACCGTTGACAGCCAGGATGGAAAGACACAGAAGATTGTAGAAGTAACTGGTTCTAAGACGCAGGATTAGAGAGGAGTGAGATCATGTTCAAACGATTTTTAAAAGATAAAAGCGGATCGTCTTTGGTTTTGGTAATGATCTGCATGTCATTTCTGATCTTGCTTGCAGGAGCAGTCATTACAACAACTGTTACCAATATTTATCTCAAGGCTTCCCAGAAGGTGACGCAAGAGAATTTCTATGAGACAGATTCTATACTGGATGCAGTAGCAGCGGGCATTCAGAATGAGTCCTCTGAGGCTTCCGCAAAGGCATACGAAAAGGCACTGGGTGAGTATAATGCTTCATTGACTGCGGCAGGCAGTGCGATGAGCGATAAGTATGCGAAGGACTTTTTGAATCTGATGATTCAGTCTCTGACAGGCGGAGATACCTATGATGCAACAAAGACGAATTATAAATATCTGGATAGTGTTTTGCTTGGTTATCTGACCAAGGATCAGGCAAAATCGTATATCAAGCATGCAGACGATGGTACCGGTGTGACGAAAGGTGACATGGTTTTGGATGGAGATGCTTTAGTGCTTAAGGATGTAAAGGTAATCAAAGCACATGACAAACAGAAGGATTATGAGACAACATTGACAACAGATATTCGTATTGAGATACCTAAGATCAGCACAGATGCACACTCGGAGTATCTTGATTATGCAATTCTTGCAGATGATCAGGTGATTGCAGATAACGGTACGATTTCGGCTCAGGTAGATGGAAATGTATATTCCGGTACGGTGAATCGTGTGGCAAATGCAACATCACCACAGCCGGCAAGCGTTAAGAATAATACACCGTTAGCCGGTATTGTGATCTCCGGTGGAGCATCACTCAAGATCAATGCGGAGCAGATCATTACACGAGGTGATGTGGATGTATCCAATGGCAGCCGCTTTGAAGTTGGCAAGAGTCCATCCAGTGATAAGGCTGCACAGCTTTGGGCAGAGAATGTGATCACAAGTGGTAAGAACAGCAGTAATGAAGTGACAATTGATGCTTCCTCCTATATCGCGGACGATTTGGAGATCAATGGTGAGGGTGACCGGGTTACTCTGAAAGGAAAATACTACGGTTACAATTACACGAATGACTACACAGCCGGAATAACAGGAAATAAGTTATCTACAACGGCTGCATACAGTAGTTCCATTTCAGTCAATGGTTATGATAACCAGTTGCTGATGAAGGATCTGAATGAGCTGGTGCTTGCAGGACGTACATTTATCTCCAAGAAGACGAATGTTGGCGAGACAGCACTTGCCAATCCGGATATTGAGCTGGGTGAATCTCTGGCGGTAAAGAGCAGCCAGTTGTCATACTTTGTAGCAGCAGTAAAGGACGGATCTACCGATGGATTTGTCAAGAGAGTACAGGATCTTCCGGCAAACAATAGTGTTACGTTGGATGATGGTCAGGCGGTTCCGGGCTTTGGTAAATACTCTTTGGATGCGAAGGATTCCATTCCATGCTTTGTATTTAATGCAAACAATGAGGAGTATCTGTTCGACTATGAAGCATATGAGAACCGTATCGGTATCCCGAAGAAGAATGGTGCAAAGCAGTTTGATATAAAGGCATTGATTACGAGCGGTGCAATCAGCAAGACGACACCGTTAAAGCTGTACAGCCGTTATGATCCGAATGTCAGTGCAGATACGATCAAGTATTTCTATCTAAACTTTGACGATTCCAAGGCAGCGAGCAATTTCTTTAATTTGTTTTATCATAACAGCTCGCAGCAGACGGTATACGATGTAGTGAATAAGACATATGTTGATTCCATCGGTATCCAGCTGCCATCCTTTGGATCAAAGGCAGGATATCTGTTATCATCCGGTAACATTATGTACAGTGATGAGAACGATAAGGATGCCAATGGAAAGGCAAAGATCAAGCTGAAGATTGATAATGGCGGTCAGACACCATCAAGCTCTTTTAAAACATTTGCGGAGCAGAACAGTAAGCTGTATATGTCTAAACAGCTTGCGTTGGTGGATGATTATGACGATGCGACCAACAGTCCAAAGTGGAGACTGTATGATGACAGCGATGCCAACCGGGGGGATGACACACTGCTCAAGAGTGGTAGTGCCGATGGAACGAACCTGTTTGCAAAGCTTGTAGATGCAAGCAAGATCAAAACTACGCAGATTGGACGTTATTCGATTACCAAGGATGATGGTTCTAACGGCGTATGCGGATACATTGTTTCAAACGGTGATGTAAAGTGGCCGGAGGATTATACCGCAAAAGGATATAATCAGGACGATCCTTGTTTTATTCTGGCAAAGGGATCTGTAACGATCAACAGCAACAAGTTTAATGGTCTGATTATTGCAGGAGATGATGTGGAGTTCGCAACGAATACAACGGTTTCTTCTGACTCAGAATCTATTGAAAAAGTATTTGAGCAGGATAAGAATTCCGGTAGTCCGGCATTCTTTGATGCAATGAAAGAGTATTTCAGAAAGTCTGTAAGCTCTTCTATTGGAACGAAGGAAGATCAGGATAAGGTCAACAATGTTTCATTTGAGAACTGGAAGAAGAATGACTAATGCAGGAGGTGAAGGCGATGGATATCAGAAAGGATAAGCGTGGTTTCTCCCTGATCGAGCTGATTATAACAATGGCGATCATGGCGGTGTTTGCCGGAGCGATCATTGGAGGCATGTCATACATCAATGCCGGTAAGACCAAGAAGGCCGCTGCAAGGTTGAATAATAAGATCTCCAGCATTCAGACGGCGACAATGACCAAGAAGGGTCAGACGTTCCTCTACATTTATCGGACTTCTGATGGAGTATACAGTACTGCGGTAAGCAGCAAGATTGATACAAACGGTGATGGCAATCCGGATTATCCAAAGGGATTTACACAGAGATCGGAATTAGATCAGTGTTTATCAAGTGGAAAGGTTTCCGGGGATAAGCTTTGCGACAGTACCGTGACCATTACCGGAAAGCAGGGAAGCGGTGGTTCTAACTCCGTAACGCTGAGTGAAAGTAATTTCCTCAAGCTGGCTTATTCAAAGTCAACCGGAGCATTTAATTATAGTAATGATGGTTCGCTGGATACGAATGGTGAATTTACGGATGTACCATTTTACAGTATGATCGAGATGTCCGGCAAAGAGAAATTCTCAATCAAGCTGGTAAAAATAAGTGGTAAGCATTTTGTAAAGAAAGGTTAATGGGAGGTGATTGTTCTGAACTGGAAAGATAAGAGAGGTTATACTCTTGTGGAATTAATTATTTCAATGGCGATTCTGGCAATTGTAGGAGGTGCAATCACTCTTATGATGCAGTCGGGAAGCAGAAGCTATTCGAATACGAAAGCGGAGCTTGATCTGCAGATGGAATCCCAGACATTGATGGCGCAGATGAGCACCATGATTATGGAATCAAATTGTGTCAAGTATGACAAAGACAACAATACACTGGCATTGTATCAGGTTGAGCTTAAGTCAACAGCTCTTCCGGCTGTATCAGGTACACCGGGAGCAACTCCGGTTTGTCAGCAGACAAAGACAGTAAAAGATCTGAAAGTGATTCAGTTCAAGGATGGAAAGCTCTATCTGAACGAGCACAATGCAGATGTAGCTTTACCGGCAAGCGGTGGATCGGTAAGCTGTACAGAAGATGATCTGCTTTCTGATTATATCAGTGATTTTAAAGTAGGCATCGATGGAAACAAGGTCACGGTTTCGTTTGATATGAAATCCGGTAAAAAGACTTACAAAATTGACGAGACAACAAAGGTAAGGAATGGTATGGTAGTCTATCCGTAATGGGTAGGCTGCCCTTGAACGTTATAGTGGAGTAAGGAGAGAACGGTTTGCAGTGCGAAACTGTGGAATGGAGGCTGTATCTATGAAAAAATGGTTTAAAAACTTGACGAAAGGAAAACTGGCGATTGGCGTATTGGTCTTGTGTCTGCTGGTGTTTGGCGGATATTTTGGGTATCACAAATTTATTGTAAAAGCGGATAGTATGCCAAATAGAGCAGTTGTAAATACGCTGGAAGATTATCGCAAACTTTGCACCGGAAGTGAGAACGGTGAAGTAGATAAAACACAAAATATTGCGGATGCAAATTCAAAAAATGCTTTTTTAATTTTGGAAATTGTGCCGTATTATGGTGATGCGGAGGTTGGCTATCTAATCGATGGCTGTGAGCCAATTGATCTCACGAATGTTGGAAAGTCTGTTTATGCAGCTGCCAAGGAAAGTACACGTTCTGTAGCAACAGCCGTTTTTAAGGATGAGTATGATAGAGATCGTAAGGATTATGACGATGGTTTGTATAAGGAAGATACTCGTTGGACCGTGGATGATGATTGGGTATTGACCTCCGGAAAAACAATCAAGACACATGGATATTATGAAAAAGTTGCAAATGGTGCTTCCGGTGACTTTGTCATTGATCATTATGAACAGGATACAACAGGAACCTTCTATACAAAAGATGCAGAGGGTAAGGATATTCCGGCGTATCGTCCGGTTTTTAGAAAGGCAAAAGATGGTGAGACAGGTCAGTTTAACTGGACAACACTTTATTATGCGTCAGCAGATACATTTGTTATGTCACGGTCGCAGTTTGATACATATGCTCTGAGTGAAAATAAGTATGTGGCATCGGCAGATGAAGGGATTGATTATAACCCGGGAGAAAGAGAGTATACGACAAGAGAAGACAGCGATTTCTATAGTATTTCTTATACAAATGATAAGGGAGAGAAAGTTGCTTCAGAGGGTAATATCAGTAACTTGTGGGTTAACATTGAAGGAATGCAGGTGTTAAAAGGTCATGTGGTTAACACTAATGATTTTGTGCGTACATCTTTGGATTTGGATGATGAATCAGAGACTGCGTGCAGAAATTTAAAAATTGCAGTTAAGACAATTGAACCTCAGGAATTAAAGAAACATCCGGAATGGATTGACTACGCGGATTTGTTATATATGCATCAGAAAACATCAGTTGGTACCTTCCCGGATTTATGGTGTAATGCAAATTTGGATAAGTATCATCGAAATAAAGATGTACTTGGAGAGTCATATTATAAGGATAAGGATCCGTTTATCATTGAAGCGGATGGAACGGTGAAATCCAAGAGTACAGATAAATCAATAAGAGAAGCGTTATTGAATTCTAATTTTATCTCTGATAACGATTGGGGTTGGACAGTAGCGAAGAAATTATTCTTCAAGATCAATCAGTTGGAGACATATGATGGGAGCGGAAAGTATGGATTTGCTCCATTATTGACTTCAAATGATATGATGAATGATTTGAAGGGACTTTCCGGGAATAGCAGATATAATGCTGATGATTTAAAGACAGTAACGAATCAGCATTTGGATTATACTACCATGGAGGTCGGAATTCCTAAAACTCCTTGGACTCCAGGTGAAAATACTGGTAAATATACAGATACAGGTACTAATTGTGGTATGTATAAATTCTTAATCATGAATTTTTTAATGAAACAGGAGAATTTTTACAATTACTTCTTCCAGACAGAAAGAGATGCTGGAGGAAAGGTCATTTCAGAAAATGGTGATATATCCTACTGTAGTCCACAAAAAAGTGCTGATGCACAGGAATATTGGAATCCTGATGCATTTCTTCCTGTTGCGGAGGGCAATGATTATACAAATCTTACTGATGCGCAGAGAGAGCGATATTCAATATATTATTCACAGGGATCATATCTGCAATTCCCTACACCGGGTCTTGCCGGTGCTACGTTCATTTATAACTCAGATACATCCTTGTCACAGGGATTTAATAATGCCAGAATTGATGAAACAGATTCAACCAAGGAGGCATTTGACTGGTTTGAGAAAGAGTATGGTGAGAGACCGGATAAGCTGACTCCGGCACAGATGGTTCATTATCTTCTGCAGTATAAGAGACATGGTAATGACGATGATGATGTAGGAACACGGGATAAGGACACTATGCATGTGCTTGAAATTGAGCCATGTGCAGATTACTTTATTACAGAAAAGTATCTTGTTGGAACATATCTTCCGGCATCACGTTTCAAAGGTAAGATTGAAGTAGATCATATGACTACCGCTGAGTTTAATGGATCAAAGCGTGATATCAATGGATATTATGACTTGATTTATATCGGGGATAATATTGGTAAGTTCAATACGACAACTACGCAGAATAATGGCGTTAACTATATCAATACCGCATATAATGACAGTAATTTGGATAAGTATGTATATCTGCATGTTGGTGATAAATCAGGAGATGTACGTTCTTCCGGTAATGATATTTCCAAACTGAAGAATGAACAGCTTCAAAAGTATGCAGAAGGTGGAAATGCGTTGGTACTTGCTGACAGTTTGGCAACGTTTAAGTGGGACACAAACGATACAACAAAGATTTCGGATTCATACAAGAATAATTATTTGTCGATTGTTGATTCGACTTCACAAATGCATGCACTTCTGGAAAAATTAAAGAGTGCTAACAATGTAAATAAATTTAGAAAGAATAACATCTGTGCGCTTTCGAAGCTGAGTGTTAAGTTCCTGAGCGAGAATTGTCTGAATTATATGAAAAATGGATTTTCGCTTCCTGCGAAAACTAAAACAGGATTAACCACTAAGAAGTATAAGGAATTAACCACTCGTTATAAAGATTATGTTGGTCTTTACAGTAAGATAACATCTACTCCGGATCGATATGTTTCGGACGATGGAATGGCAGATAGCAATGAAGTTAATCCGGCAAAGGCAAAACAGTTGGCGTTGACCGATCCACAATTGAACTTCAGCTTTATCATTGGTGATCAGTCATCAGACTATGCAGTACGTATGTATATTGATCTGAATGGCGATGGTAATATTTCTGATGACGAGTTGGTTCAGGATACATTTGCAAATAATTCAGGTTCTCCATATAAATTTGTTGGAGAGGATGCAAAGGATGCAGATGGAAATGTATTCAAAGACAAGAGTGGCAATGCAATTCAGGTTCCAGCAGCGCAGAACTATATTTATGATTTTAGCAGCAATAAGAGACTGTATCTGAACAAGACCAAAACTTCGGGTGCTGTTTCCTGGAAATTTGTATTATATAATACAAAGACTAAAGAAAATTATCAGTCAGTAACGGGAACATCATTTTATAAGCGCTCTGATGGAAAGACAACATCAATCAAAGCATTACAGATTCTCGAAGATGATCAGATGAACAGTCAGGCAAATTTGGAGAATCAGCTTGCAGGAAGCGGATTGTTCAAGGATTGGGTTGATAAGTTGAATGATACCATTGGTTTGGATGAGAACTATAAAGTAACAGTTAAGACAGTAAGTCTGACAGATTTCAATTCACAGCTTCAGGCAGGGACAATCGGTGGTGCTAACGGAGAGGATTATAATTGTTATATAGTCAGCTGCTCTACTAAACTATTCGGCGATAATGCATATAAGGATGCAGCAGATTATGTATCCTCAAGGGCAAAAGCGGGTGCTTCTGTTGTAGTAACCGGTGAAACAATTGATGACAATAATAAATCATCAGAAGTAAAAGATATCCTTAACATGAGCCGTTTTACAGATGATTTGAAGTTGTATGGCGATATCAAGGACACTGCGAAGAAACCAAAAGAGACAGACAAGGAATATGATAATAAAAATAAATTAGAATATACCTATGCAAAGGTTATGAAGGAGGGATCCGGAAAATACAAAGTATATAATAACAAGCTTTGGAAAGACGTCGATTACAATAAGGTTGCTAAGGCGAAGAAGATTAGTAGAAACAATATAGGAAGCCTTACAACATACCCATATACTATTAGTAGTTCTGTTGATATTGCGTCATCAGCAGCTCAGGTGTACCAGTTGAACATGAATAATGAAGGATTGGTTGTCTGGTATTCATTGGGACCGGATGGTGATGGCGATGATACAGAGTATGGTATTTCGCCGAGAGATGCATCGAATAACTATTATTTGTATTCTGTTGAGAATATCACATATGATATGATAGATCTCGCAAATACAACAAGTGATCTGGAGATGAAGTTATTTATTAATACATTGCGAGGAAGTGATGTATCTCCAGCAGTAAGAGTAGATTCTGCTAAGACAGTGGATGCCAACTATAGAGATTTTGCTGTTTCTGAAGTAACAGATGATTACTTCCCGAAGCAGGACTCTGATGCCATCAAGAAGTCGGAAGATGGTTCTGAGATGACTGTATTCAAGGGAGTAATTCAGCCGAATGGCAGTGATTACCGTGATTATAAGTCAAACTCTAAGATTGTAAAGGGAGACAGTCAGAGTCAGGGCAGTGGTGGTAAGATTGATGATGACACTACTATTACGCCTGCACCTGCTACACCGACACCTAAACCGAAGAGAGAGCCGGAAATATTAACACAAAAAGTGAATAGTTGGGATGATATTAAGTCTTATCGTTCCGAGAATGGCTCGCAGTTTAAGGGATGGGATAATAGTAGTATATTAGTGATTGATTATAAATCTAATGCTGCTGGTAACTCTTGGTATAATGACGGAGTTGGTTACATAAAGGACAAAAATGGAACGACAGTGTTGACGTTACCGAATAAAACACAAGTATACAAGATCACTCTTGGTCAATTGAAAGAGAAATATGGCTTAGATAAAAACGATGATATTGGATATTTTAATATTGAAGCTAGAGACGGATGGTGTATTAGTATCAATTTGATTGGTATTTTTGAGGATGAAGAGCAGTATAAGGACTATAAAAATGGTGGGTCCTCTGAAGATGAAGATACTTCTGGAACAGGTGAGTCTATTATTGACAAAGAGTCCCAGAAGGATATTTATGGAACTCACGATTCGTATGACTTGCTGGCAACTCCGGCGCCGAAATATATTCCTGACACGGCTACACATCGTGTATCGTTTACACCATATACAAACGCAACGGATTGTGTTAACGTTAATTCGTTTAAGATTTCTATGGTGACAGCAAGTGCATCAAACCTTGGAACTTCTAAGGAAAAGACAGTTAGCTATGTGGATGAGATTTATCAGAAGGTAACGACTGCGACCGGTAAGTATGTATGGAAGTTCACAGCCAATAAAGATCATACGTTTACGTTGAAAGAAGGTAATTTCCTGAAAGATAGAACGCAGTATTTCTTCTTTAGTGATGACAACTATATTAATACGACAACAACGTATGACAATGATAATACAAGATGGGTACGTTTCGATATTTCGAACCGCAGAAAGTCAGCAATCAGTTATCTGCATCTCTACTATGAAGGAAATGTAGATACAACATATGTATTTGATCTGGATTAATCAGATGATATAAGCGTGGTTTATGAACCACTGTAGAGAGGGCTCTGTGCAGCAATGCGCAGAGCCTTTTTAATATATAGGAAAATGCCCGTAACGTAGCGTTATTTCAACGAGAATTGCGAAGCAATTCTTGGAGGGCAAAACGCTACGTTACGGGCATTTCGATTGGGTGTCAGATCGTACGTCATCGCAGTAATGAGGAATATAAGGAGAAATAAGATGTGTTGATGGAATAGGAATGAATAGGGTAGAATTCATTTTGAAATTTATTTTCTTTGGAGATTTGACTTGCTAAGAATATGAAAAAAGAGTATAGTGATTATATCTGTTAGATTCCAATGAAAAGAGTAGGAGGACATCGATATGAAGGTTTTAGTGACAGGAGGAGCTGGTTTTATTGCCAGTCATACGAACGTGGAGCTTTTAGAGGCTGGATTTGATGTGGTGGTCATTGATAATCTGGTGAATGCAAGCAAGGAGTCCATTCGTCGTGTGGAGAAGCTTACAGGGAAGAACGTGCCTTTTTATGAGGAAGATCTGATGCATGAACAGGCGGTTTATGACATTTTTGAGAAAGAAAACTTTGATGCGGTGATCCATTTCGCTGGTCTGAAGGCAGTGGGTGAGTCCTGCCGGAAGCCGTTGGAATATTTTGATAATAATATTACAGGAACATTGAATCTCCTGAAGGCAATGAGAAAATATGGCGTTAAGAATCTGGTATTCAGTTCTTCCGCGACCGTATATGGTTTGCCGAAGACCGTGCCGATCACAGAGGATTTCCCATTGTCAGTATCCAATCCATATGGACGTACGAAGCTGATGATCGAGGATATGCTTCGTGATATTTATAAGGCGGATGACAGCTGGAATATTGCACTGCTTCGTTATTTCAATCCAATCGGAGCACATGAGAGCGGTGAGATCGGAGAGGATCCGAATGGCATTCCGAACAATCTGCTTCCATATGTGGCAAAGGTTGCAGCAGGACAGTTAGAGTGTGTTCATGTATTTGGTAACGATTATAATACACCGGACGGTACCGGTGTGCGTGATTATATCCACGTTGTTGATCTTGCTAAGGGGCATATTAAGGCGTTGGAGAAGCTGGAGCAGAATCCGGGTCTTGTTACATACAATCTTGGCACCGGTGTTGGATACAGTGTACTGGATATCATTCATAACTTTGAGAAGGCTTGCGGTAAGGAGCTTCCATATGTGATAGATCCGCGCAGACCCGGAGATATTGATATCTGTTATGCAGACTGCACGAAGGCGAAGGAAGAGCTTGGCTGGGAGGCACAGTATGGCATCGATAAGATGTGTGAGGATGCCTGGAGATGGCAGAGCAAGAATCCAAACGGATATCGCAGTTAATTTGACAACAGATATATTCCATGATATACTTGAGTTTGTAAGTTTCGTGAGTTGATAACCATGAGAGATTTAGAATTGAATATATCACGAGTTGATAACCATGATATATTTGGAATTGAATTTTCATGTGTTGAACATCACGAGACACTTCATCACATATAAATGCGAGGAAGGGAAGAAGTAGTACCAGAGGAAACCTACAGAAAGCTGCCGGTTGATGAGAGGCGCAGGGGCATCCTGATATGAATACATCCCAGAGCAGCCGGCTGAAGGTTACAGTAGGTCCGGACGGCATTGCACTCCGTTATTGTGCAGGGATATAGAGGTATCCTGCAGAGCTTCTCATCGTGAGGTGAGGAGGTACCACGATTACATCGGCCATTATCGGCATTTGCCGGTAAAGGACTTTTTTGTGCAAAAATGCACGGAATCAAAAAGAAAGGAAAAGAACAATGACAACTTACGACGAATTAGTAGCAAGAGGTTTGATCGCTCAGGTAACGGATGAGGAGGAGATCAAGGAATTAGTTAATGACGGAAAGGCTGTCTTTTATATTGGTTTTGACCCGACAGCAGACAGTCTTCATGTAGGTCACTTTATGGCACTTTGTCTGATGAAGCGTCTGCAGATGGCTGGGAATAAGCCGATCGCATTGATCGGTGGTGGTACTGCAATGATCGGTGATCCGAGCGGCCGTACGGATATGCGTCAGATGATGACA
>ENA-ORKV01001916-ORKV01001916.1-human-gut-metagenome-genome-assembly--contig:-NODE-1916-length-13780-cov-33.816537_pt1 | contig 13780 bp, 10 predicted proteins | sample MGYA00243058_ERZ508805 | MGnify/ENA primary metagenome ERZ508805 (study PRJEB26277, sample SAMN04329770) | human gut metagenome | biome: human-associated habitat | host: Homo sapiens | place: USA... | reverse complement strand
GCGCAAAAGGGGTAATCTCATCCAGCAGGGGCATCACGTCCGTCTTGTACGGCACGGTGATATTGAAGCCATCCAGCATGCACAGCAGTTCCGGTACAACCGCCGCCAATTCACTGCGCGGAATCTCAATCAGCCGGTAGCTCGCCTCCAGAGAGATTTTCTCCCAAATCGCCTCGTGAATGGGGACGGACAGGCTATGCCCCAGCTTCTCCCCAATCAGGCCGTACTGCTTCATAAACATGCACCTCCGGGCTGCTTTGTTCCCATTATAGCATGATTTAGGCAAGGGGGCAATGCTTGTACAGTTTTTTTCTGTTTTTGCATTTTGGGTGCAACAAATGGCATTTCTGATTCGTCTAATAGGTAACAGGCTGGAAAAGGAGGGAGCGTATGGGCAGACGGCTGATAAGCTGCTGCATGGCGCTGCTAATGCTGGGGTGTGCGCTGGCAGAGGACGAATTGGACATCACTTATCGCTTCGGCAGCCGCGAGGAGCAGAAAATTGCGGTGACGATTGACGACTGCTATCACGCGGAGGATGTTCGGGCGGTGCTGGATATTTTGCAGGCAAACGACGTCCGCGCGACGTTCTTCCCCATCGGCAAGGCGCTCAAGTACGAGGATGCGGCGCTTTGGCAGGAGGTTGTGGCGTCTGGGTGCGAAATCGGCAATCACTCATGGGGACATACTTACCTGACGAAGCTGAGCCGGCAGAAAATCAAGTTTCAGATGCTTCGGACGCAGGAAAAAGTGGATGCGCTGCTGGACTGCCATTATCCCATGCAGGTCATGCGCCCGCCGATGGGCAAGACGAACCAGAAGGTGGAGGAAAGCGTCGCGGCGGTTGGTTATCTGGCAGTGGTCAAGTGGGATGTGAGCGAGACCGACCCGGTAAAGGCGCTGGCGGACGTGCAGAACGGCAGCATCCTGCTCTTTCATGCGCGGAAGAAGGATGCGGAATGTCTGTCCGTGCTGATTCCGCAGCTGGTGGCGGAAGGCTATCAGCTAGTCACGGTGTCGGAACTGCTGGGACTGCCGGAAATTGTATGCAGCGCGGAAAAGTACGTCTATCACCGCCGCGATACGGAGGAAAATATCCGCCCCGATGCTGTTCCCCAGAATTGACAACCCTTCCCCATTCCGGTATAATGAAAGACGGGAAAAGGACGTTTTGCTGTGGCAAAATCAAGCATGAAGAGGAGTGAACCCTGATGAAAAAACGACTGTTGGCGCTGCTGAGCGCCATCGTGCTGATGGGTAGTGTATCGCTGGCGGAAAACACGGAAGAATCGGCGGAAACCCCGGCGACGGCGGAACCGATGGTTTCCCTGCCCATCGATTTCTCTCCCGGTATGCCCGCTGATCCGGACGGCTTTACCCTCGGCGACGGCACTTGGAGCTATGAGGATCCCACCATCAGCGTGCAGGTGACGCAGAAGCGCAAGGCGGAGTGCGACTATTGGGTTGCGCACATCAAGATAGCAGATGCTTCCCAGCTGCGCACCATGTCCGCCGGCGGCTTTGACTCCACCCGCACGGTCAAGGGCACGATTATGGCCAGGCGCAGCAACGCCATCCTTGCCATTGACGGCGATTATTTCTGCTATACCGGCATCGGTTATATCGTCCGGCAGGGCACGGAGTATCTTGACCACCTGCGCGGCGACCGCGACGTTCTCCTGATTGATGAGGACGGCGACTTCCACTATGTCCTCCGCCCCAAGCGCAATTCGCTTGATGGCACGGTGGACGGCAAGAAGGTCATCAACAGCTTCTTCTTCGGTCCGGTGCTGGTGCGCGAGGGCAAAGCCGTGCTGAACCCGATGACGGAAGGCATGGCGTTCGATGAGCCGCGGCAGCGCATGGCGATTGCGCAGGTTGGCCCGCTGGAATATATGGCGATTTGCTGTGCGTCGCAGGCGCGCGGCTCGATGGGCATGACGCTCCAGCAGTTCGCACGGCTCTGCGCGGATGAGGGCGCGTATATCGCCTATAACCTCGACGGCGGCGACTCCACCATGATGATTTTCAACGGCGAGAAAATCAACGACGTACTGAATGAAAACACCCGCGCCATCTCCGACATCGTGTACTTCGCGTCGGCATGGACAGGTGAGGAGGCGGAGGAGTGAATACCGTCTATTGGGTGCTCGTCGCGTTCGGCATCGTTGTGCTGGAGGCGCGTCTGCGCGCCCGGAACGTGCGCTATCTGCCGATTCTGCCCGCTATTGTGCTGGGCGCGGTGCTGTCCAAGGTCACTTATGTGGTGCTGCAATGGCACTATGCGTTCCCGCACTGGGGATGGGGCGCATTCACTGTCCTTCGGCCGGATACGTTCTGCTTCTTCGGCGGCGCGGTCGGCGTGGTGCTGGGCGTCATCATCAGCGCAAAGCTGACGCATCAGCGCGTCCTGCCCGTGCTGGATGCGTTTGCCCCGGCGGGTGCGCTGCTGGTCGCCATTGCCCGCTTCGGCGAAAAGTATCTGGGCGAAATCGGCACAGCGGGCTTTGAGATGCCCGATCAGCTGGCGTTCTTCCCCTTTGCCCTGACGAACGAGTGGGGCGAAAGCTATCCCGCCATCTTCATGCTGTCCTGCCTTGCGGCGCTCATTGTGGCGATTGTCGGTCTGACCCGCAAGCCCGGCGGACGCGATGGTCAGCTTTTCCTGCGCACCGCGTTTTATCTGGCGCTGCCGCAAATCATGTGCGAGAGCCTGCTGGCGGAGTGCATGAAGTGGGGCTTCGTGCGGGTGCAGCAGCTCCTGTGTGCGCTGACACTGCTGGCAATCCTGATTGTGGAGTGCCGCCGTGCGTCGGGTTCGTTGTCCTTCGCGAAGCGCTGGTGGCCGGTTGGCGCGCTGCTTCTGTGTGCGGCGGGGCTGGTCGGCGTGGAGTTTGCGCTGGATAAGTCCGGCTTGCCCGCGTTCGTGGGGTACGGCGCGATGGTGGTGCTGCTGGCGCTGATCGCGGCAGCGGAATGCGGGGCGGCGAAAAGGGCGAAATAAATACAACAGGAGGAAAACATGAACGACGCAGAACAGCGGGCTGCCGCGAAACAGTTTGCGCAGGATTGGCAAGCACGCGGCGACGAAAAGCAGGATAATCAATCCTTCTGGCTTGCCCTGCTGCAAAAAGTGTTTGGCGTGGCAGAGCCGGAGAAGTACATCAACTTTGAGTATCCCGTCCTTGTGGATGACGGACGGAAAGAAAAAGGCACGACCAAGTTCATTGACGGCTATATTGCCAAGACGCGGGTACTGATTGAGCAGAAGGGACGCGGAATCGACCTGACGATTGGCTATAGGCAATCGGACGAATCGTTCCTAACGCCCTATCAGCAGGCGCGGCGTTACGGCGGTTATCTGCCGCAGTCAGAGCAGCCGCGCTGGATTATTGTCAGCAATTTTGATGAGTTTGACATTCATGATATGAACCGCCCCAATGATTCGCCGGAAATTGTCAAGCTGTGCGATTTGGAGAAGGAATATCATCGGCTGCAATTCCTCGTTGACACGACCAGCGAACATATCAAGAAGGAAATGGAGATTTCCCTCAAAGCGGGCGAGCTGGTTGGCGTTCTGTATGATGCACTGCTGGCGCAATATCAAAATCCGAATGACCCGGAAACGCTGAAAAGCCTGAATGCGCTGTGCGTGCGGCTGGTTTTCTGTCTCTATGCAGAGGATGCGGGCATTTTCGGCAAGCACCTGATGTTCCACGACTATCTGAAAAGCCATGAGCGCGATGCGCGGCGTGCGCTGATTGACCTCTTCCGCGTCCTTGACCAGAAGCCGGAAAATCGAGATCCCTATATGGATGAAGATTTGGCGGCGTTCCCCTACGTCAACGGTGGATTGTTCTCTGACGAAAACATCATCATTCCCCGCCTGACTGAGAAAATTGTTTCGCTGATTCTACGGGAAGCAAGCGAGAATTTTGACTGGTCGGACATCAGCCCGACGATTTTCGGTGCTGTGTTTGAAAGCACCTTGAACCCGGAAACGCGGCGTTCCGGTGGAATGCACTATACCAGCATTGAGAACATCCACAAAGTCATAGACCCCTTGTTCCTGAACGATTTGAGAGCAGAATTGGCGGAAATTCAGCAGATTCCCGTCGTGCGAACCCGCAGAAGCAGACTGGAAGCGTTTCAGGAGAAGCTGGCAGGGCTGACCTTCCTTGACCCCGCCTGTGGTTCGGGAAATTTCCTGACGGAAACGTATCTATCCCTCCGGCGGATGGAAAACGAAATTGTCCGCAGTTTGATTGACGCCCGCGAAGGACGTACGAAAGACCAACGTGATCAAATTACTGCTGGGCAAATTATGTGGGGAATAACGGACAGCACCGTTTTGGAACCCATTAAGGTAAGCATTCAGCAGTTTTACGGCATTGAAATCAACGACTTTGCGGCGACGGTTGCGAAAACTGCGCTATGGATTGCCGAAAGCCAGATGATGAAGCAGACAGAAGCAATCGTGCATATGCCGCTTGATTTTCTGCCGCTGAAATCCTATGTAAACATTTTCGAAGGCAACGCATTGCGGGTGGATTGGGAAAGTGTCGTGCCGAAAGGGCGGCTGAACTATATCATGGGAAATCCGCCGTTTGTAGGCGGAATGTATATGCAAGCTACGCAAAAGGAGGAAATTCGCAGTATTTTCAATGGCGTAAAGGGCGCAGGTGAATTTGACTATGTGACAGGTTGGTATAAGAAAGCAGCGGACTTTACTTTCGATACCAATATTCACTGTGCGTTTGTTTCAACAAACAGTATTTGCCAAGGAAGCCAAGTGATTACCTTCTGGAAATACCTTATGGAGAAATATTTCATTCATATTGATTTTGCTTATACAACGTTTGTTTGGAACAGCGAAGCACAAAGTCAAGCAAAGGTACATTGTGTTATTGTTGGCTTTTCAGGAAAAAACGCAGTGCAGAAGCCCAAGATGCTATTCTCAGATTCAGAAGCATACAAGTGTTGCAATCAGATTAGCCCGTATCTAACAGATACACCTGTGACATTTATTGAATCAAGGAGTACACCACTGTGCGCTGTACCCAAGATGCGATTTGGCAGTATGCCAAGAGATGGCGGCGGCTTTGTGCTAAGTGTGGAGGAACGAGATGAACTGATTCAAAAAGAACCACTTTCTGCAAAGTGGATTAAGCCATATATAGGCGCAGATGAATTTTTGAACAACAAGAAAAGATTCTGCCTATGGCTTGTGGACGCTGAACCGGGAGAAATCAGCAAATGTCCAACTGTGCGAAAAAGAGTAGAATTTGTTAGGCAGACCCGTGCTGCATCTAAGGCAGAGGGAACAAGAAAATTTGCAGAAACACCTACGTTGTTTTGCCAGATTGCACAGCCAGATAGTGACTATATTATTGTGCCCAAAACATCCTCTGGGAGAAGACGCTATATTCCGCTCGGGTTCATGGATAAAGATACGATTGCGAGCGATCTGGTATTCCTGATTCCAAATGCGGGGCTTTATGAATTTGGTGTCCTGATGTCAAATGTTCACAATGCATGGATGCGTTTAGTCGCTGGAAGACTAAAAAGCGACTATCGCTATTCAAAAGACATCGTATATAATACGTTTGTCTGGTGTACGCCAACAGCGGAACAAAAAGAGAAAATAGAGCAAACGGCGCAGGGAATTCTGGACGCAAGAAAGCAGTATCCTAACAGCACATTGGCAAATTTATATGATGATACACTAATGCCCGAAAAATTGCGCCGCGCACACCAGCAGAACGACAAGTCGGTTATGCAAGCCTATGGCTTCTCTATCCGCGATACGACGGAAAGCACCTGCGTTGCGGCACTTATGAAAATGTATCAGCAATTAGTTCAAGCAGAAAAGTAAAACAAAAGTCCCATTATTTCGGGTTGAATTTGACGGTAAATTCGGGTATAATACAGACGAAGGGAGTTGATAACATGACGAACATCGTCCCTATTTCTGACTTGAAGAACTATACCGAGGTTCTCAGCCATTGCGATAACGGTTCGACCGTCTACCTCACCAAGAACGGACGCGGCAAATATGTAGTACAGAGCCTTGCAGAGCATGAGAAACTTCAGGCGACGGTGAAGCTGCTTGCCGAACTTGCTAAAGGTGTCGAATCCATCCGCACGGAAGGTCTTTTGACCATCGACGAGGCGTTTGCCGGGCTGGATGAGGAAAAGCAAGACCCGAAAGAAGGTTGAGTATGGCGAAGGTGACACTTTCCAAAGAAGCGCAGCGCGACATAATAGCCATTCGCAACTACATTCGGGATGAACTGTGCAATCCGAGCGCTGCCAAGCATATTATCGCCTGTCTCAAAAAGAGCATCCAGTCCCTCGAAAAGTTCTCCGGGCGTGGTCGTCCGCTGGACGCACTGCTGTCTGTTCATACGGAATACAGATACCTTGTGTGCGAAAACTACTGCATCTTTTATCTGGAAGACAATGAGCAGGTAATCATCGTCAGGATTCTGCATCAGCGCCAAGACAGCCTGCGGGCGCTGTTCCTCGAAAAGTAACCCAAAAATCATGGGGCGTCCCTCTCCATTCCGAGAGAGACGCCCCATTATATTACCCCTTATTTCTCCACCTTCGTCAGCCGAATCCGCACATTCGCCCCATTGCGCTGATCAAAGAGCCATGCGCTGGTGGCGCTGATGCCAGTCAGCTGGTGCGTAGCGGTCAGCGAATCGGCGGATGCGCCGGTGCGGATGGTCAGCCCGTCCACCGCGAAGTACAGCGATTCGCCCGCAAGTGTGCAGGTGCCATCAAGATTGAACGTGTAGGCGTTTCCTGCCGTATCCTGCCATGTGCCAAGCACCAGATAGCACGCTTCCTTCAGGCGCTCCTTCACGCGGCGCTCGTCGCTGATTTCCTGATAGTACGGGTACGCCTGATACACCTGTCCGGCGGCATAATAGCTTTCGCCCGCCTGATAGCAGCTTTCGCGGAAAATATCGCGCAAATCGGCGTAATCCGCGGGCAAATTCTCCATGTTCAGATTCATCAGCAAATCAGCCACCGCCGTGTACTCCTGCTGATTGTACTGTGCGCGGGCGCTGTCGGCAATCGGGCCGTAGTAGGCGGCATACTGCGCCGCGGCGCGATCGGCAGCATCGGAATAGTCGCCCGCCTGCGTGAAGAACTGCGCTGCCGCCAGCGAAAGCGAATCCGCCACGGCTTTTTCGCCCTGCGCATAGCGCACGATTTTAAGCTGTTCATCCGCGTCGGAATAGCCGGAAATGCTTTCCAGCAGCGCCGCCGCTTCGTCTAACTGTCCGGCTTCTTTCTTTTGCAGCGCAATGGCGTAGTCGCACGCCTTCAGCTGCGTCGCGGCATCCTCATACGTTCCCAGCGCGGCGAAAATCTCCCGCGCATCGGTGTACTGCTGATTTTGCAGCAGCAGCGCCGCCTGTTGGTACTGCGTCGCGGCAAGGCTCGCTTCGTCGCCCAATTCGGCATAGATGACGGCGGCAGACTGCAGGTTGTCCAGCGCGCCGGTCGATGCAAGCGCCTGCGCCTTCATCGTGCGCACTTCGCTGATTTTCTGCGCGCTGTCCTTGTAGTCGCCCAAGGCTTCATACAGCGCGATTGCGCCGTCGTAATCGCCATCCTGCGCCTTCTTCGCCGCCCAATCGTAGTTGCACAGACGAATCATGTCCGCCGCTTCGGAGTAATCCGAAACAGCCGTGAACCCGGCAATCGCAGCTTCATACTCGCCGCGCGAATACGCAATCTGCGCCGGCTGATACACGCAGTCTTTCAGCAGCGTCGCGACATCATTGTAATCTGCCGGCAGCTGATTCAGCAGCGCCGTCGCCGCATCGAAATCCAGCGCTTTCATTTCCACCAGTGCCTGCTGATAGATAGCTTGCTTCCACAGGTCGTCCGCGTCGCTGTAATCGCGGATGTTCTGCAGCAGCCGCGCTGCTTCCTTGAATTTTCCAGCCTCCAGCGCCTTCACTGCCGGAGCGTAATAGCTGACGTTTGCCTGTTCATCAGCATCCTCATAGCCCTTCGCAAGGTAGAACTGCTCGGCGGCGGTTGCGGTTTCTCCTGCCGCTTGCAGCTGCTTGCCATAGGCGTAATGCGCCTGACGCGCCAGTTCCGCCGCGCCCTCGTAATCCGGAATTTCCTCCAGACAGGCAATGGCGGATACCGGGTCAGGATTGTCGCCCTCCAGCAGGCTCTTCGCCTCCAGATACCACGTTTTTTCGATGAGCGCTGCGCTGTCCTGATACCCGTTCAGCGCGGTCAGCCCTTCGCGGATGGCATCGTAGTCGCTTGCCGTCTCCATTTCGGCGGATAGGCGGCGATACGCGATTTCCTGCAGCTGCGTCCGCGAATTTTCGTAATCACCCAGCGCCGTGAACAGCTTTTCGGCATCATCCAGCTTGCCCTCGTTCAGCAGCAGCAGACCCTCCTGATAGTCGGCAGACTTGCGCAGGTCGTCCGTGCGCGTCTGGTCCGTCAGCGTGTCCAGCAGCGTGCGCGCCTGTGCAATATCCTCCGCTGTCACGTTGTCGCTGTCCAGCAGGGCTTCCGCATGGCGGTAATTACTTTCCTCCACCATGTCCGCCGCATCTTTGTAGCTGCTGATTTCCGCGAATTTCTCCGCCGCGGCGGTATATTCACCATTGGTGAGCGCCGTCTGCGCGTCGCTGTACTTCATTTGCGGCAGGAGATGGAACATGATGCCGTAGCCGCCGCCAAGAATCAGCACAATCAGCGCAACCGCCCCCGCCACAACGCGGCGGTGCCGACGGCGCTTGGTCACTTCCTGCTCACGCTGGGCTTGCAGCTTTGATGTTTCCTCCACGGCGACGCGGTTCTGGTCATCCGTCGCCTTTTCGCGCGCGGCAATCACAGCGTCCACCGCTTCTTTGCTGAAGTGGGTGAACACATCGCGCTTATCGCGTCCGCAGCGGGCGCACGTCGCGACAGACACGGGATTCGGACGGCCGCAGACACACAGCCATAGGTCGCCCTGCATTTCGGGATATCCCGCCGCCATGTTGCCTGCCACCTCGCGCAGCTCACTCAGCGCGGTACTGCGGTGCAGGTTATTCGGCGTGTACTCCGTCAGTGGCTCTTTGCCGCGGCGCCAGATGCTGCTGTTATCGTACCAAACCTTCTCGATAATCGCTTCGCAGCCGCCGACGTTCGCGGGCTCTTCCACCGGCACGGTCATGGAGAATGTACGCATGGGTGCGCCGGTCAGCCCGTGCGCACGGTGGGTGATGCGGGTGATTTCCTGTCCGTCTGGATCAAGCAGGGTGAGGGTGACTTCCACGGAGACGACCTGCTGTCCGGAGAGATTGAACAGGGTCAGCTCGCAGGAAGGGAAGCCGGTATTGGGCGCATCAATGCGCCAGACTTCGACGGGGCTATTCAAATCAATCTTCAAGGGCAAATGCCTCCTTTGCAGCGTGCATTTTTGTTACTTGATTTTTCTTGTCGCAGAGGGTTTCGCCTCTGCGGAGGCGAGGAGGGAGCTTTCCAGTCGCTACTTCCATGCTTTGGGGTATTGTAGCTTCTATATCCCGTTCCCAGATAAACACGCGGAAGAAATATGCAGAAGTCACCAACTCCATCGCGCGGAAGGGTCAAGGGAGGGGACTTCGTCCCGTTTCATTCTCCCTTGCGGAGTCCAGAGGCAGAGCCTCTGGCGCCTCTCCTCACTCAATATACACCATGATTTCGGAGAGGACGGACGCGGTGAATTCAAGGCGCAGAACAACGCGCACGCCGTCATCAAGGACAAGACCAAAGCGCATGACCGTGCCGTCCACGGTGTACTCCACCACGCCATACTGACCGCTTTCTTCGTCGCCGTAAAGGTGCTCGGTGTCGTTCTCATCAATCGCGGTGTTGTCATTGCGGAAACGGTTGTATACCTGCGCGAAAGTGTCGCCGATGCGGCTCGCGCGCGGGCCTTCCATGCCATCGGCGGCAATCAGCAGCATCTCCACCTGCGGGTTCTGCTTCTGCGCGTCGTAGAGAAACGTGATGTCGCACGCCGCGAACGTCATCGTGCGCACATAGCCGTCTGTGCCGTTCTCCACCCACACGTCGTCAATCACGTCTCCCAGCACGTCCGCAGCGGATTCCGGCGTCAGGCTCATGAAGTCAATACCGGAGAACTGCAAGTCCGTTCCGTCAAACATGGGCAAATCCGCGCCGTTGTAGCTCGACGGAACCTGCACATAGTCGTCAAAGAGCGCATCGAAGCGGAGATTGTCGCGCACAGTGCTGATTTCCGCCTCGGTCGTGCGTGCGGACAGACCGTAAACGCGAATCGCGCTGACGATATTGTCCTCCATCGTAAAGATGACGCCCGTGTCCGTGTAGCCCTCGCCATCGGTTTCCACGCGCTCATGCACGGCGTATTCCACCGTCTGCACGCGCTGACCGTCGCGCTTCACTTCGCCCCATCTCATGCTTTCCGGCAGCAAGTCCAGCACATACAGCACGGCGGATTCGCGGCTGCCGCGCAGAGACGGGTTCTCACTGTAATTTGCTTCCAGCACGATGGACAGTTCGTCGCCTACCTGAATATCGCGCGGGCCCTGCTCTTCGGCGCTCGTCAGGACGATGGAAAGCAGCTGCGTGTCAATGCTCATCGCGGGCGAATCGGCATAAATCGTGCCGAAGGAATACTCGAAGGCATAGCCGTCCTCGGTCTTGGCATCCGCCGGATCGTTCAGGGGCGTAGAGGCCATTGCCAGCGTCTGCATCCGCGCGGCGAAAGCTTGCAGTTCCGCCAGCGTCAGGGCATCCGCGCTGTTGTCCTGCGCATCTTCCGCCGATGCGAAGATGCAGCTTACCCCCATCAAGACCGTCAGCAGCAGACAGAACATCCGTTTCATCATCGTCAAGCGCTCCTTTTTTCGGAAACGATATGATTTACCAATGCTATTGTACCGCAAAAATCCGCCCTTGTACACCCTCGAAATGTGTGGAAAATGTAAACTTTGCGCAGAAAATCGCGGAAAAAAGACGATTTGCAGAAAAATATTCCACCTATTCCGCGGAAAATTCTCGATTTGCGCCACAAGGATAAGGAAGAATCCGACGCTGTTTCCAGCGTATCCGCCAATTTCCCCAAAATGCGCCAGCAACGAACATCCGCCCCCTGTCGTTGGATGGGTGAAGCGGAAAGAAACGCCGCTTCAAAAGCACAACCTTTCTTCCATGGAAAGCAAAAGGAGGCAACAATCCATGAACAAGAAGAATCTGACTCGTGTGGCTGGCCTGAGCGCGGCGGCGATGCTCGCGCTCAGCGGCATGGCGATGGCGGAAACGACCGAGAGCGCGCTCGTCAAGGGCGGCGCGCTGAACCTGCGCGAAACCGCGTCGCTGGACGCGAAGGTGCTGGGGCAGTACCCCACCGGGACGCTGGTGGAAATCATCAAATCGGGCAGCGAATGGCATCGGGTCAGCGTGAACGGCAAAACCGGCTACATGTTGGCAAAGTACCTGAATAGCGCTGACAGCGCTATCTCCGCGACCGTCCGCACCAACACCGGCACGGGGCTGAACCTGCGCGAGCAGCCGAACATGAACGGCACGATTATCATGGCGATCAAGAACGGTCAGTCCGTCAGCGTCCTGCAGAAGAGCAGCCCTTGGAGCCGCGTCAAGGTCGGCAACCGTGAGGGCTATGTGGCAACGAAATACCTGAACTTCGGTTCTTCTTCCGGCAGCGTGTCCGGCACGGCGGCTGTCGTTCATAACCCGAAAAGCACGCAGGTGCTGAATCTGCGCCGCGAACCGAACCTCGACGCGCAGGTGCTGGCATACTATCACAACGGTACGAAGGTGACGATTCTGGGCAATGTGGACAGCAAGTGGGTCAAAGTACAGGTGACGGACGGCAAGATCGGCTACATGATGAAGCAGTATTTGAAGGTGAGCGGGGGAGCGGGCGAAGTGAAGCCGTTCACGGCAAAGCTGTGGAATGTCAACGGCGGCAGCTATGTGAATTTCCGGAAGGGCGCATCGCTGAATGCGGAAGTACTTGCGCGCGTGCCGGTGGGTACGGAAGTGAAGGTGCTGGAGCACGGCACGGATTGGTGCAAGGTTGAGGTTGATGGCAAGACCGGGTATATTTCGACTTGGTTCATGAAGTGGTAAGGGATAGGGTTAGGGCTAACACCCAAAAGAGCAACACGCGGAAGAAGTAAGGCAGTGAAGCCAACTCAATCGCGAAAAAGGGTCAAGGGGCGTTGCCCCTTGCGGAGTCCAGAGGCAGCGCCTCTGGTGGGGTTTGGGGCAACGCCCCAACTGTTCCTCGTCAAACCTACTCCAAGGGAAAAGTCAACAAGGCGCAGGCAGCGAAGCGTCCCTGCCAGTAACTTCGCGCATCCGCAGATGCGCCCCCCCAACTCGCTTTCCCCACCACTTGCACATTGTCGCGCCAAATGGGCGCGACCGAGAAGCACGAAAGCCATCCTCCTAACAATTTTTCTACAACTCCATAAAAACAGGCTCATGCCCCCAAATCACCGGGACATGAGCCTGCTTTCTTATCTTGCCTTTTCAATCAGCGTGTGCAGCGCGTGCTTCATTGCCAGCGTGCGGATGCGCTCGCGGTTGCCGGAGAGCGCCAATCGAACCGCGCTTGTGCCGCCCGCCGTCGATACGCCGACGCACACCGTCCCCACCGGACAGTCCTCCGTCCCGCCGTCCGGCCCCGCGACGCCCGTCGTACTCACCGCAATGTCCACGCCCAGCCGCTTCCGCGTGCCTTCCGCCATTGCGCACGCCGTCTCCACGCTCACCACGCCGAAACGCTCGATGACCTCCGCAGGCACGTCCGCCAGAATCGTCTTCGTGTCCGTCTGGTACGTCACCAGTCCCGCGCGGACAACCGCTGATGCGCCCGGAATATCCACCAGCGCCGCAACGACCTTGCCGCCCGTCAAACTTTCGCACGTCGCGCACGTCATGTTCCGCGCCCGCAGCGTCTCAATCGCCGTTTTCGCCAGTGAACCGCCGTCTGTTTCCTCAATCGCGTACACAACATTGCCCAGACGCGCCTTGACCTCCGCCAAAAGCGGTGTCAGCAGCGCCAGCGCCTTCTCCGCCGTATCAGCGCTCGCCGTCGCGCGCAGCTGCACCTCGCCTAACGCGCAGTAGGGCGATAACGTCGGATTCTCTCCGTTCTCCAAGTCGCGCAGGCGCGTGTCCACCTCGGATTCACCCATGCCGAAGATGCGCACATACCGGCTCACCAGTGCGCGCCCTGACCGCGCCATCAGGTACGGCTCGACCGATGCGGTGAACATCGGCTCCAGCTCGCAGGGCGGACCGGGCAGGTGGATAACGACTTTTCCATCACCCATCGGGACAATCGCGCCGGGGGCTGTGCCGTTCGGGTTCATCAGCAGTGTAGAATCCGCCGTGAACATAGCCTGCGAAAGGTTGTTGAGGGTCATGTTGCGGTGATACTGCTGGAAGCGGGTGCGAACCATCTCCTCCGCTTCCGGGAAGAGGACAAGCTCCTTGCCCGCAACCTTTGCCGCCACGCGCTTGGTGATATCATCGACCGTCGGGCCGAGACCGCCGGAGGTAATGACGATATCCGCGCGGCTGAGCGCAAGGCGGTAGGCGTCCTCCAAGCGCTGCGCATTATCACCCACGACGGTTTGGTGCTGCTGCGTGATGCCCAGCGCGGACAGGCGGCGCGAGAGGAACTGCGCGTTGGTGTTGAGGACTTGCCCCATCAGGAGTTCCGTGCCGACACATAGAATTTCTGCAA
>ENA-ORKV01001910-ORKV01001910.1-human-gut-metagenome-genome-assembly--contig:-NODE-1910-length-13823-cov-4.258548_pt1 | contig 13823 bp, 17 predicted proteins | sample MGYA00243058_ERZ508805 | MGnify/ENA primary metagenome ERZ508805 (study PRJEB26277, sample SAMN04329770) | human gut metagenome | biome: human-associated habitat | host: Homo sapiens | place: USA... | reverse complement strand
CGTTGATGAAATATAATTTTTTATTTTTCCTACACTTTGAATTATACAGGAAGCCAGTCTGTAATTTGGTGGTATCTTTGCCAATCTTGACAGTAATACCCATAATTCTGTTAGCCACGGTCGATACCTCCTTCCGTAAAAATGGGCATAAAAAACAGATTTCTCCGGCATGAAAAAGCACCAACCATTTCTGATTGATGCTTTCAAATTATTTTGTTTTTTTAAATCTTTTTAATTGCGTATCCACATCTCGTCCACCATACATAACACATCATCAAAATTTTCCGCAAGAAGCCCGAACATTTCCACATATTAATCCGTTCTTTGAAACCGCTTCCGGATTATCCTTTTCCATTCCCTCCAGAGCGTTTTTGATTGTTTCAACCATATCAGCCTGCCCAATCAGCCAATCATCAATAACATCTGATGTTCCCTCTGCTTTTGCAACTAATGCACTGCGTTCACTAGTCTTAAGTGCTAAATTTAGTACAATTCTGTTAATCAATGCAGTTATTGCTATCATTACTACCATACTGATTGCTGCATAGATAGTGATTTTTCCTTTTATTGTGCTTCCAAAATGTTGTTTTCTGACCTTTTTCATATAGTCTGCTCATATAATCTTAATTCACCTTTTTGGTTTTTTGCCTGATATAATGCTTTATCTGCTCTGTCATACAGAGTTTTTGTATCCTCATTTGCTGTTCTTTCCGTACCACCGATACTCAAGGAAACATTTAATTCCGGTATAAGTTCTCTCATATAGCCCCAAAATTCTTTCTGAATCCCCTGCATAATATTCATGACATCTTTTTTATTTATGTCAGCAGGAAAAAATAGTATATACTCATCTCCGCCCAGTCTTGCAAGAATTGACTTATCACTTGCTTTCTTTCTCATAATGTCAGCAAGTTTGATCAACACATTATCTCCAAACAAATGCCCTTTGGTATCATTTACACTCTTAAAATTATCAATATCACAAATGAAGAAATATCCGCCTGCCTTTCTATTAAATTCTTTCTCCATCAAACTAACTGCATTTTTCCTATTGTTTAGTCCTGTCAACGAATCATACCCTGCCTCATACTTTAATATTTCCTCTCTCTTTAACTGTTCTGTAATATCCGTCATAATACTGATCATGGCTTCCCGCCCATCATTTGTAATGATTTTTTTTCCAATATCATTTACCCAGATAAGACGATTGTTTTTGCCAACAACACGATACACTATCTCATATTCGTTTTTTTCCTGTATCTGTTCCACGATACTTTCTTCTACTCTTTGCTGATCCGCTGTATAAATAACATTCATCATCTTTTCATCCGTTACAGCAATTAGTTCTTCATAAGTATATCCAAGAATTTCCAACATTTTATTATTGATGGTATACAGTGGATAACCTTCTTCCAGATATCCACCCATAATACCTCCCGGAAGTGCATTTGTCACAAGTTCCGTAAGTTTTTCTTCGGATTCCTTCGACAATGTTCCTACTACACTTTTTCCGTAATAAAGCGGAAAGAATGCACCTTTTTCCTGATCGTGTTCTGGGGTAGACATATGCAGACTTGCAATTTTCCATTCATTGCCATCTTTTACACAGGTAGAAGTAAGTCGGGAATGTATTTCCGTAATTTCATTTTCTGCCTTTAATCTGATGTTAAAAACAGCTAACTGTGTACATATACTACCCCCTCCCGAAAAATTTTGCATATAATCACAAATCTCATATTCTAATGCATTTGGAAGCTCCTCAAATTCACTTAACAACAATTCACGAAGCTCTCCCTTATTCCTTGAAATTTCTTGTTCTCCAGTTCCCACCGAAACAACATCTTCTGTAAGAACTGCCAGTGTAGCTTCAAGATTCCGTTCCGTCAAATAATGTTGAAAAAATTTTTCTAATAATTTTCTCATGCTGTCTCCTTTTAAAACCATTTTTTCTTTTTGATTCAGACACATTTGGTTATCCGCAACCGGTTCTGCCCATCACGATAAATATATTGCATATCATCCATGTTTTTCTTAACCATAAAGATACCTAACCCACCGATTTTTTCTATTTAGGAAACTCCTACCAGATAAAACCCCACTTGTTTTTTATTCTGATTAGAAATTTTGGGGGATATATATTAGTACTTTAGTATACAATAAGACAGTAAATTTGTTAATATTTCTTCATTAATTGACTTGTTTGCATTGTAAATCACTTGTTTTTTATTCCTTACTCTACTATAATCATTTTTGAATATATGTCTAAAAGCAAAGGAGAGCTGCCATGACAGCAAACAATTTAATATATAAATCCATCCACATTATCACCGAATACTACAATAACAATCTCCAACCCTATTTTGACAATATAAGCGAAGATGTGTTGTGGATTGGCCCTGCTGAGAGACAGGAAATACGGGGACGTGAACAAGTTATTTCCACATTCTCAGCAGAGGTACACGGACTAAGTTTCACAATGGGATCGATACGTGCAATCTGTATTTCTCCCATCAAAACCGCACATGAGGTTATCCTGCAATATGAAATCTATACCCATTATCCTGATGGAAATACAGATTTACACAATCAAAGGCTTCACTACTCCTGGTACAAAAAAAAGGTACGCACAGAAAGCGGTTCTGATTTCCGCTGGGAGATTGCTGTTCTTCACATCAGTAACGCATGGCCATACGACAGCAGAGACACCATTTATCCGATACACTATCAAAGTTTAAGCTTGCCGGTACGGTTGGTTGAAAAGCCGGAGCATTACATGACTGTCACAGCGACTGACATGAGTGTGCACCGCATTCCAATAAACCATCTGCTATATATTGAAACAATAAAAAGAACTGCAAAGCTTCGTATTCACACAAGCACGGATACAATTATTGTAAATGGCACACTCCCGGACTTTGAGAAAACATACTCTGATTTCCTGCTTCGCATTCATGCAGGTTTTCTCATCAATCCTGAATGTGTCAGCAAAATTGAACGATTCACCGTTACCATGTCAAACGGTGTGAAGCTTCCTGTTCCCGAAAAAAAATATACCACCATCAAACGCCTGATACTCACAAACTTACAATCCAACTGAGGATTCAAATCTCTTTTTGTAATTTCTGACTGTTAAACTAATAAGTACCCTGCTTGTATACACCTGCGGTGTGGGATATATAACTACATAAGACAACTTCGCTGAAGCTTGTTTTATCGTATGCTGGCAAAGAAAGAAGCAGACACATGGAACATTTTCCACATATCTGCTTCTTTCATTGCGTGTATTCAGTTTTATATGATTGTTGCTATAAATGGGATACAAACACCACAATTTTTGTAGCTACATAACTTTTATTGTGTTTGGCTTGTTTACTATGGCTACGATTTTTTCATCTAATGCAGCCTTTTTCGGATAATGGTATTAGATATTATCTATTTCATAGCATGCATGGAGTATTTTTTACTTCTTACAGCACCACATTACCATCTGACTATATGAATTGCTCCATAAACTCTGCTGGTGTCATAATCTCCGGTCTTTCCACATCAATATCAGAAAAGTCCTTGTCTCCTGTCACAAGAACATCAACATCCTCCATGATTGCTGTGTATAGCACAGGATAATCCTCATCTACTTCACCACACTATAAAGTTATACTTAAGTATGTACAATAAATATTAAATAAGAATGTACAAATGTTATGATATGTGAGTTGCAAGGAGGAACTCATAATGATACTAAAGCATCAAATCATAACAGATATAAGAATAGAAAGTGTCAATGACCTGTACAAGTTAAAACCATTTTTAGAGGATGGCACATTGAAGATTAATAAAAGTCAAATAGCTAGAGAATTGGAGGTAGATAGGCGGACTGTTGATAAATATATAAATGGATATACAAAGCCAGAAACAAGAAACTGTGATGACTGTATTACACCTTTTTATGACACTATTACAGAGTTATTATCAGATAAAAATCAGCAGGTATTCTACTACAGAAAAGTATTATGGCAATATCTGGTTGATAATCATGGCTTTACAGGTGTTTATTGTAATTTCTGTCATTATCTCAGAAAATATCCTGAATTCGATTCATATTTCAGAAAAAGCAGACCATCAAATATCAATAAGGTTACTGTCAGATATGAAACACCTATGGGCAGACAGGCTCAGCTTGATTGGAAAGAATCTATTCCGTTTATTCTTTCTTCAGGTGAAATTATAGAAGTAAATATTTTTGTCCTGTTGCTTTCATATTCAAGATTCAGAGTATACAGGGTTTCACTTTCTAAAACACAGGATATACTCTTTTCGTTTCTTGATGATGCATTTGAAACACTTGGCGGTATTCCGGATAAAATAGTTACAGATAACATGAAGACTGTTATGGATGAAGCCAGAACAGAATATTATGCCGGTAAAGTTAATAACAAATTCCAGCAATTCGCTGATGATTATGGTTTTATCTGGAGCTGCTGAAATTAACCCAGATGAAACTACATCTTGATGAAATAAGGGATTTTGTGACAACAAACGGATTATCGTTTACGGAAGGTTTATTAAAACTGAGCAGTTATGAAGTTGATTTCAAAGAACAGAATGCCTCCAGATCTATGATAAAGGCTGCAGCATTTCCTTTTGTAAAAGAACTAAAGGATTATGATTTTGAATTTCAACCAAGTGTAAACGAACAGGAAATGATGGAACTTGCTCATTGGTTGCAGCATAAGGCTCATACCATTGGATATCCACCACAATATATTCCCAACCGTACTCCTTCAGATGCTCAGCCATAAATTCAGCGTTCCGTCGTACGATATCTTCTGTAACAGCCGCTCCATAACAATCCAAGCTGTTCCACCCCATAGGTGCTGTTTTCATCTTCATCTGTTTTATACTCTCTCTATATCCTGTTAATTCTGTCCGTAATATGCATTTGCACCATGCTTACGGAAATAATGCTTATCCTGTAATTCCTGCGGGGCAGGTGCTACCTGCGGATGAATCAGCTCGGTTCGATATGCCATCTTGGCAACCTCTTCAAGAACCACCGCATTGTGGACGGCCTCCTTTGCATCCTTGCCCCAGGAAAAAGGACCATGATTCTTGCACAACACTGCAGGAACTGCCATTACATCCTTCTTCATGCGTTTAAATTCCGAAACAATCAGGTGTCCGGTATTTTCTTCGTAAGCAGAGTTAATCTCTTCCTTCGTCAGACATCTCACACAGGGGATTTCTCCGTAGAAATAATCCGCATGAGTCGTACCATAACAGGGAATACTTCTTCCGGTCTGTGCCCAGCTCGTTGCATAGGAAGAATGGGTATGTACAATTCCACCTATTTCCGGAAACGCCTTATACAGCTCCAGATGGGTCGGTGTATCGGAGGATGGCTTATACCTTCCTTCCACACGGTTTCCTTCAAGATCCATAACCACCATATCTTCCGGCTTCATAATTTCATAATCCACACCACTTGGCTTAATCACAAAATATCCGGTTTCACGGTCAATAGCACTCACATTACCCCAGGTAAATGTTACCAGACCATATTTCGGAAGAAGCATATTTGCTTCGTATACCTTCTGTTTTAATTCTTCTAACATGACATAACCTTCCTTCCAAATATTTATCTCTTACTTTAAGATGTTTATCATATAGTTATTCTTAAATCTTTATCAACATTTACATGTTTTTAAAATATGTCTACAGTGCCTCGACAGCAGCCTTCTCAGCCGGGAGATTCTTCATATACTTCTCCATGAACTTCTCAAAGCCCTCGACATCCTCTTCCATAGGATCCATCTTAACACCCTTGTTTCCGGCAAAAATCTCCTCATTCAAGAACTCGCCAAGGCTCTGGCCGTCCTTCTTCTTAGCAAGGAATGCAGCCAGAACAGCAATACCCCAGGCACCGCCCTCACCGGCTGTTTCCATAACCGATACCGGTGCATTCATAGCTGCTGCCGCAATTCTCTGTCCGACACCTTTTGTTTTGAAATAGCCGCCATGTCCAAATAACTGGTCTACCTGGACACCCTCTTCCTTCAGCATCAGATCCATACCGGATTTTAAAGCTGCAAGTGCAGAATACAGATGCATTCTCATGGTATTCGCCAGTGTAAACTTACTCTCGGCATCACGTACAAACAACGGTGCACCGGCATCAAAACCGGTAACCGGCTCTCCGGAAAAGTAATTATAGGAAATCATTCCGCCACAGTCCGGATCACCCTTTAATGCAACACTGTAAAGCTTTGTAAACAGATCATTCATATCAAAGGTTAAACCATACATTTCACCGAATTCCCTGAACAGATTCACCCACGCATTGATATCTGAAGTACAATTATTACAGTGTACCATACCAACCAGCGCACCATCCGGCGTAGTTACAAGGTCGATCTGCGGATATACCTTGGAAAGCTCCTTTTCCAGAACTACCATGGCAAATATGGAGGTTCCTGCAGAGATATTACCGGTTCGTTTCGCAACGCTGTTCGTTGCGACCATACCGGTTCCTGCATCACCCTCCGGGGGACAGAGCGGAATGCCTGCCTGCAGATCCCCACTCGGATCAAGAAGGGAAGCTCCTTCTTCGGTCAGCACACCTGCTTCCTCTCCTGCTGCTAACACCCTCGGAAGAATATCACGGAGATTCCAACGATAATTCTGATCCGCAACCAGCTTATCAAACTTCTGAATCATCGCATGATCATAATCCCCGGTGTGAATGTCAATCGGGAACATTCCCGATGCATCACCGACTCCAAGTACCTTTCTTCCGGTCAGTCTCCAATGAACATAGCCTGCCAGTGTTGTAAAGAAATCCACATAGGGAACATGCTCTTCCCCGTTCAGGATTGCCTGATAAAGATGTGCAATGCTCCATCTCTGCGGAATGTTATAGTTAAATTCTGCAGTAAGCTTTGAAGCTGCTTCCTCTGTAATCGTATTTCTCCAGGTACGGAACGGAACCAGAATGGTATCATTCTCATCAAACGCCAGATAACCATGCATCATCGCAGAGAATCCGATGGCATCTAAGTGCTTTAAGGTAACACCGTACTCCTTCTTCACATTCTCCTTAAGATCCTTGTAACAATCCTGTAAGCCATCCCAGATATCGTTCAGAGAATAGGTCCAGACACCATCTTCATAACGGTTTTCCCAGCTGTGTCCACCGGATGCCAATACATTTCCTGACTTATCCACCAGAACGGCTTTAATTCTGGTAGACCCAAACTCAATACCTAAGTAACCCTTTCCCTCAATAATTAATTGTGCTGCGTCCATTGTAATACCTCCTTGTAATTTTGACACAAATGCCTGCTTCACAGTCGCTTGTTTTTCTTAGTGCTTACTTATAGAATACCTCGCCAAGCATCAGGTCACGTTTAAAGTTACAGAAACTGCTTCAAGGCACCAAGATTTCCGAAATGAGTCACGATGGCCTGATAGTTCTTTTCCTCTAAGAAACGTTCAAAGCCGATTTCAATCTGTGCCTGCACCGCTACATGCTTACGTAATTCCTTCTCGTCTCTGCCTTCCAGTAAAATCTCATACTTATCATAATACTCTTCTACCAGAGTATTTACATCTGCTTCAGACACCGCATCTACAGACTGGGCAATCTCATTAACCGGATAAGCTTCCACTTCCCAACCGAACTTAATCTGTGCTTCTACCTTATCACCTTCGGTAACAGCAACGTTACGCATATTGTCTGCAACACGCATCACACGGATATGGCTGCTTTCTACAATGCCCACTGCGGTACGCATCCAGGATGCAATCTTTTCTGCTATCGACCATTCCCTTGGAAAGCAAGACAACTGTCTCCACATGGCTCGGTTGTTCAACGAAAAACATACTCAACCCCTATTGTACAAGGAAATGTTGGAACGCACTTTTTTCCTTAAAATCTAGGGTTTCGAGCCTATGATAACCTTGAATTGCCCTATAATTTGTATAGGCAAATTAGCAGCTAATTATATTTCTTCGATATATTCTCTGAAAATATCCAGTATGAAATCTGCACTTGCCGGGGTGTAGTTGGGCGATTGTGCCATAACTGCATAATCAAAGTTTCCGTCAAATTTCACATCCTCAATCGTTGGAATTATTAACAGTTCCACTTCTGGATCTTTTATTGCACCCTCGAGATATTTTTTCTTATATGCGTCAGACGAATCATAATCAGGCATTTCCATCGTTTTATTATACTTTAACTGTATATAATTTTTTACAGGTTTATCCCAAATGTACTCTTCATGAAAATCCTTTAACGTGTCAAGTACATAATCGTTCTTGTCACCATGAGGATTTGCACAATATGTAATAGATGAAACCATTCTATAGGCAACTGCCCAAAGCAAATAGTCACATATACTAATTTTTTTTATTTTATCGTAAAATTCATACTCGCTTATTTTTCTTCTTGAATCAATCGGAAGTGTAAGAAACTCACTTTGCAAAAAACTCCATGATGCATCTCCCAAGCCTAAATCAGCATGAGAATCAACATGAACAACATCAAAGGAATCTGAAAGCTTTTTGCAATTAATAAGTTCTTCCCAAAAGAATAGTGATTCATTATGCCCACTTACAATTCTTCCCGGTATTTTGTATGTTTTTGACAATCCTAAATTTTGCTCTAAGAATTGTCGAATTTCTTCTGCAGACCATACTGAATTTCCATAATCCTCTTCAGCAAGTCTTTCCTTACAAGAAAGTGGTGTGTTAGCTATTTCTGTCATGAAATAATCCATATCCAAATCCAACACTCTCATGTCAGCACCCCCAAGTTTCAGTATTCAATCACCTTTTAGTTCACGATTAGCTTTTTTAGGAAACTTAAGATCGAATTTTCCGCCAAGAACCCCTGCACTAATTCCAGCTACAGTCATCAAAGCAAAGCTGATACCTCCGACAAGTTTCCAGTTGAACTCTCTCTTTTCAGAGTCCTTTTTATTTACCTTGTCTTCGATTTCTTTTTCTTGCTGACGAATCTCTGTATCTTTTTCATTCGCCATTTTTACAAGTTCAGCCTCTCTGTTTAATATCTCAATCATCATCTCAGGAGGAAGGTTGGGATTATCGAGAAGTTTACTGCAATCAGCTTGCACTTGTTTTACAAAAGCATAAAACTGTTTTCTACTATCTGCAGCCTGATCCATTTCTTTGTTTGCTACACCGTAATACTCCTTAATACTTGCATCATCACTACTTACAATTGTATCAAGCATCCCCTTGTATTCAGTTAATGAAGATTTCATTAATCCAACAAATTCAGGAAACTGTGCAAGCACTTCTTTAGCCACTTCAGGACGAAGTTCGCCTATCTTTGATGCAAAACTAATCACATCACCTTTTGATATATTCTTAAAATCAGTTCTCTGCATCATAGCAAGAACATCCTTTTCCATTGGTGTATATTCCATGTTTCTACCTCCTAGTGAGCTGTCTGTATTCCCTTATTTGTATCCAACTCCAAACCAACCTGCCAAAATCCCATATCAATCATCTTCATCTGTGGATACGGCATACCTTCAACTTCCATTTTCTCTCTAACTGGTTCAAATCGAGCAGAATTTTTTTCGTAAAAATCGACAAGCTGCATAATGGATTTCAAGTTGTAATTACCGGTTGCGACCTTCTGATTTTTAATGCCCGCTATAAAATATCTATCGTATGCAGGAACGCAACCAAGAGTTCCCATAAGTATTTTAGTGATTAGTGTAAAGGACAATTGATTTTTTAATTCTTGCTCTTTTACTTCTCGTCTGATTTTATCGTAATACTGCCCTAAAAACGAATTTATATCTAGAAGTAATTGTTGATTGCTTTTTTCTCTAAAGCTAACACACTCAATTCCAGCCAGCACATCATACTTCTCACTTAACAGTTCTTCCACTACTGGAATATGTACTTTATAATCCTTTTGCAATAAAAAGGATGAACCACGATACATTCCCCAACTAGCCAAATAAAAGGCCAATTGCAAACTCAAATAATCATAATCAATCTCTTGGCTCCCTCGTGCTTTTATGAAATGTGAATAGCAGTGTTCCCAAGAACGATATCGACCATTCTCATCAACCTTCAAATCATTATAAAATTCTGTTGATGATTTAATAATCAAATCCACAGTATCCATGCTACTCACCGCCTATTCGTTACTTGTTTTTATCTGTTCTCCATCCGGGAAGATAAATGACTGCTCAAAGGTAACCTCCATCACATCAGCTATCAGCTTTAACTCCTCAAGAGTCACAGTATCTCGTTTCAATTTCTTACCAAAGTTCTGTGGAGTCTGACCTATCCGTCTGGCAAGTTCTGAAACACTTATATTCTTTTTATTACATAGTTCTTTAATCATATCGGATGTTTTCATCTTAATCCTCCATGTCTAAAATGTACCTCAACTTGTTATATTATAAACCAAATGGTTGATATTTTCAATCCTGACACAGTTACACTTTGTAAATTTTCTATGAACGAAAAAAACACCCTGCATCGCTGCAAGGTGTCCGTATCTTGTTATTTCTACGATTATCTCTTTAGCTCAAGCGTCATTCCAGACTTAAATTCAAAGATAAGCTTGTTATCAAAGACTGTAATCTTCTCAATGAGTCTTCTTACCATCTGTTCATCGTATTCAGTCACTCGGCTTGACTGTGTCTGCAGGAACTGTCGCATCTCTTCGATTCGCTTTTTTAACATTTCCTGCTCGGCATCCTTGGTTACAACTGCTGCCTTCTTTTCCCTTAAAGCATCAATCTCATTTGCAATAACATCGTACTCAGCATTCTTGTTCACGCACATTACAAGCTTTTCCTGAAGTTCTGCCATCCTTTGATCAATGTACTCAAGTGTTACAGTAGAGTCCCCGTTTAGCACTTCCTCGATATTATGCTGCAACTGAATCAGGAACTGTTCTCGTCCGCTAAGAGTCTTATTAATAGCTCTTACCACTGCATTCTGAATCTCTGTTTCACTGATGGCATCTGCATCACAGCCTTTCTTTGGACCCTTTTCAATTCTGCTGGCACATCTCCATTTGTTGTATGATGCACCCCTGGCCTTCCATGCCACTCTTCTGAAAAGATCTCCGCATTTGCCACAATAGACAATACTCGATAATGCATACTTGCTACTGTAGACTCTCTTGGTTTTTCCACCTTCTGTTTTAAGGTGTGCCCTACGAAAGAGTTCTTCCTGCACCTGCATGAACAGCTGTCTTGGTATGATTGCTTCGTGGTTGTTCTCAACATAGTATTGTGGAACAATGCCGTTGTTAGATACTCGCTTTTTTGTAAGAACATCAACCGTATAGGTCTTCTGCAAAAGGGCATCACCCATGTACTTTTCGTTGGTAAGTATCTTTCTGATGCCATCCCCACGCCATTTCTTATTCTCGGTTGCTGTAGGTATGCCGTCTGCCATAAGTCCTTCTGCAATCGTCCTTCTCTGTTCTTCGTTGCTCTTCATTTCCTTTTCGATATCTTCCACACTGTTTGCGTTCTTTTTAGAATTATTTGTTGTAATGGAAATAAGGAGCGGTTTCAAGACCAAGTCGTTTCCAAATACCAGCTTGTTCATCATAGTAAGAAAGGTTCTCTTTAAATCATCATCACGAATAAATTTCATTGAACAGGATTTCGAGTCTTCCAAGTGACCACCACAGCACTAGGCATTATAGCTTTTGCCGTGTGAAGTGTAGTGGTATCTTCTCTTAAATGATCTGCCGCACTCGCCACACTTTATTTTACCGGACATGGCATATCTGTTCTGATACTTTGATGTATCTTCGGTGCAGTTTCCTTTTTCAAGTCCTCGCTGCCTAATTGCTTCCTTAGCTTTCTCAAAGGTTTCTCAGTCAATGATAGGCTCATGATGATCTTCACAGTAGTACTGTTCTTCTTCGCCATAGTTTCTTTTTCTCTTGAAGGACGCATCTGTGATGGTCTTCTGAAAAAGTGCATCTCCTATGTACTTCTCATTTGTAAGAATGCCGTTAATTGTACCGCCTGTCCACTTAGCACCTTTCTTAGTAGGAACGCCTTTTTCATTTAGTTCCTTTGCAATGATGTGGGTGCTCTTTCCGGCAAGGCATCCTGCAAAAATCTCTTTTACAACTTCTGCCTGTTCAGGAATAATCACCATCTCACCACTCTCATACATAAATCGTATGCCGTGAGTTTCGGTTGTGATTCTCTTCTTCACTGTTTCCTTTACACAACTATCAATATCCCACCACCGCATTGTGATGGCAGGATTTGAATTTCTCCAGGCATAGACAAGAGGCTGGAGTTCCTCTTCGGCAAGACCCATTTCAATGGCTCCCATCTCTTCATGATTATTTGCTCCTTCCTTAGTCCTGAAATGTGTACTTTTTGAAACTACTAAAAAAGGACTGATAAACAGTCCCGAAATGTTTGGACATTCCTTTACGGAACGTCCCAGTATTTATGTATGCTTTTTGGCACCACATTAATGCAAAATAAGAATAAAAAAATCAGTGGTTTGTAATCACCTTACAAATCACTGAATAATTTTTTCTTAAATATTGTCTATAGCCTACATATTTTCAACTGATTATACTTATCAATATTCAATTGCTTTTATTTATGGCTGAATATGTTTCTATTAAATTTATTTCTCGTAATATATATAATATGTATAAAATTGAATATCAACTATTTACTGTCCCTCGTTAACAGTTTGTTCCATTTCCTGTTGTGTTTTATACATATCATTAATCCAACCTTTTACTTGATTCTGAGCTAAATTTAAAATCACTATCAATAAAATTGTAAAAATAAATGAAGCAATGACACCAGATAATATTGATAAGCCAAAGTTCTTTACAGATGTTATTCTATCATGTTTCTTAATTTCTTTGCTTAATGCCATTTCAATTTCTTCCTCTGACAACTTCAAATTTCCCTGAAGTGTTGTTTCACTCAACAATGTACTTTCAAATCCTTCAAGTATTTCTTTCGTTGGCTCTTTATTTTCTTTCTTTTTATAGTTCTCAATTACCTCATAGTAGTCTTTATAAAATTTATGGAGTAATATTTTACTTTGCAATTCCGATACATTTTTATTCTTGCAAAAATCCATTATCTGACTGTATGGTGTTTGCATTTATTTTTTCCTCCTGCTATCCATACTTTTAAATCTCTCTTTTCTTAAATTCCATTCCTCCATTAATTGTTCATAATTAGCATATAGTCCAGCATCATTTTTACTTTTTCTCATTTCAAAAAGACTTATCCGATTATCTTCATAAAAATTCCGCATATAAGAACCAAAATACCTAATAACAACTTCTTCACTTAACACTTCTGTATACACACCTACCGCTAAACGTTCGAATAAATTTAGAATAGCCCAAAGCTTAACTTCTCGATTTGGAGCTATATTATTTGTATATTTATTTAGCAGATTCATTTCCTTTGTACAATACTCATATGTATATCTCCTTACATCTTGTTCTCTTGTCCTTCTTTTTTCTCTTCTATAAAAACTAAAAACAAGCATAAAAAAATATAAACCAATAATTAAAACAAATAGCATACTAACTAATTGCATTGAAACATCCGTCAAATACATATTAAATTATCCTTTCATTTTTTATATTCAAAGCATTATCAATCTATTTTCATATAATCACGCTTTCTGTTTAGGCACAAACTCAATCTTAAGAGCCATTCCCATACCATCCGCTAATCTTTTAAGCAAATTAACAGAAGGATTCCTCGTTCCATTCTCAAGCTTGCTGATATCTGCCTGATTGATGCCTGTTCGTT
>ENA-ORKV01001905-ORKV01001905.1-human-gut-metagenome-genome-assembly--contig:-NODE-1905-length-13851-cov-2.646072_pt1 | contig 13851 bp, 8 predicted proteins | sample MGYA00243058_ERZ508805 | MGnify/ENA primary metagenome ERZ508805 (study PRJEB26277, sample SAMN04329770) | human gut metagenome | biome: human-associated habitat | host: Homo sapiens | place: USA... | reverse complement strand
GCGGCGCATGATACCGCCGTTCATGGGATGCGTATGGATTCTGAATACGGGAGTGACGCTGTGGCAGCGGTTCAACGGAAATGCGCCTGGAGGAATCGCCGGAAACTGGAATTGGAATGCGGCGCTGATCCTCGTTTCGACTCCGTTTCTGCTGCTTCTGATTGACCGGAAGTTGAAAGAGCTGCCGAAACTGCGGTTTCCGGGGATGGCGGTCCCGCTTCTGCTTTCCGTATGGCTGTTTGCATCTGCCGGGTCGCGTGCGGCGGTGCTGGGGGGACTCGGTGCCGGGTATGCGTTTCTGCTTCTGCACTGGCAGGGATGGAAAAGAAAAGTTCTGCTGTTTGCATCGTTGGCGGCCCTGCTCGGAGGGGGGGCAGTGCTGGTACTGTTCCTGCCGGAAAAGATCGACTCGTTTTTGCGGTCGGAGATTCGCCCGGTAATCTGGGAGTCCACGGTTGCGCTGATCGCGGATCATCCGTTCGGAGTCGGAGCGGAATCGTTCGAGGATTCCTATATTCCGTATAAGACGGCGGAATATTTTCTGCACCGGCACATGGCGTGGCGGACCGTTCATCCGCACAACGAGTTCCTGTATATTGCGGCGTGTCTGGGTATTCCGGCTTTGCTGGCGTGGTGTTTTCTGACTTTCCGGGGAATGCTGCTGTTTCTCCGCCGGTACCGTTCTGCCCGTGCGGCGGATAAACTGATTTTTTTTGCATTCCTTGCTCTGCTGATTCACGGAATGCTGGATCTGGTTTTTTTTGCGTGGCCGTTGGATCTGATCGCGTTTCTGTTTGCCGGATTCTTCTGGGCTCCGCTCCGTCCGGGCACGGAAAAACAGCCGAAGTTCCATCGGATTCCGCAAGTGATCGGCGGAATCGTTCTCTGCGGCATTCTGTTGAGTGCGGGGGTGAACTGGTATGCGACTTCTCTGTATGAGTCTGCCCGGAAACAGTACGCGGGCCGGAAGATCGTTTTGCTCTCCGATACCGCGGCGGCAAAGCTGACAACGGCGTTTCCGGAACAGCTTTATCTTGCGGCGGAATCCGCTTTGCTGTTTCTGAACAGAGCGGATCATGCTCTGGCTCTGCTGGACTCGCTGGAGAAGACTCCGTACCGGAACATGGGGCGTATTCACGGCTTGCGGGCTCTTGCGCTGGGAAAACTCGGACGCTACGGGGAGGCTCTGAGGGAGTATGAGCGGGATTCCGCCTGTTACCCGTATCTGGTATTGCCGTATATCGGACAGTTGACCTGTCTGACCCGTCTTGGACGCACCGCGGAGATTCCCGCAGTGGAGAAACGGCTTGCGGATGTGATGAAGCTCCGCGGTATCAGCCGCGCCCGTCTGATGGAGATCATGCGGAATCCCGAACTGGATAAGCCGAACGGCTGATCCGGCGTTTTACGGAAGCCGGAGACCGTTGGAAATAGAGTCTCCGTGCACGATCCCGGTTTTCGTATCCGCGTATTTATTCTTCTTCTGTGATTTCGTGCACGTCTACGATTCGCCCGCGGAATCCGTTGATGATGTTCTGTACCAGAGGAACATCTTTGACCTCGCTGATCAGTTCTTCCACGCTTTTGCGTTTGCCGAGAAGCTGATTGATGTCAAGCTCCTGATGCAGCGGTTCGGAGCCCGGTTCTTCGTCATCGAAATCTTCGGTTTCCGGTTCTTCCTTAACTTCCGGCTCTGTCGTTGCTGCCGCAAATAAATCGTCAGAGAATAAACCTTCCATCAGTTGTTCCATTACACCCGGTTCTACTTCTACTACTGTTTCCTTTGTGCTGTCTTCCGGTTCTTCTTCTGGAAGTTCTTCTTTCTCAGCAACCTCTTCTTCTGCATGTTCTTCCTCTACAGGCTGCTCCTCGACGATTTCTTCGACAGGTTCTTCTACAACCTCTTCTATTGGCTCTTCCACTGTTTCTGCGGTTTCTTCGACTGCCTCTTCTACCGTTTCCTCTGCCGGCTGTTCCTCAAGGATTTCTTCGACAGGTTCTTCTACAACCTCTTCTACTGGCTCTTCCACCGTTTCTTCTGTTTCCTCGATTTCCGGTTCTTCTTCCGGGAGTTCCTCTTTTATTTCTTCCCGCTTAATTGTTTTTTCTTCAACAATATAAGCTTCCTCCGGCTCTGACTTCTTCTCTTCCTTTACCGGCTGTTCTTCCCTTTCAAAAGAAACCTGTTCCGGAATCACAAGTTTCCGTGGATCAAAGACTTTTGTATCGCCCAGATTCTTCTTGCTTCTGGTTGTCACAAATATCTTTGTATCGCCTAAATCATCTTTTTCTTCCTCTTCTTCAAATTCATCATCAGCGACCGCTGCCATTCCCTGTTTGCGCTGATTTTCATAAGTCATGGCATTCAAAGCCATTCTTGCAATGTAGTCATCCGCATCTTCTGCAGCACCGTCTGCTTCGGAATAATCGTCCGGTTCTTCCGGCTCTTTCTTCTGAACCGGTTTGAAGAGTTCTGCGGCTTCATCCTTTGCTTTTTCTTCCTTCGCAAAGATCTGATCCATGCTTTCTTTCAATGCATTCTGGATATTCTGCGTATTGTATTTATTTGCAACATCAACCTCTTTGACCTTAATTTCTTCGATTTTAATATTATTCTGTGCAGATTTTTCTCTCCATCTTGCCTCATATCTCTGCTGCTGGCTTTTTGTCAGCGGAGTATAGATCATCTTAAGATCCATTGCCTTGTCCACATATTTGCCATCGCTGAACCACAGCATAACCGTATCACACTGCTCGATACATTTATCACGCTGGCCGGTTTTATGATAGAGCTTTGCCAGTTCAAATGCCCATCTGTCATCCATATCCTCTTCAAGATACTGTTCCAGTATGGAAATCTGTTTTTCTAAAGGCTCGCCTTTTGCCTTTGCCAGTTCATACTGCAGCAGATATTTGGAAATATCTCTCGGTGCGGCGGATACAAAATCATCATAAAAATCCTCCGCCTCATCGATCTTTCCACATTTAATGCATACTTTTACCAGTTTGTATGCAATCTGTCTGCCCAGGCCGCTTCGATCATATGCCAGCTTGAGATTTTCCCTTGCCTGCTCATAACGTCCGCTTGCCTCGTACACATCTGCGATCAGCACAATCGTCTGGTTATTCTTTACTTTATACCAGTCTATCGTATCTGCAATGCGTGCTGCCGTTGCATAATCTTTTTTTCTGATAAGTTTCTTTATCTGCTCAAGTTTTACATTGTATTCGTATTTATCCATCTCATTTTCCTTTCTAAAATCTTACCAAAGTATTATTTTCCCCGATAATCAAGCTTTCGTAAATAAATCAAAACTTTATACAGTATAATAACATAATCCCACGCAGGTTTCAATCAGTCTGCTTAAATTGATTCGCCAAATTCGGCATTATTTCCCATTACCAGATCCAGAACCCCCTGCTCATATGTCATCGTTGTATAATCGAGTTTCTCGCTGTCCACACTGCTGTAATAATCCACAACCACAGTCTGCTGTCTGCCATTTACCAACTTCTGTCCCAGGACATAATTTACATCAAATCTTCCCGTAATCGCGGGTGTTGCACCCCTGCATGGAACAATCAGCTGCACATTATTGGTTTTCAGCATTTTGAAAATAGGCTCCCAGATATAGATATCTTTTGCCGCCCCAAACGGGTTATCAATAAATATTACTTTTTTCAGTGCGATACTGTCCGTATTTCTTGAATAAATACTGGATATATAATTAATAATTGCAATCAGGAACTGAATATAAATGCCCTGTGACTGTCCGGTACTTCCGACCGCTTCCTCGTATCTTAAATAGCGGCTCTGTTCCCGGATTCTCTCACGTTTGTACAGATTCAAACGAATTTCATTCATATCTGTCACAATAACCGAAAATAACTGTTTCCACGAAAGTCTGCCACGGATATAACGGACACGTTCCTCTTCCGATGCCATGCGATCTGCCTGTTCCACCGTCTGATTAATATATTCTGACATTTTTGCGTCATATTCTTCTTCCCGCACATATGGAATCTGCAGGGAAATCATCGGTATAACCTCTTCATTCATTTTGATTCTGGACAGTTTCGGCAATTTCTCCAATTCTGCTTTTATATTCATGCAGCTCTGTATACACTGGCTTTCGAAATTCTGTTTAATCTGTTCCATGTCCTGGATATTTTTTTCAATACGGTTCTTTTCGAGTTTCAGACAGGCGATCGTTTCCTCGACTGCCCCTGTCTGCTCCTGCACTTCGTCCATGCTGCCCGGCATGCCAAGATGCAGCAGCACTTCATCTGCCAGTCCGGCACTTCCGTTTTTGCGGAGTTCTCCTGCCAGAATGGTCTTTGCCTGTTCGTAGTCTTCCCTGTTTTTCTGCATTTTCTTCTGGTACTGATCATATTTTTTCAGTGCCTGTCCGACACATTCTTCCAGATTCACAGTATCCGGCAGAAGTTCCGTTGTTTCTTCCTGTATCTTACCGGAAACAACTCTTTCCATATCATGCAGAAGAATACTGAATTTCTGTGCTTTCTGCTCTGTTTCTTTTATCTGCTCCCGGCTTTCCCGCACCTGCTCTTCCAGTATCTTTATGTTTTTCTGCTTTTCTTCGAGAAAATCCACGACCATCATCTGTTGCAGATTAACGGGTTCAAACACTCCATATTTCTGGACAATCGCATCCCTGCCATGCTGCACTGCACCTTCCAGCCTGTCTTTTTCCGAGCGAATCCTGCGTACCAGTTCTTTTATTTTCTTTAACTCAGAAGATTTGTCACTGATCACGTTTTTCCGGCGGATCAGTTCTTCTTTTGAGGTTTCATAATTAAGCCCTTTTTCCTGACGTTCTTCCAGCAGTTTTACGGAGATCCCCTTATAGTCCACCGCCTGCAGGGATTTTTCCATCGCCGTTTCATAATTTTCCAGAAGCCGCTGTTTATCGGTATATTCGCTGTTTCCGCCCTGCAATGCCTGCATTGTTCCCATAAAACGGTTTTCCAGCTCTTCGAGCGACAGTTCCTCATAGCCGGTGGTCTGTACGTCTGCCTTGTAATAACTGCGGTATTTCTCCCATTCCGCCGCCATCTGTGCCATCTGATCCCGGATATGTGCCATCGCATCCTGATCCGCTGCTTCCTTTGCCTGCCATGCTTCAAGCCGTCCCAGAATATTGCTGTATTCCTTTTCGTTCTGCTTCTTTTCCTGACCGTTCCATTCCAGTTCTTCTTCTGTTTCTTTCAGTATTTTCTGACATTCAGATATTTGTGCAATCCTCTGCTGTTTCTGGCTTAATGCTCCCAGTTTTTCTGCGAGGATTTCCTGTTCCTGCCGCAAATGTTCTTCCTGCTGTTTTCTTCTTTCCGCAGCCTCATTTTCCTGCTGCAAAGATACTTCATAGCAGTGAATATCCTGCTCTGCCAGCTGTATTTTTGTTTTCAATGCCTGGATCTGCGGACTGTATTTTTCCGCATAATCTTTCAGAAATTCCAGATCCTTCTGATACACCCGGATTTCATCCGCCATTCTCATTGCTTCTTCCTGTAATTTCTCTAATTCATGCGAGATACCGGCAGCTTCTTCCCTGATTTTTTTCTCATTATAAAATAATTCTTTCCCATACATGGCGTAGAATGTTCCTGACGGCAAATCCATATCCAGCTCTTCTTCTGCAATAACCGGAACGGCATAATCACCGAGGTTTAGTTCTGATATGCCCGTATCCATGATGATATTTTCAAATTCCTTCTTAACCACTATGCAATAGGGTAATACCGGTATGTTCTTTAATACCTCTTTCCTCTGCTCTGTGGAAAACTCCTTTAACAGATCCGTTCCTGCCACAGCCGCACCGTCATGATAGCGGTTGATATACTGCAGAACTTTCTCTGCTTCTGCGGAAATTCCGACCGGCATACCGTCCGCCAAATGCGTGTAATACTCGTTTTTTCTTTTCAGGGTTTCCTGTAATTGACTTTCCTGCTTCTGCTTCTCGCCCAACTTTCCGCTGATGATCTGAATCAGCCTGTCCGTCCCTGTTTCCTGATAGACTTCCTGCAACTTCTGAAAATGCATCTCGTATTCATGCATTTCCTGTTCTTCCTTCCGGTACTCTTCCATCTGTGTCCCTGCAGCTTCCAGTTTCCATTGTAATTCTCCGGTTTTGAGACTCCCGGACTGCTTCTGCACTGCCAGTCCGTCCAGCTTCTGACTGTTTTCTTCCAGAACTGCTTCACATTCTTTTATCTGCCCGTCACACAGCTCCAGTTCTTTCTGCGGGTCATATAACATCGGAGCTTCCAGTTCCTGCCTGAATTCTGCCGCTCTCTGATTATACTTCTTTATCTTCTGCTCTGCGTCATCCTTCTTATATTCTGCGACCGCCAGCTCCCTTGCCAGTCTGTCCCGCTGTAATTTGAGGTCTGCAATAAAATCTGCTGTTTCTTTTGTTCTCGCCTCATATCCTTCCAGACGCTCCTGCAGTTCCTGTGACAGCTTTGCTTCTCTCTTCCTGCGTTCTGCTGCCATATTTTCCAGTTCTTTCAGCAATTCCCCCTTATCCTCTGTAAGTACTGCAAGTGTTTCCCTGACAATATCACGTTCTTTTCTGTAATACAGATAATCGAGATAATCATTCACACTTTCCGCCAGTGTAAGATCTTTTTGCATGTCTGAAATCTGTTTTTCCTGCTTTTCTTCGTCCGCACCCAGCTGTTCCAGTTTTTCCTGTTCCTGTTTTACTTTCTCTTCACTTTCCTGCACCCGCACCGTTTCAGCCGCTCTTTTTTCTTCTGCCTTGTGATTTTCTAATTCCTGAATCCGCTTTTCCAGACGTACCTTCTCCTCTTCGCCAGCTTTCAGCCTGCCCTTTACGGAACAATATCCAGAAGCCAGTTCTTTTTCCAGTGCTTCCCGGTCAAAATATACTTCCTTCATTCCGGACACTTTGGTAACAAATTCCTGCAGCAGTTCCATCTGTCTGTCATAATTATGAATATCATTTTTCCGGGCAGACAGTTCGAGTAACTGATTGCGGATTTCTAACAGTGTTTCCGCCATCTGGTTTTCCTGTCCGGATATTTCCCCAGGCACACGGTTGTGGAATGCCTTCTCTATGATTTCCTCGATCAACAGATTTTCAACCACTTTCCGCGTTGTCTTATAATTACTTTCAAAATAAGTTCTGACATGACCTTCCGTCTTGTTAATGCCACGGATAATCTCCCACTCACTCTCATAAATTCCATATTCCGAAATAAACCGCTGATAATCCCCTTTGCGGTCAAAAATTTTTACTTCCAGACTGAAATCTTTTTTCTCGAGATCCCTCAGATAATTTTTTAATTCCAGATAGGTAATTCGCTCTTTTTTTCCGTCCGCACCGGTCACGGATAATGGCAGGTTTTTAATATCATTATCATTATATTCCCGGTAAAAAATAACGTAATTAAAATACTCCACAGCCGCCGTATTCTGATCTTTTTCTTCCTCCCTGCCTTTTCTTGCACAAAAACCCGTCAGCATATATTTATAATTATTTTTAATATGCACATCACTCAGATTCCATTCAACCAGAGAATGAATGGTATTGCTTCCGCTTCCCGTCCGGAAAAGTTTTTCAATCGGCTGTTTGTCGTCCAGTGTACAGTTCGGAATCATATTTTGGAGCAATAACAGCATTAAGACACTTTTTCCCCCTCCGTTTGCCAAATCATAGATCGTATTTTTCCCTGAAAATCTCATGATAAAATCATCATAAAACTGTGTGCCAAAATTATATCTGACATTATTTACCCTGATTCTGTTTATCTGCGGCATCGCTTTCTCCTCTCATAATCTCATACAGTCTTCCCTTATGTTCATCATAATAATGCTCCATGAGTGCACGAAAACGGACTTTCGGATAATATCGCCCTTCCGTTTCAAGAAATAATTCCTGCGTTACAAGGAAGTTAAAGACCAGCTTGACAAATCCGCTTTTAGAACCTCTTGAGGCCCTGGTCAGTGCATCTTCCGTCTGTACCAGCGGCATATCTTCCCAGACCATTGCAATTTCCTTAAAACTGTTTTCTTCTACTTCGTCCAGACTTAATTCCTTCAGATCCCGGATAACCGAAGCCAGTGCCTGATCCACACTCTGTATCACCTGGTCACTGCGGACATATTCCTGTCCCGGGCGGTTTGTGCTGTCCTTATAAAAGCATGTCATAATCTGGTATATAATAAAATAACACAGGTATAATTCCCGGTTCCGCTTTATTCCCAGTTCTCTTTTCAGTTCCTCATTTGTATAGCCAAAGATCTGGTTATTATCCCCTGCGGTAATATAGAGTCCGTCCCGGTATTCATACAGATCCAGATTCAGTTTTTTCAAAATAAGCTTTACCTCATCATAAACCTGTGTTCCCAGTGCAAATTCTTCATATAATCCTGCATTTTCTCCATTCCGTCTTATTTCTTCCCCATTGATAAGAGCTGACACAATATCCAGTGCTTTTTCTAATGCCATGTCTGTTCCCCTTTCACTATTCTGAAATTCTTGATTTCACACCCGTCCATCGGGCAGAATTTATGTTCGAGATACTCGATTTTAAAATCCAGCTTCCGGTATGCCGGTTCTTCCTGAAGAATCATTTTCAGATATTCTTCAAAAAATGTATCGGGATGCTGCATGACTTCCTGCATGGAATATTGGTTCTTCTGTGCGAGATGAATTATCATGGAATATAAATCGCTGTTTTTCAGTACGTCTTTTCCCAGCATTTTTACCAGATCCCCACACCACTCTTCGATGGTAAAACTGTCTTTTTTCAAAATATCATAGAGCAATATCCTGACGTACAGCCGGTAATTTTCACGGATTCGGTTTTCTTCTTTCTCATCCTCCGTAACATACATTTCCGGAATTACATTTTCTGCAATCTCCTCACCTTTTTCCTCCCGATCCATCCGCAGGGTAAGCAGCTTGTCCACCTGCAGCAGCGAAAAACGTTTCTTCGGCTGGATACGAAGAAGTGGAAGAATAAAAGCTTCCAGCCTTGCCGCATTATTTTCTTCCATCAGGATACGCTGTGCCTCTTTGAAGTCGAAATTCTTTTTCAGTCTGGAATATTTCGCCCCGGCTACCATCTCATCCGCCTGTATCTGCAGCTTCGTACAGTCACTCAACAGCCGGCTGTGATTAATGAGCGCACGTTTTAATTCACTCTCCAGATCATAAATATCCTTTACCGCCTGTCCATAGGCAGCTTCCGTATCGGCACGTTTCAAGGCTTCCTCTATCAGTTCCATATTCTTATGAAACATTTTCTGTTCCTCGGCAAACCATTTTGTTCCGTTTTCCATGAATTTTTCATATGCCCGGATGCCATGAAAAACATCTCCCGCAAGCAGTCCCAGCACTTCTTCCCGCTGTTTCTGCAGCCTTGCCACCTGATTATTCATTCTCTGTACCACCTGGATTCCTCCCCGGAAATTCCGTGATGCGATCATCTTCGACAGAAGTACCTGCGACACGCTGATATCGCTTTCGTCCTGAATTTCTTTCGTATCGAGATAAAATTCAATTGCCTCGGATGTCAGGCGGTAATACACTCCATCCTTTGTGACACGGCTGTCAAGCAGCCGCACTCTCAGAGTTTCCTTCTTCTTTTCGACCGGATCGTAATAGGACCACAGAAACGGCCTGCCTTCGTTTGTTATTTTATCGAATATATACGAAGAAAGAGACTGTTCTTCTGCCTGATCCAACACAAGTCCAAAGTCTCTTTCATAAATTTCTTTTATAAAAGAAGAATATTCCTGATATGTTACGTCTTTTTCGCGAAAATTATTTTCTTCTATAAAAAAACGTAACACTGCCATAAGCAGATATCCCATATCCAGACTTTCGTATTTTCCATTCTGAAATTGCGAAAAATTGTTTTCCGTAATCTTAAAATAGGGAAAATATTTTCTCAGATAAAACATTCTGTCCTTATGGTTTGTAATTACATCTTTATGCAGGATATATTCTTCTGTCATGTCTACCTCTTTATAATTCTGTTCGTCCCTCAAGGGCACGATATAATGTCATTTCATCAATGTACTCCAAATCACCACCGACCGGCACGCCGCTGGCGATTCTTGTTACCTTGATTCCAAGCGGTTTGACCAGTTTGCTGATGTACATTGCGGTGGTTTCGCCCTCTATGCTGGAATTTGTGGCGATAATTACTTCTTCCACATCTCCCTTTAATCTCTGAATTAATTCTTTAAGTTTAATATCATTCGGTGTGATTCCAAGCATTGGTGAAATCGCACCATGCAGCACATGATATACCCCGTTATATTTGCCGGTCTTTTCATAGGCTGCCAAATCTCTCGTGTTTTCCACGACCATAATTATCTTATGGTTTCTTGACTGACTGGAACAAATCGGACATAATTCCTGATCCGTCAGCGTACAACATTCTTTACAGTAATGTATGTTTTTCTTTGCAGAAACCATGGCATCTGCAATCGCCTGAACCTGTTCTTCTGGCATATTGACGATGTGAAATGCCAGTCTCCCGGCGGTTTTAGCACCAATACCGGGAAGTCTGGATAATTCCTCCATCAGTTTTGAAATATGACTGCTATAGTAATCCATTAGAACGGAAATCCTCCTCCAAGACCACCTGTAATCTTAGCCATCTCGGACTGGGTTAATTCTTCCATCTTACGCAGTGCTTCATTGGTTGCAGCCATGATCAAATCTTCTAACATCTCGATATCATCCGGATCTACAACTTCTTCTGCCAGTTTTACTTTTACGACTTCCTTCTTACCGGATACGGTTACTTCTACTGCACCGCCGCCAGCTGCCGCTGTTACTTCCTTTGTTTCAAGGTCCGCTGTGGTCTGCTCCATCTGTCTCTGCATTCTCTGTGCCTGCTTCATCAGATTGTTCATATTGCCAGGCATTCCTCCTGGGAATCCTCCTCTTTTTGCCATGATTAAAAATCCTCCTCTTCGATTTCCATATTAATATTTTTTGTAATTTCTACAAATTTATCTTCAAAGTGTTCGTGTTCCTCTAACAGTTTCACTTCCACTTTTACTTGCTTTTCGATCTCTTCAGCAATCAGTTTTTCGATCTCTGCAATCGTGTCTTCTCTCCCGATAAGCTCATAACCAATCTTATTCTTTGTTACGATCAGGAGTTTTCCCTCACCAGTAACCGTAAGCTTTACATCTTTCAGATAGATACTGGCCGGTCTTGTTACCCTGCCCTGAATCCTGCGCCAGTTATCTACTGCCTGCTGGATTTCTTCCGGTACAGCTAACTCCAGCTGTTTCGGCTCTTCTTTCTTTATTTCCGGCTGGTCTGCCGGTGCTGCCGGCTCACTCCTCGGTACAAAAACCTGATTTTCCATGCCTCTTTCAAGATTTGCAATCCGGTTCAATACGGCATCCAGACTGTTTTCCATCTGCGGCTTCGCCAGTTTTACTATGGCAACCTCCGCAAGGACTCTCCTTGATGTGGAAAATTTCATCTGATTTGACAGTTCGGACAATACCCGGATATAACGCATCACGGTATCCTCGTCCGCCATCTCTGCCTCTTCCTGCATGGCTGTCAGCCGCTCCGCAGACATGTCCAGCATATCAGAAATATCATTTCCGTCAGAGGTCATGACTAACAGGAGATTTCTCAGGTACCAGATAAAATCGGTAACAAACTGGGACAAATCCCTGCCCGTCATAATGACCTCTTCCAGTGTGTGGACTGCCCCCATGGTGTCACCGACCAGAATCAGTCTCAACATTATGCTGAACACTTCCATATCTACCGCACCGAGTACTTCCAGTGCATGCTCATAGGTCAGTTCCTGTCCCAGATAAAATGCGATGCACTGATCCAGCAGACTGAGTGCATCTCGCATAGATCCGTCCGCCGCCTTCGCCACATACCGCAGTGCTTTCTCTTCCGCCTGAATCCCTTCTTTATCCACCAGTTCCCTCAGTCTTGCGGCAATGACATCGATCGTGATTCGCTTAAAATCATACCTCTGGCATCGGGAAAGAATCGTAACCGGTATTTTATGCGATTCTGTTGTTGCAAGAATAAATATGACATAAGAAGGCGGCTCTTCGAGTGTCTTTAACAATGCATTAAATGCACCAATAGACAACATATGCACCTCGTCAATGATAAACACCTTATAGCGCCCTTCCGTCGGCGGATACTGTACATTCTCGCGGATGTCACGGATATTGTCAACACCGTTATTGGATGCCGCATCGATCTCTATGACATTCATGGACGCACCAGATGCTATGGTCCGGCAGCTTGGACATTCCCCACACGGACTGCCGTCCTGCTGGTTTTCACAGTTCACTGCCTTTGCCAGAATCTTCGCAACGGTAGTCTTACCTGTTCCACGGGTTCCGCAGAACAGGTAAGCATGTCCGATTCGATTCGCTTTTATCTGATTTTTTAATGTTGTGACTATATGATCCTGCCCTTTGACATCTTCAAAATTATCCGGGCGGAATTTCCTGTATAATGCTGTATAAGACATATTAATCTCCGAAACTGATTCCCACTGCCTTTGCTTCTTTAATGATAGATGCATTCGGATCTACCGTTTTTAATTTTCCAGCAACTTCTTCCAGTGGAATTCTGACGATTTCTCCATTCTTTATTCCTACCAGTTTTCCATAATCTCTTTCCATAATCATCTGGGCTGCTGCCGCACCAAATCTGGTTGACAGAACTCTGTCATACGGACATGGACTTCCGCCTCTCTGTGTATGTCCCGGAATCGTAACCCTGATTTCCTGTCCGGTCTTTTCCTCGATCTTCTTGCCAATCTCATAAGAAACCGATGGGTACGGACGTGCTGCCAGCTTCGCTTTGTATTCCTTCTTGCTTAATTTCGCATCTTCTTTGGAAATCGCACCTTCTGCCACCGCAAGAATGGAAAATCTCTTTCCTTCCCGTGTTCTCTTCTCAATCGCTTCCACTACTTTATCAATATCATAAGGAATCTCCGGAATCAGTATAATATCCGCACCACTTGCCATTCCTGCATGCAGTGTCAGCCATCCTACTTTATGTCCCATAACTTCCACGATAAATACACGTCCATGGGATGCAGCAGTGGTATGGATACAGTCAATCGCATCGGAAGCGATATTTACTGCACTCTGAAAACCAAATGTCATATCCGTTCCCCACAGATCGTTGTCAATCGTCTTTGGCAGGGACACTACATTTAATCCTTCTTCCCTCAGAAGATTTGCTGTTTTCTGCGAACCATTTCCGCCTAATACAACCAGACAGTCCAGATTTAACTTCTTATAGGTCTTTTTCATTGCTTCTACTTTATCAAATCCATCTTCACCGATAACTCTCATTAATTTAAACGGCTGTCTGCTCGTTCCTATGATTGTTCCGCCTTCTGTAAGAATTCCGGAGAAATCACTCGGTTTCATAATCTTATACTCTTCGTGCATAAGTCCTTTATATCCTTCCAGGAATCCGATAATCTCGATTTCCTTCACATTGTTATATAAGGTCTTTGCCACACCTCTCATGGTTGCATTCAGACTCTGGCAGTCTCCGCCGCTTGTCAACATTCCAACTCTCATATAAATCCTCCTGTTCTAATTGTCATATAATCTTCTGTTCTTTTCCCTTTTGATGATTATTTTACCATATTTATACCCGATTGACAATAAAGTCATCTTTTATTTTATCCCCTTCAGATTCTTTTCCACAAGAGTCCGCGGCACCATAATCATATGTCCGCACCCCCTGCATTTTAATTTGAAATCTGCACCAGTCCGCAGAATTTCCCATTCATAACTTCCGCATGGATGTTTCTTCTTCAATT
>ENA-ORKV01001888-ORKV01001888.1-human-gut-metagenome-genome-assembly--contig:-NODE-1888-length-13950-cov-3.781518_pt1 | contig 13950 bp, 16 predicted proteins | sample MGYA00243058_ERZ508805 | MGnify/ENA primary metagenome ERZ508805 (study PRJEB26277, sample SAMN04329770) | human gut metagenome | biome: human-associated habitat | host: Homo sapiens | place: USA... | reverse complement strand
ATCAGGAAGGCAAACTGGTGCAGATGCGGCATATCAGCGGACTGAACTTCCGCGTTTCCCACGCCGTGACCGGCTGTGCCGAATCGCTGTACCGCCGGACTTGTGCCAGGCAGCCTGCCAGCCTGCTGCTGGTCGGGGCAGTCGGCTCCGGAAAGACCACCATGCTGCGGGATCTGTGCCGGCTTCTGGGGGCTTCTCACCGGCTGACACTGGTGGACGAACGCAGCGAAATTGCCGCTGTGCACCATGGTGTGCCCCAGTATGATGTGGGACTGCACACCGATGTGCTGGACGGTTTTCCCCGTGCAGAGGGACTTCTGACGGCACTGCGGGTGATGACACCGGAGGTGCTGGTCTGTGACGAGATCGGCACAGAGGCAGATGCACAAGCCATTCTGGGGATACACGGGTGCGGCGTGCCGGTGATCGCCTCTGCCCACGGAACATCATGGGAGGACTTGGAACGCCGTCCGGTGCTGCGGCAGCTGCTGGAACAGGGCGTGTTCCGCTATGCGGCGATTCTGTCTGTGCAGGAACAAGGCGTTGTCCGGACACTGCGGCAGGTGACAGCATGATGAAGTGGCTGGGACTGCTGCTGGTGGTTTGCAGCGGCGGCGGTATCGGATTTCTGTATGCCATGCGGCTGCGGCAGGAACGCACCAATCTGGAACGGCTCTGTCAGATGCTGCGGGAAATTGCGGTGCAGATCGCATTCCGCAGTCTGACGGTGCAGGAACTGTTGGAACAGCTTTGTCGGGAAACCGCTTATGTAGCATTTCAGTTTCCGGTGACAGTGCTTTCCGGCATGGAACAGGGGCTGCCGCTGGCGGAGGCGTGGGCGGCAGGGATCCGGCAGGACAAGGCAGTGCCGGAACCGGCAAAGAAACTGCTGCTGCCGCTGGGGGAAGAACTGGGAGCCAGCGACTTGGACGGACAGGCGGCAACGCTGGCACAGTATCGCATGCAGCTGGAGCCCTATGCGGCGGAAGCCGCAGAAAAATGTGTGCAGCGGCAGCGGCTGTATTGCAGTCTGGGGCTGCTGGGAGGACTGCTGGCGGCGATACTGCTTTGTTGAAAGGGAAAGTGGCAATGGAGATCGATCTCATTTTTAAGATTGCCGGTACAGGCATTATTGTGGCAGTGCTGAATCTGGTGCTGAAACGGGCGGAACGGGAGGAACAGGCGATGATGACAACACTTGCCGGATTGGTGGTGGTGCTGATGCTGCTGGTAGACCAGATCGGCACCTTGTTCGAACGGGTGAAGTCGGTGTTCGGGCTATGATCGATGAAACCGTAACTGCGGCGGCAGTCTGCATCACGGCGGCGATCTTTTCCACATTGTTGAAACAGTACTGTCGGGAGCACGCCCTGTTTTGTGTCCTCGGAGCCTGTGCGGCAGTGGGCATTGCAGCGGCGGCGTACCTCACGCCTATCGTCAGCCAGATGCAGGAACTCTTTGCAAAAACCAGTCTGCCGGCGGCATATCTGGAAATCCTGTGGAAAGCACTGGGCATTTGCTATATTACCGGTATCGCCGGCGACCTGTGTCAGGACTGCGGCGAGTCGGCACTGGCAAAGACGGTGGAACTCTGGGGCAGGCTGTCGCTGGTGCTGCTGTCCCTGCCCCTGCTGGAAACGCTGCTGCGGACTGTGACGGAGGTGTTGTCATGAAATTGTGGAAAGTCCTCTTGCCGCTGCTGGTGCTGGAGTGCAGCCTGTGGTGCTCCTGTCCGGTTCTGGCGGCGGAATCTCCTGCGGAAACACTGGCAGAGGAAAGCGGCTCTGCGGAACTCACGGAGCAGCTGGACTGGGACATACAGTCGGTGCTGGAACAGCTGGGGCTGTCCTTTACCGATGTTGGCGGGGCAGGAGAATCCTTTACTCTCTCCCGCATCTGGCAGGTGTTTTCCGCGTACCTGTCGGGACGTATCAGCCGTCCGTTTGCCATGCTGGGAGGACTGCTGACAGTGATTTTATCTGCGGCGTTATTGCAGAGCGTACAGGACAACGCCAGGCATCGTGGCACCGGACAGGTCTATGAGTTTGTCTGTGCATTGGCGGCGGTGGGCGTACTGACCGAGCCGCTGTGCCGCAGCTTTGCCGCCGTGGAAAATGCCCTCACTCAAGGGGCGGAATTCATGATGCTGTTTGTGCCGGTGTTTGCCGGAATTCTCGCGGCAAGCGGCACGCTTAGCGGAGCCGTGGCATACCAGACTGCCGTGGTTCTGCTGGCGGACAGTGTGATGCAGCTGATCACCCGTGTGCTGCTGCCGCTGTGCACTATGGGATTTTCCCTTGCCATTGTCGATGCCGTCAGCCCGTCGGTGTCGGTAGGCGGTTTGCTGCGGCTCTCCCGCAAGTGCACCACGTGGATTCTGGGACTGCTGATGACTGTATTTCTGGGGGTGCTCTCCATGCAGAACTGGCTGGGGAGCAGTGTAGACACCGCGGCATCCAAAACCACCAAGTATGTCATTGCCAATTTTGTGCCGGTGGTGGGCAGTGCTGTTTCTGATGCCTACACCACCGTGCGGAGCAGTCTGCAAATGCTGCGGAGTACCACCGGCGTAGTAGGAATGGTTTCCCTGTGCGTGCTGTTTCTGCCGCCGCTGGTGCAGCTGCTGTTGTATCGGGGCGTGGTGGCGATCGGAGCCGCTGCCGCAGAACTGTTCGGCACCAGGAGCCTGCTCCGGCTGCTCCGCGGCACCCAGCAGGCTCTGGCGATCGCCTTTGCCCTGCTGGTCTGTTTTGGCGTGATGTTCGTGGTTTCCACTGCCATTGCCATGACCATTGGAAAGGGGGCGGTATAAGCCATGGAAGCCATGCGTGCAGTGGTGCTGGTGACCTGCGTCATCAGCATTCTTAGCGGCGTGTTAGATGCCCTGAAACCCAATTCCCAATTTGACCGGCAGCTGCGGCTGCTGCTGTCAGCAGTGTTTGTGCTGGGAATTTTAACGCCGTTGAGCCAAGGGGCAGCAGCCTTTCAGCCGGACTGGGAACCGGACACAGAAACTGCCGCGGTGGAACTGGAAGCCGCCGCCGCACAGGCAACCCAAAAACAGGCGGCGGCGAATCTGGAAGAATCGCTGGAGGCAATGCTGCGGCAGCACGGCATTGCCGATGCACAGGCAGAAGTGGAGATGTATATCTCCGGGGACAACTGCATAGAGATAGAACAAGTCACAGTGTACTGCACGGATCCTGCTGCCGCAGAACCGCTGCTGACAGACTGTCTGGGAAAAGAGGTGAAGATACATGTGGAAACAGCTTCTTGAATTCCTGCGGCAGAAACTGAAAGGAGAAAACGGTGTCCGGCTGGTGGTCTTTCTGGGCATTGCAGGACTGGTGCTGATCCTGCTGTCCGGATTTCTGCCGGACAAAGTGAAACCGTCCTCCAGGACGGAAACCAGCCGGACAGAAACCACCGCTTCCGACCTCTCCATGGAGCAGTACTGCCGGCAGACCGAACAACAGCTGGTGTCGATTCTGGAGCAGGTCGAAGGGGTGGGCACCTGTCAGGTCATGCTCACCGCAGACGGCACCTCCGAAACGATCTACGCACAGGATCAGGAACAGGAGCAGGGAGAATCCCGCACCAAGATCCAGAAGAAATGCGTGATCGTTTCCGACAGCGGCAGCCAGCAGCCTCTGGTGCAGCAGGTAGTTGCACCGGAGATCAGCGGCGTGATCGTGGTGTGCAGCGGAGCGTCCAGTGCAGTGGTACAGGAGCGTGTGACAAAGGCAGTGCAGGCAGTGCTGCATCTCGCCGCCAGCCGCATCTGTGTGGTTCCGGCGGCGTAGTGAACACGCTCAAAGGCAACACCGCACAAGCTTTGTGCAGTGTTGCTTAAGGCAATACCGCACAAAGAGCGTCTGGCGACTTTGTACGCCATCTGCTTGCAAATTTTCCGTCATATTTCACAAAAATGCTCGTGAATACATCAAGTATTCACTCCGCTTTTTGTTTCATCTGACGAAAAATTTGACGACGCATCTGTCGCACAATCTTTGTGCGGTATTGCCCTAAAACCAGAAAGGAAAATACATTATGAAAAAGCCATCTCTCATCATCGGAAAAAAACAGATCATTCTCTCGTGCCTGACCCTGATGCTTGCCATTGCGGTCTATGTCAACTACGCCATGTCCGACGGCAAGCTGGAAACGGCACAGGTGCAGTCCAAGGACAGCGTGACCTACGGGGACACCGCCTTTGTCAACGCCGAAGCGGAACAGAGCGAACCTGCGGCAGAGGACAGCACACCGACAGAGGAATCCGCAGCAGACGGGGCATACTCCACCAACGGAGAAGCCACTGCTGAAGAAACTGCCGCAGAGGTCGAAGCCGACTACGCCGCCGCCGGCAGTGCGGAGAATTATTTCGCACAGGCAAGACTGGAACGGACTTCCAGCCGTGACGAAAGCGTGGCGGCGTTGCAGTCCATGCTGGGGGCAGGAGATCGGACAGAGGACGAACTGGTGACCGATGCCATTGCCGCTGTGGAAACTTCGAAGCTGATCGAAAGCGAAAGCACGATCGAATCCCTGATTCAGGCACAGGGTTATTCCAACTGTATCGTCTATCTGGACGGGGACAGTGCCAAGGTCGTTGTCCAGACCGAGGGGCTGGACGCGGCTCAGGCGGCAGCGATCAAAGACGTGATTTTGGGCGAAGTTTCGGTTCCGGCAGAAAATATTCGAATTTTTGAGGTAAAATAGTTGTATCTGGCGTTGTTTTTTGGTATAATAGAAGAAAGAACTTGTTCGGACTGGCATGGAACGGGCAGCATACCAAATGCGGTTTCTTTCGATTCTATGGAATTCTATAGAGATACCAAAGGAAACAAAAGCAATACATGGGGAAAGCTGCTGTAAAATGTCTACAGCAGCTTTCTTTTTTGCAAAAGTGCAGAAAGCGTTGCAGGCGGACAAGAATTTCAGAAAATGTCAGAATATGAATATGGAGGTAGTTATGACAAAACACGAAACCAGAGAATATGCATTTTTGCTGCTGTACGAGGCAATGGTAAGAGCCGAGGAACTGACCACCATTGAGGATCTGTACGCTTCCACAGAGGAAATGCTGGAACTGCCGATTCCGGAAAAGGTGAAGCAGTACGTTTCCGGCGTGATGTCCCAGACAGAGGAACTGGACAACATCATTTCCGAATACAGCAAACAGCGGAGCCTGAACCGTGTGCCGGCGGTGAACCGTTCGATTCTGCGGCTGGCACTGTACGAACTGAAAAATCTCCCCCAGACACCGGTGAACGTAGTCATCAGCGAAGCCGTGCACCTGTCGCAGGCGTATGCCTATGCAGAAGATACCGCCTTTATCAACGGCGTACTGGGTGCCTATGCCCGTTCGAAGCCGGCGGCAAAGGAGGACACTGCCGATGGCACAAATTCTGGGGATTGATACCAGCAACTATACCACGTCCGCGGCACTGCTGGACTTGGAAACCGGCGAGGTACATCAGGAAAAACAGCTGCTGCCGGTGAAAGCCGGAGAAGCCGGACTGCGGCAGAGTGATGCGGTATTTCACCACACCCGCCAGCTGCCGGAACTGCTGGAACGGCTCCGTCCGTTTCTGGCGGAAAATCCGGTCTGCGGTGTCAGCGTTTCCACCCGTCCCCGCAATGTGGACGGCTCTTATATGCCCTGTTTTCTCACCGGCGTAGGCACAGCCCGTGCCGTTGCCGCAGTTACCGGCGTACCCCTGTATGAAACCTCACATCAGGTGGGGCATGTGCTGGCGGCACTGTACTCTGCCGGCAAGCTGGGAGCCTGTGAAAAACCGTTTCTGGCGTTCCATGTCAGCGGCGGCACGACAGATTCTCTGTACTGCGAACCGGACGAACAGGCTGCCTTGAAGATCACCCCCTGCGGCACCTCTCTGGACTTGAAAGCCGGACAGGCGATCGATCGGGTGGGGCTGATGCTGGGATTGCAGTTTCCCTGCGGAAAGGCACTGGAACAGCTTGCCATGCAAAGCCGGAAACCGTTCCGGATCAAACCGGTGATACGGGGCGTAGACTGCTGCCTGTCCGGACTGGAAAACCAGTGCCGGAAAAAGCTGGAGCAGGGTGAACCGCCGGCAGATATTGCCCGTTTCTGCCTGATGACCGTGGCGGAAACTGTGATCGCTATGACAAAGGCGGCACAGGAACGGCACGGCAAGCTGCCGGTGCTCTATGCCGGCGGCGTGATGTCGAACCAGCTGATTCGTCCGTTGCTGGCGGCGAATGCGGAATGCTGGTTTGCTGCACCGGAGTTCGCCTGTGACAATGCCGCAGGTGTGGCAGTCTATGGTGCATGGCGGAAGCAAGGAGGAAAACTGTGGCAATTTTAAGCGTGACCCAGCTGAACCGCTATGTGGGGTTCAAGCTGAAAGAGGACCGTGCCCTGCAAAGCGTTCTGGTGCGGGGAGAGATCACCAATTTCACCAATCACTATCGTTCCGGACACCTGTATTTCACGCTGCGTGACGCGGAAAGCTGCGTCAAGGCAGTGATGTTCCGGAGCCATGCCCTGCGGCTGAAATTTCTGCCGCAGGAGGGCATGAACGTCATTGCCGCCGCCTCCGCTGCCCTCTATGAACGGGACGGTGCCTTTCAGATCTATGTGACAGATCTCCAGCCGGACGGCACCGGCGGAAAGGCTCTGGCACTGGAACAACTCAAGAAAAAGCTGACGGCAATGGGCGTGTTCGATGCGGCATCAAAGCGACCGCTGCCGGCAATGCCCAAAAAAATCGGTGTCATTACCTCCGATACCGGAGCCGCCCTACAGGACGTGAAAAACGTTATCGGCAGGCGGTATCCGATCGGACACCTGCTGGTCTATCCGGCACAGGTGCAGGGTGATGCGGCGGCGGCTTCTGTCTGCCGTGCCATTGCGGCGGCGGAACGGGACAGCTGCGATGTCCTCATCGTCGGACGGGGCGGCGGTGCTTCGGAAACGCTGGAGGCGTTCAATACGGAGCAGGTGGTCATGGCGATTTACAACTGTACCGTGCCGGTGGTTTCTGCCGTGGGGCATGAAACCGACTGGACACTGGCAGATGCGGCGGCAGACCTGCGGGCACCGACGCCGTCGGCAGCGGCAGAACTGGCAGTCCCTGATGTGCGGCAGATGCTACAGCAGGTACAGGACTGCTCCCGCCGTCTGGAAAACGCCATGCAGCAGCAGTTCCGGCAGAAAGCACAGGAACTGGAACGGCTGCAAGACCGGCTGAAATTACAGTCACCGGCACACCGGCAGGAACTGGCACAGCAGGAACTCTGCCATTTGCAGAAGCGGCTGGAAGCGGGTATCCGGCAGATCTGGCAGCAATGTCAGGAACAGCTGGTGCAGCAGACCAACCGTCTGGACATGCTCAGCCCCATGAAGATTCTGGGGCGTGGCTATGCACTGGCGTACCACGGCGAAGAACTGGTACGCAGTGCCGCACAGGTGCAGTCTGGCGATGTGCTGCGGGTGCAGCTGGCAGAGGGTGAGATCACGGCAAAGGTACAATAACAGACGGCAATACCGCACAAAGAGCGTCTGGCGACTTTGCACGCCATCTGCTTGCAAATTTCCCTTCAGAGCCTGTTTCGTATCTTCCCGCACGCATCTTGCGTGCATATTTTCCGAGATATTTCGGGAAAATGCTCGTGAATACAGCAAGTATTCACTCCGCTTTTTGTTTCATCTGACGAAAAATTTGACGACGCATCTGTCGCACAATCTTTGTGCGGTATTGCCAGAAAGATAAGACAACACCACGTATTTTCGTGTTTTTGAGGAAGGAGAGCAGACGTATGGCATTTGAAACACACATGAAGGAATTGCGGGAACTGACACAGAAGCTGGAACAGGGCAACCTGCCGCTGGAAGAAGCGGTGCAGCTGTATCACAAGGGCATGGAACTGGCGGTATCCTGTCAGGAAGAATTGCAGACAGCAAAGCTGCAAATTTCCAAGCAGACGGTGCCGGCACAGGAACAGGAGGTTCATGATGGAAGCAAAGCATAAGGCGTATCTGGAAGAACTGGCGGCAAAGGTAGATGCAAAACTGTTGGAATATGTGCAGGTGACACCGGAAACCCGGCGGCAGGCACAAGTGGTGGAAGCCATGCGGTATTCTCTGGAAGCCGGCGGCAAGCGGATCCGTCCGGTGCTGGTGCTGGAATTCTGCCGGATTTTCGGCGGCTCGGAGGAGCAGGCAATGGCGGCGGCGTGTGCCATTGAAATGGTGCACACCTTTTCCCTGATCCATGATGACTTGCCGGAAATGGACAACGACGACTACCGCCGCGGCAAGCCGTCCTGTCATAAGGCATTCGGACATGCTGTGGCGTTGCAGGCAGGTGATGCCCTGCTGACAGAAGCATTTGCCGTAATTCTGCGTGATCCGATACTGGAACCGGAAATGAAAGTGGAACTGCTGCAAATCCTCACTTCGGCAACCGGTGCAGCCGGTATGGTCGGCGGTCAGATCATGGATATGGCAAACGAGAAACGCAGCGATGTCACACTGGAAGAACAGGAAGCCATGTGTGCCGCCAAGACCGGTGCCCTGATTCGCGGAGCATGCCGGCTGGGCTGTACAGCGGGATTTGCTCCGAAAGAACAGGTCGCACTGGCAGATCAGTATGGGGCAAAGCTGGGGCTGGCATTCCAGATCGTGGACGATATTCTGGACGTGACCAGTACCTCCGAAGTGCTGGGCAAGCCGGTGGGCAGCGATGCCGCAGAGGGCAAGACCACGTTTGTCACCCTGCTGGGGCTGGAAGTTGCCAAGACGCGTGCAGCAGCACTGACGGCAGAGGCAGAACAGATCCTGTCCCAGTTCCCGCAGCATGAATTCCTGTTGGATCTGACACGGGAACTGCTGTGCCGTGAAAAATAATCGAAGGAGTGAATCCTGCGGAACTGCCGCGGAATGTGCCGCCGGCAAGGGAGCCGCAGAAAACAAAACCATGGAATATATGAAAATTTCGGAAACAGAGGAGCACCTGTTGGAGCGTCTGCACTCGCCGGACGATCTGAAGGCACTTTCGCCGGAACAGTGTACCGCACTCTGTGCGGAGATTCGAAGTCTTCTCATAGAAACTGTTTCCAAAACCGGCGGGCATCTCGCTTCCAATCTGGGGTCGGTGGAACTGACGGTGGCGATGCACCGTGTGTTTGATTCGCCGGAAGATAAATTCGTCTGGGACGTGGGGCATCAGTGCTATACCCATAAAATTTTGACCGGACGGCTGGAACGATTTTCGACCCTACGGCAGGAAAACGGCATCTCCGGTTTCCCGAAGCCAAACGAATCAGAACACGACAGCTTCATCAGCGGGCACAGCAGCACTGCGATCTCCGTGGCATGCGGCATTGCAGAGGGCATGCGGCTGCACGGGGACAAGGAGCATTTTGCCGTTGCCGTTGTAGGGGACGGAGCCATGACCGGCGGGCTGTCCTATGAAGGATTGAACAATGCCGGAAAATCGAGGAATAATCTCATTGTGATCCTCAATGACAATGAGATGTCCATTTCCAAAAACGTGGGGGCACTGGCACGCTACCTGTCCTCCATGCGGAGCAGTGAAGGATACGTCCGCACCAAAAAGGCGGTGGAACGCCGCCTGAACCGCACCGCGGTGATCGGTCCGTCTGTGGCGAAAGTCATCAAGAATTCCAAGAGCGTTGTACGGGACGTATTGTTGCAGTCGGCAACGATCTTCGAGGATTTCGGCTTCGTCTATCTGGGACCGGTGGATGGCCACAATCTGGTGGAACTGGAAGAAGTGCTGCTGGCGGCAAAGGAATATCACCGTCCGGTGTTTATCCATGTACATACCGTCAAGGGCAAGGGCTACGCACCGGCAGAGGCAAAGCCGTCGGAGTATCACGGAATCTCCAAGTTTGACATTGAAACCGGCAATCCGGAGGTTTCCGCTGCGGATTCCTATTCGGAGATGTTTGGCAAAGAACTGGTGCAGCTGGCGAAACACGACCCCCGCATTTGTGCCGTAACGGCAGCAATGGGCGGGGGCACAGGACTGCACCATTTTGCACGGGAGTTCCCGAACCGGTACTATGATGTGGGCATTGCCGAACAGCACGCCGTAACATTTTCCGCGGCACTGGCTTCTATGGGAGAACTGCCGGTATTTGCGGTGTATTCTTCCTTTTTGCAGAGAGCCTATGACCAGCTGATGCACGATGTTGCCATTGGCGGCATGCATGTGGTGCTGGGGATCGACCGTGCCGGCGTTGTCGGCGAGGACGGCGAAACCCACCACGGACTGTACGATGTGTCGTTCCTCTGCACGGTGCCCAATACGGTAATTTATGCACCGGCATGCTACGAGGAGATGCGGCTCTGTCTGCGGCGGGCACTCTATCGGGATAAGGGGCTGGCATGTATCCGGTATCCCAGAGGCAGCGAAAAGGTTTCCTTTGACAAGACTGCCCTGAACACCGAATACACTCACGTTTCCGGCAGAAAAACAGATACCCTGTATATTTCCTACGGCAGGGTGTACGATCACCTGTACCGTGCCAGCCGCCGCATGGCGGAGGAAGGCGTGTTCTGTGATCTGCTGAAGCTGACACGCATTTTCCCGCTGGCAGAGGGCGTGGTGGAAATTGCCATGTCCTATGCCCATGTGGTATTTCTGGAGGAGGCATACTATTACGGCGGGATCTCCCAGCTGCTGGGAGATCTGCTGCTGGAACGCGGCTTCCGCGGCACTTACCGGCGGGTAGCACCCAAGGCATATCTGCCGCAGGCTTCCACGGATTCTCAAATGGAAACTATGGGGCTGTCGGAGCATGCCATTTATCAGGATATGCAGCAGGAGGCAAAACATGGCAAGGCTTGATGCGGTAATGGTACAGCAGGGTATGGTGCCCAGCCGCCAGCGTGCCAAAACGCTGATTCAGAACGGGCAGATCTCTGTGAACGGCAAGGTCTGTACCAAGCCGGCGTTTGCCGTTTCGGAAACCGACCGGATCGCCATGGAGGGCAGTGACATTCCCTTTGTGGGTTGGATTACAGTCTATAAAATAAAGTCCTGTTTTACCTCCCATGCCGCCTGAACCGCTGCATTGTGTAACCGCTGTGCCGTTTGTGGAATACACCCTCGAACCCTGACTGCCGCCGATCAGCTGTTCAGGTTTTCCTTTGCCGCAATTTTCCGCATCATTTCCTCCGAAAGCCAGTATTTCGGCGGGACATCTGTCTCCAAGATATCCGACAAGGAACAGCCTTCGTCTTGATTGTGGTATTCCGAAACCGGAGCTGTTAAGCACACGCCAGCACATACGATACCCCAGTTCTGAAATCTTTTCAAGGATAATTCTGTAGCATTCCCCCTGCGATATTCCCAACAGATTGGGTACATTTTCAGCAATAAAATAGCGAGGTCGCTTGGCTTCAAGGATTTGGATATAGTTGAAAAAGAGGTTTCCTCTGTCGTCCGCAAAAGCGAGTCTGCGCCCTGCGACACTAAATGATTGGCAGCATGATCCGCCAACGAGCAGATCAAAATCCGGCATACCTCCGTAATCGATTTTTGTGATGTCCTCATAAAACTTTTCTCCTCCTGTGTCGTACAAGGCTCGATAAGCCTTTTGCGCATATCGGTCGATTTCGCACCAGCCTACACATTCAAATCCGCCCATTTTTTCAAATGCCGATCGGAATGCGCCGATGCCTGCGAAGCTTTCAAAATATCGAATCATTTTCACCTTTTCCTTTCATTTGGGCAAAAAGACAGTTCAGTTTTTTCAAATCAAACCGCCTACATAGACATATGCATTTCAAGTTCTTCTGAGGGATTCTCAGTTTCTTGCATTTCCTCCGACAAATTTTCTTCCGGCTGAATCACATGGAATCTGTCCTCGCCGGGGATTAGCGAAAGGGAACACCCGTTGTCCCACTTCATGAATAATTGACCGGCGTCATCTACTGTAATTACCGTCCCCTTTGTGCCTGACGGAATCGGTCGGGGATCATTTTCCATGCTGTCAAGGCAAATCCTCGTGCCTTCCGGATACCTCTGTCGGAGTTGTTCCACTTTATCTCTGCTATAAAACATAGCTGCTCCTTTCACATCGTCATGCCCATGCTGGGTTCTTCCGTGTGTTTCTCAGCCTGAGACAATCCCATTTCTTCTTCTGTCTGCAGCGACCAGTCGTTGCTGTCATTCCAAAAACTTACATAAATCTCGCCAAAATCAGCGGTTTTAACGCCGTGTTGTTCAAGACCTTCGCCCCAACCATCGCTTGCCTGACCAGTGAGATAGCTGCGTAAATCTTCCAGTTCACTTACTGTCAGTTCGCCGGAAATTTCACATTCAAATACGCCTACGAGTTCGCCGTTAACATCTCTGACGGATGGAATCGCCGAGAAAACTTTTTCTCGAATGGCAGGATCATCGTAATAGTAAGCCATCAATCCACGGTGTTCTTCATCCGGTTCTTCGCAATTCCGAATAAAATCGTTGATCTCATCCACACAGCCTTCGGCATATGCAGACGGAATTTCCTCAAAATCTTCCTCTGTAACTTCCTCGTCCCATTCGTAATCAGGTTCTTCCGATTCTCTGACAATTTTTAGCGGACAGTAAAATGTCAATTCCTGTGTCGGTTTCGCTTCTACCGTGATATCCGGCTGAAAGGGAACTTCGATGGACTGACTTTCTGCCATCTGAATGTCCTCACGTTCTCGGAGCATTGCTGTTACCGCATCACGCAGAACGGATTTTACATCCAGATCGGATTCTGCCAGCAGTTCGTCAAATGCGAGGCTTATTTCACCACAATGGGCAAGCTCCGCAACTTTGTCGGCAATTTTTTTCAAATCGTTATGCAGCCTTGTTTCAGCTGCGGTCATTTCATTGCTCTCCAGCAGTGCTCTTGCGTTGGGGATAAACTGTGATTTTCTGGCGTAATTGCTGCCTTCGGACTCCACCAGTACTCCATCGCCGCTGTCATAGTCCACAAACAACAGACAATGTGCCGTATCACCCTCCGTGTACATAAGGTCACGATATGCAACGATGTACGGATCATCATGCATTAGATGATTTTTCAATTCCTCAAAGCTTCTGCCATAGAGCGTGACGACCCTTTCCACGCAGATTTCACAAGGCTTGTAATCCGATGCTTTGTGATTCAGTGTGCTGTTAAAATGTAACTTCTTCATATTCTTCCTCCGCAATGTATTTTGAAGCAGTCTTTTTCATCTCTGCCGGAAACAAAAAAAGACCGCTTTGTGCAGTATCACGTGTTTCGTGATACCAGACAAAACGGTCTTCAAAAATTTGTATACTATTTTCTATTTGAAAAATAAAGATTGATATTTTATCTTTTCCAATCTGCCCTGATTTTTTTCTTTGCATCGGTCGGCTGCCATGTTTACAGCAGTTGTGCCGAGTCCATTTCTGCTGGGACTCGGTTCGAATCCCTCTACACCGAAAAAAATGCCCAAAAATATCTACGGTTTTTCACCTGCTTTTTTCGTCGTTTGGGCATGAAAAAAGCCCGATATTTCGGGCTTTTTCGACCATATATCTTTTTTATGGTCACAATATGGTGGGCCATCGGGGACTCGAACCCAGGACCGACCGGTTATGAGCCGGTAGCTCTAACCAACTGAGCTAATGGCCCGAAGAAAACGTGTAGGAATAAGAGATAAGTGCAAGATATATTATACCATAAAAGAGGGAGATTTGTCAAGTAGGGGCGAAAAAAAGGAAAAATATATCCCTCAGTGAACCGCCATGCATCATGCAGCAAACAGAGTGAGAGATAACAAAAAAAGGTTCGTTCCATAAGAACGAACCTTTTGAAAAGAGCCGGCATTGCCCAATTTTTCCAGATCGAGATGATCAAGTATCGTAGGCGTAAAAGAGCTTAACTTCCGTGTTCGGAAAGGGAACGGGTGGAACCTCTTTGCCATAA
>ENA-ORKV01001883-ORKV01001883.1-human-gut-metagenome-genome-assembly--contig:-NODE-1883-length-13966-cov-12.952840_pt1 | contig 13966 bp, 9 predicted proteins | sample MGYA00243058_ERZ508805 | MGnify/ENA primary metagenome ERZ508805 (study PRJEB26277, sample SAMN04329770) | human gut metagenome | biome: human-associated habitat | host: Homo sapiens | place: USA... | reverse complement strand
TCATATTCCTCGTACAAATCAAGATTGATTGCACCGGAGGTCATACAATATTTTACCAGCTCCTCAAATTCTGCATTGTGCTTTTCATCAAGAGCCATCATCTCATGATTGTTCATGGTACTGCCTCCTTCAAACTTTAATACAGTAAAGCATACAACAAAATTGTTAAAAAAGCAATCCTTACTTGTTATTGCTTGAATCGTAAAGCTTTTTTTGGTATAATTATTTAGTCCATACGCAACGCGTATGCGCAATGCGTATGCGTAATGTGCATGTGCAATGCGCATGCGTACTATGCCGACACATTGTACTTACACAGCATACCTGCACAATGTATAAGAGTACATTATGTACATGCTGTTGTTTCATGAACATGTGTTGTTTTTTAGAAAGGAATCTTAAATTTATGAATATCATATTATTATCCGGCGGTTCGGGACAACGTCTCTGGCCGCTGTCAAATACCGTGCGCTCCAAACAGTTCATTCCGCTTCTCACCAATGAGAATGGTGAACAGGAGTCGATGGTCCAGCGTGTTTACCGCCAGATTACAACCGTAGACCCGGACACCAACGTGGTTATCGCCACAGGCAAGCGTCAGGTCGGAACCATCAAGCATCAGCTCGGCAACAAGGTATCTATCTGTATTGAGCCTTGCAGAAGGGACACCTTTCCGGCAATCGCTCTTGCGAGTGCATTTTTAGCCGGTGTAAAAAATGTTGACCCGGACGAACCTGTTGTAGTATGCCCGGTTGATCCTTATGTTAATCTCGATTATTTTGAAGCTGTGAAGAAGCTGTCAGAGCTTGCCTCCGATGGTCAGTCCAATCTGTCACTTCTCGGAATAGCGCCTACATTCCCAAGCTCCAGCTATGGCTACATTATGCCCGAGAGCAAGGACAGTGTAAGCCGTGTAAAACGCTTTATAGAGAAGCCGAATGAGACTGCTGCTGCAGAATACATCGAGCAGGGTGCACTCTGGAACGGCGGTGTGTTCGCATACAAGCTTTCGTACCTTCTGGATATTTCCAGAAAAATGCTCGGCAGCGCCGATTACCAGACCCTATATGACAATTACGAGAGCCTTACCAAGATAAGCTTCGACTATGCCGTTGTTGAGAAGGAGAACAATATCCGCTGCCTCCGCTTTGCCGGTCAGTGGAAGGATGTCGGCTCATGGGACGCCTTCACCGATGTTATGGTTAATGACACAATAGGAAATGTCCAGATTGCCGACTGCACCAACACCAATGTCATAAACCAGCTTGACCTCCCTGTTATATGTGTGGGTCTTAAGGATGTCGTTGTGTCCGTAGGCTGCGACGGAGTACTTGTATCAGATAAATCCATGAGCAGTACAATCAAGCCTTATGTCGATAAGCTGGATCCTATGGCAAGATTTGAGGAGAAGGCATGGGGAAGCTTCACAATACTTGACATACAGCCTGAATCGCTCACCATCAAGATTATCCTCCGTCCGGGCAATGAGCTTAAATATCACAGCCATGAACACCGCGACGAGGTATGGACTGTGCTTTCCGGAACAGGCTATACTATTGTTGACGATGTACGCCGTGAGGTAAAATCAGGAGACGTTATCACTCTGCCTTTAGGCTGCCGTCACACCATCCATGCCACAAGCGAGCTTCAGGTTATAGAAGTCCAGACCGGAGCAATACTTGATGCGGATGATAAAATAAGATATTAAACTCATATCATTAATTATACACTTATTTTTAGGAAGGCACAATATATGCTACCTGTTTTATATATTGTTATACCCTGTTACAATGAAGAATCCGTTCTCCCGATAACCTCAGGAATGTTTCTTGAAAAGCTGAACAGCCTTATTTTTACAAATAAAATTGCACCGGAAAGCTGCATTATGTTTGTCAATGACGGTTCCTCGGACAACACCTGGAAAATTATTTCAGACCTGTGTAATAAGGATGACCATTTCTGTTCCCTGTGCCTGTCACGCAATTTCGGTCATCAGTCAGCACTCCTTGCCGGTCTTATGGAAGCCAAAGAGCATGCCGATATTACCATAAGCATTGACTGTGACGGTCAGGATGATATTGAAGCAATGGATGATATGATTGCCGCATATATGAATGGTGCGGATGTTGTATATGGTGTGCGTTCGGACAGACACACGGACAGCTTTTTCAAGCGCAACAGTGCCGTCTTCTTCTACAGGCTGATGAACAAGCTCGGCTGTAACACCGTATATAACCACGCAGATTACCGCCTCCTTGACCGCCGTTTTCTCAATGAATTATCCAATTATGAGGAAACTAATCTTTTCTTAAGGGGACTTATCCCTATGGTAGGCTTCAACAGCACATGTGTGTACTATGAGCGTCGTACACGCATTGCCGGTGAGAGCCATTATCCTCTTAAAAAGATGATTAACTTCGCTATTGACGGCATAACCAGCTTAAGTATAAAACCGATAAGAATAATTACCAGCTTCGGCTTTATAGTATCAATACTCGGATTTATCGGCGTAATATGGGCAATTATAATGTTCATGTGTGGCAAAACGGTCGCAGGATGGTCAAGTATGATCTGCATAGTCTGCTTTATAGGTGGAATCCAGCTCCTTAGTCTCGGTGTCATCGGAGAATATGTCGGAAAGATGTATTTAGAGACCAAAAAGCGCCCTCGCTATATCGTCAAAGAAAAAAAGGGTGTTTCTCTTGATGACAATAATCCCAGGTAATTGCGAAGGCCGCTGATGGCTCCGGCACACAAATACCTTATGGTCAAAAAACGGATATATACATTTCTTTAATAATAAGATGTTGGGATCAAAACATGTGCTATAAACTTAGCATGTATAACGTATTATATTTATGAATATCACGACTTTTGGAAGAAGCTTAGATGTTCTTAGAACATCTTGCTTCGTACAACGGAGCTGATATGCATAAATATAATACGTTATACACTCGTAAATTAAGTTGGCATGTTTTGACCCCAACATCATAATAAAAAATGTGCATATCCGTTCTTCTATATTTTATCCTCAATATCCCACAGCCTTGTGACTGTCTCTCTATTAATCGTTTCAATTATCTTTTTCATATCCATGTAAAATTTCTTATCACTTCTATGGTTGTGCAAAACCATACGATAGCCATCTGCCAGTTTATGGAAATTATCCATATAATCTTCCGGTAAATACCGTGAAAATGTGTGTCCCCACTCAGAAGTCATTATCTTCTCAAAATCCATTATATTCATGCCAAAAACCGTATCATCCCATACCGCAAAATCTCCACTGCTACTGCTTTCGCCGTTCTTCCACCACATCGCTCCATATACATTTGTCATAATCCCCGACACAAGCCGCCTGCATGAATTTTCCACCCTGTGAAAATCCGGATATAGCAAAGTATTCAGCATATCACTGTACGCATCCACGATTCTCACAAATGTTCCCCAGTCACTTCCTATACAATCTTCTATAACCTGCTGCAGCTTCAGCATGTACCCATCCTCAATGCCCAATAAATAAGTCTTGGAATTAATGTTGATTCTAAGCTCAGTACCCGTCTGTCTTTCAAAGAAATCCATATCTATATACCATGTATACGATATTCCACATATTGCAATGCTGTACATAATCTCATACGATATCCGCCTTCCCCCAGAATCAGGAAGCTGCGCTACCTTCTTCGTGCATGAAGGCTCGGACAACATATAGCTTATCATTCCTCTGCTCTCAAGACGGCTGCATATATCCTTTACATACTGTGTGTAACTCTCTATTTCATACCTACATTCCGTAGCTACATACCTTATAAGACTCTCCATAATAATCTCCATATATATTTTATTTAATTTGGAATACATGATGTTGGGGGTAAAACATGCTAATTTAATGTACGAATGTATAGCACATGTTTTAATCCCCACATCAATACATAAAATTATTCTGAAATATATTATCCCACAGTTTGGTACAAAAGTAACCTGCCAGAGTTGTCATATTTCATTTATGACAACTCTGGCAGGTCACAGCGCACGTCAACACTCATATAATTTAATGTGTTCAGGGAGGGAACCTACATAGGCTTTCACCTTATTTTACCGATATCCTTCCCTGTAACTTTAGAAGCTTTATGTATTATAGGAGGTTACATATTATTATGAAGAAAAATTTATTATCAAAAATCCGTTCATCCGCCGTTATGCTCACAGCATGTCTTGCACTTATTACAATTGTACTTCCATTCGGAAAAATTGCAATTGATGAGTCGGGAGTTAATTATGATTCTGAGGTGAATACGCTTTGTGATGATGAGCCAGAATATATGAATCATTTTTAAAATTATTGCAGTATTCTTTTTAAAATATTAGAAAAAAATTTATTCTTTCCAATGTTTTTACCCAAACAGCTTAAAACAATACATCTTTTTATCTCGCCACAATAGGCTATGTCTCTGTGCATAGCCATTTTGTTTTTTGCTCTCTGTTGGTCATTCCATAACATGCTATACATAGATGAATACAAAACCGTCAATCTACGATTTCTTATAGAATTCTGCAATATAAAAAATTCCTTTTCATCCGATTTATCATAATTTCCGCAATCTCCCATATAACTTGCTATTTGTCTCATAATAAATTCATACATACTAAGGCAATTATTAATATCTTTTTCTCTGGCTTCGTACATACCGAGAAGTGCCTCATAACATTCTTGAACCTCTGGAATACCAGAACACTTCGTAACAAGAATATTATGCAAACATGATAATTCTTCAATTGTTAAGTACTTTTCAATATCTTTTGTAATAGCAACTTTATATGGTAATGTGCACTCCATAACGCCTTTTATTTGGCTCACAAAATCTTCATCATCAATGACCTTCTCTTCCCTTAGAAAACATAATCGTACTCTCCTTAACATTTGTCTATTCTGTGGCACATCTAATGAAACAATATTCTCAATTTCATTTATCATGCTGTCTACGTCTCGGCTATTTTTATAATTAAAATTTATCCTAAATTTCTGAAGTAAAACTTGTGCTTCAACATTAGAACTTACAAGCTCACTTTGGCTAAGCTCCCCCGACAACCCAAGTCTTTCAAATAATTTATGTATGATTGAGCTCTGTGGTCTTGTAAGTTTTCTCTCTATACGGCTTATTGTTCTTTCAGAGCATATACCATCACAAAGACTATACATGCTTATATTAAGCATATTTCTCCTAATTCTGATTATGTCCTCTATGCAATATACTTCTCTGTCCACATAAATATAACTATACTCAAATGTTTCCTCCCGAACACCACATCTTTGATAAATTTCTTTCAGGACATTTCTTGTGTATCTACACCATATATATTGAGCCTCCGTAGAATATTCATCCGTGTTTCCGAATAATGTATCATAGTTTTCGTCAACTAATGTGTCATGTTCCATATCCTTAATCAAGGTATCCCAATATAATGTTTTCTCTTTATTAATCAACCTAAATAGTTCTATTTTTATATCTAAAAGTTCACACAAGTAAAATGCCCTTATAGCATTGCGCAAACACTCTATTGCCTGCGTTACCAAATGCATGAGCTCATTTATTTTTCTTTCACTTTGTATACCTGTTTTCCTTTCCAACAAACATAAATAATAAATTGCCTTAGGATATATTTTAGCCCATGTCAGCAATTCATATCTTGCCTTGTCTATATATTCTATCGCCCCTCTTATAAACCTTTTCCCAATTTCAGGCGAAACATATCTCCAATACTCTAACAACAGATTAATTTCATCGACAGCCAATCTGCGATTAGAAAAGAACTCCTTCATACTTCCCCTGTCTTTCATCCTGCTTACAGTAAGTCTGGAAGCATCCGCATACATTTTCTTTAGCTCGGCATCACCAGCGCCATTGTAGCATCTTATCTGTGCCTTCATTGCCATGTAAAATTGCAGCTTTAAATTTATATCAATATTTTCAGCGGTATCTCCACTTTCAAAAAGCTTTTCCTGAACTGCCATTTCCTCAAGAAGCTTATCTGCCTCATCCATCTTTTCATGCTGTATAAGACTTATAATCTCTTGTCTGGTTTTCCAGTATCCATACTCATCGGCATATACCATATTCTCAAAATTCTCCGGTGCAACACCAAGTCTTCCCAATAGTCTGTCCTGAACCAGCTTACTGACTTCCCTTTCGCCATTCTCGATACGGCTCATAACACTTTGGTCGCAAATACCGTCACATACCACATTCATGGAGACATTATATTTCCTGCGCAACTCCGTTAGATATTTACCGAATTCATAACTATCATATACCATACCAAGTCACCTCTTAACTGCGAACTGATATATACATTATACCACAATAAAAAAACAAAGACTACATACCAGACAGGTAGATAGTCTTTGTTAAACCAACTCGTTAGTTAAATCTTTATTAAGCTTGAATTAAATTTTACTTTTAGTCCATATACTACGTTATATGTGCCGCTTTAAAGCCATAATTTTTCTAAATTTACACACTATGTAAGCCTACTTACGCATATTCTAACTTTACACACTTATATAAGCCTACTCACGCATATTCTAACTTTACACACTTATATAATCTTACTCACGCATATAGCCTTTTTCTCTTATGACATCAATTACGCTCTCAACGTACTTTGCACAGATCTCATCTGTCTCGGCCTCGACCATTACACGGACAAGAGGCTCCGTTCCCGATTCACGCACAAGAATACGTCCCGAATCACCTAAGCTGTCCGCTACAGCCTTAACTGCTGCCTGAACATCCGCATCATCCTGTGCGGCACGCTTATCTGTAACCCTTGCATTCCTGAGAACCTGCGGATAGATTGAGAGACCCTCGCAGAGCTCGCTCATCTTCTTCTTTTTTGCCATCATGACTTCCATCATCTTAAGGCTGGTGAGAATACCGTCGCCTGTTGAGGCATACCTGGAGAAAATGATGTGTCCCGACTGCTCCCCGCCGATTCGGCATCCGTTCTCACACATATACTCGTATACATATTTGTCACCTACAGCAGTCTTGGCATAACCTATTCCCTGCTCATCGAATGCCTTATACAGACCGAAGTTGGACATTACGGTAGTTACAACTGTATTGTTCTCAAGCTTGCCCCTCTCCTTCATATACCTTCCATATATGTAGAGGATGTGGTCACCTGTGATGACATTTCCCTTCTCATCGACACAGAGACATCTGTCCGCATCGCCATCATAGGCAAAGCCCACGTCAAGTCCATTCTCAACCACTAACCTCTGAAGTCCCTCTATATGTGTTGAACCTGCGTTCATATTGATGTTGGTGCCGTCCGGATTGGCATTTATGACATAAGTCCTGGCACCTAGTGCGTCAAAAACGGATTTTGCAATATTCCATGCACTTCCATTGGCGCAGTCAAGCCCCACCTTCATGCCCTTGAACGAATATATGCCCAACGATATTAGATAGCCCATATATCTGTTGCGTCCCGATACATAGTCAACCGTACAGCCTATTCTGTCCTTGTGCGCATAAGGAATCTCCTCATAACGCTCGCCGAACACCTCAAGCCTTCCGTCGATATATGCCTCGACAAGCTCTATGGTCTTTTCATCCATCTTCTCGCCCTGTCCGTTGATAAGCTTGATTCCGTTGTCATAGTACGGATTGTGGCTTGCCGATATCATTATTCCACAGTCAAAGTTGTCCGTCCTTGCCACATAAGCAACAGACGGTGTTGTTGTGACATGAAGCAGGTACGCATCCGCGCCTGAGGCAACAAGGCCGCCTACCAATGAATACTCAAACATATAGCTCGAACGTCTTGTATCCTTTCCGATTACTATTCGTGCAGGAGTATCATCCCCATTCCTCTTCTTGAGTTCACCATAATACCATCCAAGGAATCTTCCCACCTTGAATGCATGGTCTGCTGTAAGATTTACATTTGCTTCACCACGAAAACCATCCGTACCAAAATATTTTCCCATAATAATCTCCATTCTGCTTTTAATATAGTTTTAAGCCATCGGGATATTGTCCAATATAATCCCCGCTTAACATTTACAGGCATCGACTTAATATATATATGCCTGTAATTATATGAATATAAATCAATTTTTTTACTATGTAAGCCAATTTCCCAACTCACAACAATGTATCCATATTTTAGAATAAAAAATGTGCGCCTTGATTATATCAAAACGCACATTCTTTGTAAATATAAAACTTATTTTTTAAACATTTCCTTGCCAGCGGCATGATGAAGAAAGATTACTTTGTCCATTCCTGCATCTATAACGTCATCTGCGTTGTAGGCAAAAAAGAAACCATATATCCACCTGTGTAGACTGTTAAAGCACTATACCTGCAATTACTTGACATGCAGAAAGCATTCTACTGAGGGTAGTCTCACCGGTTTCAAGAAATATTTTGAGATCGGTGAGACTATTACATCCCTAATGTTTTTAAATACCTATATTAAGTTCAATAATGCCTGCACTTGTTCGTAAGCATCCCTCTTAATCATTTCTATACTCTCTTCATCCTCTAAATCCATAAAATCCGCCACATCTTTTGGCCCGGCATGATTTTCAGAAGCAAATTTACCTGCTAACTTATCTTTCGCTTCTATTACAATATTTTTATCCCTTACAGGTTCAAATTTTTTCGCCAACTCTCTTACTCCACCAACATAATGTTTGATAATAAAGTAAATATCATAAGCATCCTTCGCTTTTCCCCTGCCAATTGCTGCTGTTTTCATTATCAAATAAGGAACTACTGCTACAACACTGACATTCGCAACATCTATTGCTCCATCTGGTCGTTCTGCTTCCACGCTAATCTTCTGTGCCGGAAATTCAAATGCAAAATTACCACCTGTTGCCTTTAGTGCCTTAATCCCCTGCACATGCTGACTTCTTCTCTTCGATTGTGTACCACCATACATTCCAGCTAAAATATCTACATCCACATCATAAGATATTCCATCCACCATCACTGTCTTTACAAAGGAAAAATATTTTTCCGTATGCTCCTTGTATCCATTTTTCTGAAGTATCCTCGACATATTCTGATAACCTTCATCCTGCAAAGTCAGATGATTAATCATAATATCTACATCCACGCTTCCCACATGACCTTCTTCCGGAAACATTAAATCAGGAACCCAGCCTCCTACCACACGGATTTCATCTTCATATTCCTCAAAAATATTAACCAACTCTACCAAAACTCTATGTGCAGCCCGCTTCTGACCTTCCGAATAGTCTACGCTGCTTTTCAAGTCTTCATCTCTTACCATCTAAGTATCTCCTTTTTCAAAACCTCATCCGCCATTTCCTCTCCCCTGCCCTTTATCTGCATACAATCCAAATATATTTGCAGAGGGGATACTACTGCCGAACCATCAATTACCCTATAATCCTTGATATAGGAATCGTTCTCTAATGGAAAAATAACCACATTGGCACCACTATTTACTTCTTTCATGTCCAAATATCGGATTGCTTCCTGAATATCTTCCGGTGCTATATAAACATGTACCTTATTGTAACGGACCACTGGTGTATAACGCACTCCCCCGGACAATCCTGTAAGATAAGAATCAATCCCCATATCTATCTTTAATTTTTTTAATCGCTCCTCAATAACAGATATAGTATCTAAACTATAGCAAGCATAGGATGTTATTTCTTTTTTACCATAATCCCTGCTCCATTCCAACAAGAGTGCTTCTGGATCAATAACCTTATAACCATCCGGCAATTTTTCTACCCATGCATTTTCCACCAGAACTTTCATCAGTTTGGATACCTGTCCAATACTGCAATTTACCTTTTCCGATAGATATTTAAGCTTCCATATCTTAGTTACATCAGCAAACAGCTCGCGCAAAATACAGGAAGACACCACGGAAGTCCTTTCAAATATAGACACAGACCTTTGCTCTTTTGGTCTTGGATTCTTATTCCCTTTTTCAGATAAATAAATAGAATGACCCACAAACCAACAGTTTCCGGCATAGTCAAAATAACCCATTCCGTTATCTTCACATATTTGTGCTGTTCTGTCTGAAATATATGGAGCAACCAAAATGCTAACTCCACGACTTTTATCCTGCTTGTCAATCAATTTCATAATTGTGGACGGAAATACCCTATTCAAGAAGCAGGCATTTATTTGAAACTCATACCCATCATCCATCTCCACAGATGCAATAAAACCATCTTCTGTCCTGCTGACAATTTCATACTTCTGAATATTAGGAAGTTTTAAAAACTTATTCTCGACACATTCTAATCCCATTCTATCTAATTTCACTTATATCACCACTTTCACTCATGTAATGAAACTTATTATATCAATGAAATTTAATCAAGTCAACTAAGTCTTTCTCCAGCAGATAATTTGTGTTTATGCCATTTATGAAACTCTGTTTACTATTCAAACTCTTCCCCAAGTACATATTGCGAAGCAAAATGGTCGCCTTCCGTTTCTAAACAGCCGCATTGCTACCAGTCTATGTAATTCATCACCGATGAGTATGGAGTATCCAAAGCCAACATTTCCAAGTGGTGCAGCGTGTTAATAAAAACCTTATTCTACGGACAATACAGCTGAAAAGCAAGTGAAATCCGAAAAAAACAGAAATTTTCATACAAAATATAAAGCAAACTGCCGTTAAAGCCTTGAAACTTAAGGCTTTAACGGCAGTTATTTTTGAAAATATATTTTATTTTATATATCTTATCTTTCAGCTCTCATAGGGTTATTGAGAAAATCCTCATAGGAAAGTCTTATTCCTTCTTCAAGCTCCGTCTTGTATGTCCAGCCAAGCTTAGCTGCCTTTGAAACATTGAGAAGCTTTCTCGGAGTACCGTTAGGCTTGGAGGCATCCCAGCGAATCTCACCTGTGTAACCGATAACCTTGGCTACAAGCTCTGTGAGCTCCTTGATTGTAAGCTCCTTGCCTGTTCCGGCATTGACTGTCTCGTCACCGCTGTAGTTATTCATAAGGAATACGCACAGGTTGGCAAGGTCATCAACATAGAGGAACTCTCTGAGCGGACTTCCGTCTCCCCAGCAGGTAACATAAGGGAGATTCTGCTCCTTCGCCTCGTGGAATCTTCTGATAAGTGCAGGAAGAACATGGCTGTGTGTAGGATGATAATTGTCATTCGGACCATAGAGGTTAGTAGGCATTACAGAAATATAGTCTGTTCCGTACTGCTTGTTGAGGAACTCACAGTACTTAAGACCTGATATCTTGGCAAGAGCATACGCCTCGTTGGTTTTCTCAAGCTCAGATGTGAGAAGGCAGCTCTCAGGCATAGGCTGTGGTGCCATTCTTGGATAAATACATGATGAGCCAAGGAACTCCAGCTTCTTACAGCCGTTCTGCCATGCGGAATGAATAACATTCATCTCAAGGGTCATGTTGTAGTACATGAAATCGGCAAGTGCCTCCTGATTAGCAACGATGCCGCCAACCTTTGCAGCTGCTAAGAATACATACTCCGGCTTCTCCTCTGCGAAGAACTTCTCAACGTCCTCCTGCCTGCACAGGTCAAGCTCCTTGTGCGTCCTTGTAATAATGTTCTCATAGCCCTGTCTTTTTAATTCTCTTACTATTGCCGAACCAACCATTCCGCGATGTCCGGCTACATATATCTTCGCATTCTTTTCCATCATAACTTTCTTTTCCTCACAATCTACGCTGGGACACGGTGTCAGACCCCTGTCCCAAATCATTGGGACAGGGGTCTGACACCGTGTCCCATATTTGCTGTTTTATTTGAGAAGAGCCTTCTCGCGCTTAGCAAGCTCTCTGTCATGCTCTGCCATAATCTTTACAAGCTCCTCGTATGAGGTCTTCTGTGGGTTCCAGCCAAGAACGGTCTTAGCCTTGGCAGGATTGCCCCAGAGGTTATCTACATCTGTAGGACGGAACCACTGTGGGTTGACACACACAAGCAGCTTGCCTGTGGCTGCGTCATAGCCCTTCTCGTCAACACCTGTTCCCTCCCAGCGAATGGTAATTCCATTAGAAGCGAATGCCTTCTCCGTGAAATCTCTTACTGTGTGCTGCTCACCTGTCGCAATAACGAAGTCCTCCGGCTTCTCCTGCTGCATGATGAGCCACATGCACTCAACATAATCCTTTGCATAACCCCAGTCTCTGAGTGAGTCCAGGTTGCCAAGCTCAAGGTGATCCTGGATACCCTCTGCAATTCTTCCTGCTGCAAGTGTAATCTTTCTGGTAACGAAATTCTCACCGCGGCGCTCTGATTCATGATTGAAAAGAATGCCGTTTACAGCGAACATGCCATAGGCCTCACGGTACTCCTTAATCATCCAGAAGCCATACTGCTTTGCGATAGCGTAAGGGCTGTATGGGTGGAAAGGTGTTGTCTCAGACTGAGGAACCTCCTCAACCTTTCCGTAAAGCTCGGAGGTGGAAGCCTGATATACCTTAGTTTTCTTTGTAAGGCCAAGCACTCTCACTGCCTCAAGCACGCGGAGCACACCTACAGCGTCAACATCACCTGTGTACTCAGGTGCATCGAAGGATACCTGTACATGTGACTGAGCTGCAAGATTATATATCTCATCCGGCTGTACCTCACCGATTATCTTGATAAGTGATATGGAGTCCGATAAATCTCCATCATGTAATGTTATGCTGCCGGCTCTCAAAAGATGATCAATTCTCGCTGTGTTTGATATGGAGGCACGTCTTGTTATACCATGTACCTCATAGCCCTTCTCAAGAAGGAACTCTGCCAAAAATGAACCGTCCTGTCCTGTAATTCCTGTAATTAAAGCCTTCTTCATCCAAATATCCTCTTCTTTCATATATTTTATATATCAGTTTATTAGGTTTCTTCACTTTTTCTAAAAGTTTATATCAAGTATATACTTAGTGTAACCGCATATATAGAGAAAAATTAGCACAATCTTGGTTTTTAATGATTCTCCCACGTTCTCTTGTACTCGCTCGGACTTATGCCCTCAAGCTTCTTAAAGCTCCTGCTGAAATAATTTGCGTCATTCATGCCTACCCTGCTGCCTATTTCGTCTATGCTAAGCTCCGTGAATCTCAGCATTTTTTTTGCCTGTGTTATTCTCTTAGAAAGAATGTACGCATTGATTGTCGTGCCATACGTTTCCTTGAATATTTTGCTCATATAAAATTTATCAATATAAAACGAAGCTGCCAGCGAATCAAGTGTTATCTTTTCCATATAATGCTCATCAAGAAAGGACTTTATCTCAACAAGCTCACGCCTTTTTTTACCGCCGGAGGCGTTCTCCGGATGCCATGACTGCTCCATAATAACAGCAAGCAGCTCATTTAGGAGCGCATTGAGCTTCATGTCCCTTATATAATCCTCAGAACCCGCTATATTGTACAGATTAGAAAAAATATCCGCATACCTTTCACCATTTTCGGGTGTGAACACCGGCAGACCGCCGCGCTCAATATACTTTTCATATATCGCCGGCATATTTTCGCCGTAAAAATGCACCCACTGCAGCGACCACACATCCGCCCCTGTGCTGTGACTGTAGCTTCGCATACAGTCAATAAATGCACAATCCCCTTTTTTCATATCGTAGTGCCGGCCCTCGTATTCAATATACCCTGAACCGTCAAGCACCATCATGCACAGATACGATTGAAGGTTATCACGTCTTGATACATGCGGTCTGAGTGCCTTGAGCGAACCCGTCTCCTGCAGAAAAATCAGATTGCTCTTCGCAAAGCTGCTCGCCGTGTACAATATTCTTCTGGACGACACCGATGGTGACGGTGACTGAAAATACTCTTCCATAACTATACCTCCGTCGTGACAGAAGCGTGGGGGGGGGCGGGGGGGGGGCGGGGGGCCCCCCCGCCCCCCAAAAAAAAAAAAAAAAAAATCCAGTTGTGCACAAACGCAGGGGCACCGGGG
>ENA-ORKV01001882-ORKV01001882.1-human-gut-metagenome-genome-assembly--contig:-NODE-1882-length-13967-cov-3.063283_pt1 | contig 13967 bp, 13 predicted proteins | sample MGYA00243058_ERZ508805 | MGnify/ENA primary metagenome ERZ508805 (study PRJEB26277, sample SAMN04329770) | human gut metagenome | biome: human-associated habitat | host: Homo sapiens | place: USA... | reverse complement strand
AAGAATGTAATAATACCCATTACATACAAACCGCTGAGGACCTAGACACCAATTGGTTTTTGACAGCAGACAGGGTGGGTGTTACAGGAGGGGCTTCAACCCCGAATATAATCATTGAGGAGGTTCTACACCATGTCAGACGAATTCGGACAATTATTAAGTGAGCAGAAAGAAGTTGCAATTAGCCAGGGCGCAGTTGTATCCGGTCAGGTTATTGCAGTAAAGGAAGACGAGATTGTCCTAAATATAGGATATAAAGCAGATGCTGTCATTAGCCGCAACGAATTTACCAACATCCCGAATGCAAATCTGTGCGACCTTGTAAAGGTTGGCGATGAGATCGAGGCTAAGGTTGTTGATTTCAATAACGAGGATCACAAGATCAGCCTGAGCATGAAGGCTCTGTTGAATGACAACGCTTCTGAGGAAGAGGAAGTTGCTGTGGATACAGACGCTGAGTAATTCGCAAGAATAATTCCTTTCGCCAATCCATCATCGATGGGTTGGCGAATTTTTGCTTATGGGGAGAAGCGGTAGAATACAGTGGGATACATCCTTTTATGGGGAAAGGTGACAGAAACTGTGGTTCATGGCTTATGAGCTGAGAAAGGAAAGCAGGATTTGTATGGGTGATTATGAAGTTTTTAAATCGAAAATATTTCAAATGACAAAGATTGACTTAAGCTGCTATAAGGAACGCCAGATGAAACGCCGGATTGATGCGCTTATTGTGAAGGCGGGGATTGCCACCTATGATGAGTATGTTGCTGCACTCAGGAAGGATCCGGCATTGCTGGAAGAGTTTGTGACATATTTGACGATCAACGTGTCTGAGTTTTACCGCAATCCGGATCAGTGGAAGGTGTTGGAGAATGAGATCCTTCCGTATTTGTTTGAACGTTTCGGTAACGATATCAGGATCTGGAGTGCAGCGTGCTCTACCGGGGATGAGCCATATACGCTTGTGATGCTGTTGGCGAAGTTTATTCCGTTGAACAGGATCCACATTCTGGCGACAGACCTGGATAAGCAGGTGTTAGAGAAGGCACAGATCGGTCTCTATGATGAGAAGAGTCTGAAAGGTTTACCGAAGGAATTTATCAAAAAGCATTTTACACAGGTGGGGGGGAAGAGCTATCAGATTCATGATGAGATTAAGAAATGTGTAGAGTTTAAACAGCACAATCTTCTCAAGGACTCATATCCGTCCGGATGCGATATGATCGTCTGCCGTAATGTGATGATTTACTTCACGGAGGATGCCAAGAAGTCGATCTATCACAAGTTCAATCAGGCGCTTAATGAGGATGGCATGCTTTTCGTGGGAAGCACGGAGCAGATCATATCTGCGACGGATTATGGATTTACGGCGTATCGTTCATTCTTTTACAAAAAGGATTAGATTATTTGGCGGTTTTTAAGGCGGCAGGCTTTAAAAACCGCCGTTTTTGTGGTATTGGGAAATGCTCGGCCTGTTTTCGCTCACTTCTTGCACTATGAAACAAATTCGGGTATAATATATTTTGTATGCTTATGCACAGGAGACGTCTGACAACACAGAAGCACTGTGCAAGATCAGGAGAAGCAGGAAAGGTTGGATAAGAAATGGACGAAAAGATCAGGATCGTAGTGGATGCCATGGGAGGAGATAATGCTCCGGAAGCCCCGGTACATGGTGCCGTAGATGCACTGGCAGAGAATAATAAAATTGAGATTACCCTGGTTGGCCGTGCAGAGGAAGTACAAGCAGAGCTTGCCAAATACAGTTATGATGAAAGCAGAGTTCAGATCGTTAATGCAGAAGACGTGATCGGTTTTGATGAGCCACCGGTAGAAGCAATCCGCAAGAAAAAGGATTCCTCGATCGTTGTCGGTATGAAGCTCGTCAAAAAGGGCGAGGCGGATGCGTTTGTATCGGCAGGAAGCACCGGCGCGATTCTGGTAGGAGGACAGCTTGTTGTAGGCAGGATCCGCGGCGTGGAGAGAGCACCGTTAGCTCCGCTTATCCCAACGACAGACGGCGTATCTCTTCTGATCGACTGTGGCGCCAATGTAGATGCAAGAGCCTCTCATCTGGTGCAGTTTGCAAAGATGGGATCCATCTATATGGAGAATATAGTGGGGATCAAGAATCCGCGAGTGGCAATCGTCAACATCGGTGCCGAGGAAGAAAAGGGGAATGCCCTGGTTAAAGAGACATATCCTTTATTAAAAGAATGTGATGACATTAACTTTATCGGAAGCATTGAAGCGAGAGACATTCCGAAGGGTGGTGCAGACGTTATCGTCTGTGAAGCATTTGTCGGCAATGTTATCCTGAAGCTGTATGAGGGACTTGGTTCTGCACTGCTTCATATGGTCAAGAAGGGGCTGATGAGTTCTCTTCGCAGTAAGATAGGTGCACTTTTGATCAAGCCGGCACTGAAGCAGACATTAAAGTCCTTCGATGCATCTGAGCATGGAGGTGCACCATTGTTAGGACTCAAAGGTCTTGTTGTTAAAGCACACGGAAGCTCCGGCGAGACCGAGATCAAGACGGCGATCCTTCAGTGCATTTCCTTCAGCGAGGAAGGCATCAACGACCGTATCCGCGAGAATTTAAAGCTTGATTAGACGATGGTTTCCGATTCGGATTGCCGGAATATAGGCTTAAGTGACTTGTGATAGAGTTTTGCAGAAATGAGGGTTCATATGGAATATGAAAAGCTGCAGAAGCTGCTGGCAGAGATATTAGAAGTAGAGCCGGAGCAGATCCGGCGGGAGAAGTCCTTTGTGAGAGATTACGGTGCTGATTCCCTGACGCTTTATCAGATACTGATGGGCGTGGAGGCAGTGTTTGGAGTGATCGTTGAGGAAGAGGAGGCCGTCCGTTGGAATACGGTGGGACAGCTCTGGGAATATTTACAGACAGGCAGAGGAATTACAGGAAAGGGTTTGGCGCAATGAAAGCAAAAATGATGAAAGAGTTTGAGAAAGAAGTTGGCTATATTTTTCAGGACAAAACACTGCTTGCGACAGCATTGACGCACAGCTCATACTCCAACGAGAAGCACATGAAGAAGTCACAGTGCAATGAACGGTTGGAGTTTCTGGGGGATGCGGTGCTGGAGCTGGTATCGAGCGAGTTTATTTTCCGCAATCATCCGGACATGCCGGAGGGCGAGATGACTAAGACGAGAGCCAGTTATGTCTGTGAACCAACTCTGGCACTTTGTGCCAAAGAGATTCATCTGGGCGATTACCTCCGCCTTGGCAAGGGAGAAGAGCTAACCGGTGGAAGACAGAGAGATTCCGTGCTTTCGGATGCGTTAGAGGCAACGATCGGTGCCGTATATATGGATGGCGGCTTTGAGCCTGCCAAGCGTTATATTGAAGCACATATCCTTAAGGATATTGACAATAAAAAGCTGTTTTATGACAGTAAGACATTTCTGCAGGAGATCGTGCAGAGACATGAGGGCAATACTTTAGAATACCGTCTGATCGGTGAGAGCGGACCGGATCACCACAAGGAATATCAGGCAGCGGTATTCGTCAATGGAAGACAGATCTCCACGGGAATCGGTCAGACCAAGAAGAAGGCAGAGCAGTCCGCAGCCTATGAGGCAATCCTTATCTTGAAGAGAGAGTCTGACAGTCAGAAGAAGCAGGGAGAACATACATGTATTTAAAAAGTCTGGAAGTGCATGGTTTTAAATCATTTGCCAATAAACTTATTTTTGAATTTCATAATGGAATTACGGCGATCGTTGGACCAAACGGCAGTGGTAAGAGTAATGTTGCCGATGCCGTGCGCTGGGTGCTTGGAGAGCAGAGTGCCAAGCAGCTTCGTGGTGCGAAGATGGAGGATATCATCTTTGCGGGAACAGAGCTTCGTAAGCCGCTCGGTTATGCGTATGTGGCGATCACCATCAGCAATGAGGATCACAAGCTGAATGTGCCGTATGAGGAAGTGACAATCGCCAGACGTGTGTATCGTTCCGGAGAAAGTGAATATCTGTTAAATGGGGCATCCTGTCGTCTTCGTGACATTCAGGAGCTGTTGTTTGATACCGGTATCGGTAAAGAGGGATATTCGATCATCGGACAGGGGCAGATCGACAAGATCTTAAGCGGTAAACCGGAGGAGCGCCGTGAGTTGTTTGATGAGGCAGCAGGTATCGTGAAGTTCAAGAAAAGAAAAGCAGCTGCCGAGAAGAATCTGGCCGAGGAGCAGCAGAATATGGTTCGTATCGAGGATATTCTGTCAGAGCTTGAAAAGCAGGTCGGACCTCTTGAAAAGCAGTCCGAGAAGGCACATGAATACCTGATCTACCGTGATGAACTGCGTGGACTCGATGTGAATATTTTCCTGATGGAATATGACCAGATCCATACCGAGATGGAGGATGTGTCCAGAAAACAGGACATTGCATCGGCAGATCTGGAAAATGCAAGAAAAGAATTTGAAGAGACAAAAAACGAATATGCACAGGTGGAAGAGATTCTCGAGAAGCAGAATCAGAGCCTGGAGCAGAACAGGGAAAACCTCACGACATCCCGTGTATCCTTAAACGAACAGGAGGGAAATGTCAAGGTGCTGCAGGAGCAGATCCGCAGTGCCGGACAGAATGAGGAGCATTATAAGGAACGTCTGGAAAGCTTACAGAAGTCTTTAAATGAAGCGAAGGAAGAAAAGGCAGGCTACCAGGAAAAACAGGATGCATTTGATGAAAAGCTTGCCGGAATCCGCCGGGAGCAGGAGCAGCTGCAGGAGGCTCTGGCGCAGACAAGCAGTCAGATCGCAGAAGCCGAGAGAGAAATTGCCGACCGCAATGATGAAGGCAATGACACAGACGACGGAGATCAAGACAACCCAGCAGAAGTTTGAGACAATGCTGGAGCAGATCAATGTCAAGCGTGCAGAGCTGACAAAGCGTGTTCTCGAGAATAAATCCGAGGCGGCAGGACTGCAGGAAGCGATGGAGGAGCAGAAGGCTGTTTTATCCGATATTTCGGACAAGATTGAGGGCATGGATGCCAATACGGTTGAGATCCGCAATTCGATGAAGAAGCTTTCCGAGAGAAGTCAGGAGTTAGAGAAGGAGCACCGCGATACACAGCAGAAGTTCCATATGGCAAATTCGCGGTTAAATTCTCTGAAAAACATGACAGAGCGGTACGAGGGCTTTGGACAGAGTATACGCCGTGTTATGGAGCAGAAGGAGCATAACCCGGGCATTATCGGTGTTGTTGCCGATATTATCCGTGTGGAGAAGGATTACGAGATCGCCATTGAGACAGCGCTTGGCGGAAGTATCCAGAATATCGTTACGGACAATGAGCAGACCGCCAAAGCAATGATCGCCCTTCTGAAAAAGAACCGCTATGGACGTGCCACATTTCTTCCGTTGACGAATATTTCCGGAAGGGGAGTCAATCAGGCACAGAATATTCTGCAGGAGCCGGGTGTGGTCGGTTTTGGATCCTCGCTGGTTCATGCAGAGGCGAGATTTGACCGGCTTGTGGAATATCTTCTCGGAAGATTTGTTGTTGTAGACCACATCGATCATGCAATCGCTCTTGCTAAGAAGTATAAGCATTCCCTGCGGATCGTTACCAAGGAGGGAGAGCTTTTAAATCCGGGTGGTTCAATGTCTGGTGGTGCTTATAAGAACAACAATAACCTTCTCGGACGTCATCGTGAGATGGAGAATCTCGAGAAGGAGGTTCAGGCACAACGTGACCGGATGCGCGGTATTGTGAAGGAACAGGAAGAGGGCAGGCAGGAAGCCAAAGAGCTGCAGGATGCCATGGAGAACAATCGTAAGATCCGTCAGGAACTGATTCTGAAGCAGAATACGGCGAAGATCAATTACGACAGAGCCAAGGGAGATTTCTTAAAGAATCAGGATGATCTGGATCAAATCCGCCTGGAGAGTCAGGGGATCGATACCCAGAAGGCAGAGCTTACCAGTCAGCTTGACGCATTGAAGGCAAGCATCAGTGACACGGAAAGCAAGAGCAAAGAAAACGAGACACATCTGGAGGAGTTAAATAAGTCTCTGGAACAGCTTCGTGAGGAAGAAAAGAGGCTGACCGAGAAGAACAGTGAATACTCCTTAAAGATCTCCACAGAGATCCAGAGCAATGAGTTTGTTGCTCAGAATATAGAGCGAATCGATCAGACCATGAAGGGGCTGAAGGAGGAATTTGAGGCGACTGCCGGAGACAGCCGTCAGGCGGAAAATCTCATGCAGACAAAGCAGCAGGAGATTGAAAGCGCCAGAAAGCAGATCGAGGAGACGAAAAAGTCGATCGAAGCTCTGGAGGAGACGATCCGGCAGGAGAGCGAGAATAAGGACAAGCTCTCCAGACAGCACAAGGATTTTATCGACAAACGAGAAAGTCTGTCCGATAAGATCAATGAGCTGGACAAGGAGTGCTTCCGTCTGAATAACCAGAAAGACAAGATGGAGGAGCGGATCAATTCAAGAACCACCTATATGTGGGAGCAGTATGAGCTGACCTATCATGCGGCGGAGGAGCTTCGGACAGAGACGGAACTTAGCATGCCACAGATGAAGCAGGAGATCAGTTCCCTGAAAGGAAAGATCAAGGCACTCGGTGATGTCAATGTCAATGCCATCGAACAGTATCAGGATGTGCTGGAGCGCTATACACAGCTTAAGACACAGCATGATGATCTGATCAAGGCGGCGGGCGTTCTGGAGGGTATCATCAACGAATTGGATGAGTCAATGCGCAAGCAGTTTGCGGAACAGTTTGCGGAGATCAGAGAACGTTTCGATAAGGTGTTTAAGGAGCTGTTCGGCGGTGGCCGTGGTACCCTGGAGCTTCTGGAAGAGGAGGATATCCTGACAGCGGGCATCAAGATCGTTGCGCAGCCTCCGGGAAAGAAACTGCAGAACATGATGCAGCTTTCCGGTGGAGAGAAGGCACTGACGGCGATCGCACTGTTATTTGCGATCCAGAGTCTGAAACCGTCACCGTTCTGTCTGCTGGACGAGATCGAGGCGGCGTTAGATGATTCTAACGTAGACCGCTACGCACAGTACTTACATAAGCTGACAAAGGATACACAGTTCATCGTGATCACGCATCGTCGTGGTACGATGAATGCGGCAGATATCTTATATGGAATCACCATGCAGGAAAAGGGTGTTTCTACACTTGTATCCGTAAATCTTCTGGATGAGAAGGATGTTGTCAATTAACGATATGATGCAGCAGAGAGATCTGCGGCATCCGTTTGGGGCAGAATATCGTCTGTGCCAAATATCATTACATATATCGCGGTAATGGCGGGAAATGGAGTAATTATGGGATTTTTTGACAGATTAAAAAGCGGTCTGACAAAGACCAGAGATAATTTTGTGTCAGGGCTTGATTCCCTTTTCAGTGGCTTTTCAGAGATTGATGACGATTTCTATGAGGAGCTGGAGGAGATCCTGATCATGGCTGATATCGGTGTTGCTACGACAGACCGGATCATTGAGGATCTCAAGGAAAAGGTAAAGGAACAGAAGATCAAAGAGGTTTCCGTATGCAGAGAGCTTCTGATGGATACGATCAAGCAGCAGATGAAGGTGGATGAGACGGCGTATGAGTTTGAGCATAAGACCTCTGTGGTACTGATGATCGGCGTAAACGGCGTTGGAAAAACAACCTCTGTCGGCAAGCTGGCAGGCCAGCTTAAGGCAAAGGGCAAAAAGGTCATTCTGGCGGCAGCCGATACCTTTCGTGCCGCGGCGATCGAGCAGCTCACCGAGTGGTCGAACCGGGCAGGTGTTGAGATTATTGCAGGTCAGGAGGGAGGCGACCCGGCATCGGTTGTCTTTGATGCGGTCAATGCAGCGAAAGCAAGAAAGGCGGATGTGCTGATCTGTGATACGGCAGGACGTCTTCACAATAAAAAGAACCTGATGGAGGAGCTTCGCAAGATCAATCGGATCATTGAGAGAGAATTTCCGGAGGCATACAGAGAAACACTGATCGTGCTGGATGGTACGACCGGGCAGAATGCACTGGTACAGGCGAAACAGTTTGCGGAGGTTGCAGACATTTCCGGAATCGTTCTGACGAAATTAGACGGCACTGCAAGAGGCGGTATTGCGATCGCAATCCAGTCCGAGATGAATATACCGGTTAAATATATCGGTATCGGAGAGCAGATCGATGATCTGCAGAAGTTTGACGCAGACAGCTTTGTGGATGCGCTTTTTGAGAAAAGAGAAGAGGAACAGTAAGAAAGGCATGGTGATATCAGATGATGACATTGGAAAGTTTTGAGGAGGCAGCAGAAAAGGTAAAGGAAGTCACACTTCCGACCAATTTGATCTACAGTGATTATTTTTCACAGATGTCCGGCAACAAGGTATATTTAAAGCCGGAAAATCTGCAGAATACAGGAGCATATAAGGTAAGAGGTGCTTATTATAAGGCGAGCACACTTTCAAAGGAGGAGCTGGCGCATGGACTGATCACTGCATCGGCAGGCAACCACGCACAGGGTGTTGCCAACGCAGCCAAGCTGTTTGGGACAAAGGCTGTGATCGTTATGCCGACGACCACGCCGCTGATTAAGGTCAACCGCACCAGAAGCTATGGGGCAGAGGTTGTTCTTCACGGAAGCGTTTATGATGAGTCTTACCAGAAGGCACTGGAGATCGCCGAGGAGCGCAACATGACATTTGTACATCCGTTCAATGATCTGGCTGTGGCAACCGGTCAGGGATCCATTGCAATGGAGATCTTCAAGGAACTGCCAACGGTTGATATTATTTTGGTACCGATCGGAGGAGGCGGACTGGCAGCCGGAGTATCTACGCTTGCCAAAATGTTAAATCCAAACATCAAGGTGATCGGTGTGGAGCCGGCAAACGCAGCTTGCATGAAGGCATCCTTAAAGGCAGGAAAGGTTGTTTCCCTGCCGAGCGCCGTAACAATCGCAGACGGTACTGCCGTAAAGACACCGGGAGACGTTGTATTCCCTTATATCCAGAAGAATCTGGATGATATCATCACAGTGGAGGATGAGGAGCTCATCGTCAACTTTCTCGATGTTGTTGAGAATCATAAAATGGTTGTAGAAAATTCCGGGCTTCTGTCTGTAGCAGCGCTCAAGCATTTAAATTGCAAGGACAAGAGAGTCGTATCGATCTTAAGCGGCGGCAACATGGATATCATTACGATGTCCTCCGTAGTACAGCATGGTCTGATCGAGAGAGGACGTGTATTTACCGTATCCGTACAGCTTCCGGATCGTCCGGGCGAGCTTGTGAATGTCGCAAATGTGATCGCACAGCTTAAGGGTAATGTCATCCGTCTGGAGCACAACCAGTTTGTCAGCATCAACCGTAACGCCGCTGTTGAGCTTAAGATTACGCTGGAGGCATTTGGTCATGAGCATAAGGAACAGATTGTGTCCGCATTACGGGACAAGGGTTATGATCCGAAGTTAGAAAATCCAACCAGCCTTTACTAATTAAAAGACACAGGTATGGCAGATACGAAGAAACAAAACCGATATCCGGAAAGCGTTTCTTTTGATAAGGTCTGTGACCGAGCGCACCCGGCTCAGACGAAGATATATTACCGTGCGCAGAAAAGAGGAGAGCATGTCAGAGCGAAATTTTGGTCAGGAACTTTTGCATACGCCCGGCGGTGTCCGGGACATTTATGGCGCAGAGTGCGCCAGTCGGTTGAAAATTCAGCAGGAGCTTCATCAGGTGATGATCTCTTATGGATTTCGTGATATTCAGACACCGACTTTTGAATATTTTGATATTTTCAGCAAAGAAAAAGGATCTGTGCAGTCCCAGGCAATGTTTAAATTCTTTGACCGGGGCAACAACACCCTGGTGCTCCGTCCGGATATCACTCCGGCGATCGCACGGTGTGTTTCAAAGTATGACAGAGAAGAGGAAATGCCGATCCGTCTCTGCTATATGGGTAACACCTTCGTCAATACAACACCGTACAAGGGAAAGCTGCAGGAGGTCACACAGATCGGTGCCGAGCTTTATAATGATACAAGCTCTGATGCGGATGCCGAGATGGTCGTGCTGACGATAGAGTGTCTGCTAAAGAGTGGTCTTAAGGAGTTCCAGTTAGAGATCGGACATGCGGATCTTCTACGTGGTCTTGTCGAGGAGGCAGGCTTTTCCGAGGCAGAGGCAGCGCAGCTGTTTGAGCTGATCGAGAGCAAAAATTTCTTTGGTGTGGAGGAGCTTTTGGATCGTCTTACCGTTTCCGAACCGCTTAAGGAGATCTTTGTCAGTCTTTCTGAGCTGCAGGGAAGCTTTGATGAATCCGAAGCCTTTGTGAAGGAGAGAACCTCCAATGAGAGAGTGCTCAAAGCTCTGGATCGTTTAAAAAAGGTCGAGCAGATCGTGGCAATGTACGGTTACGAGCAGTATATTACCGTGGACTTAAGTATGTTAAGCAACTACAGCTATTATACCGGCGTGATCTTCCGCGCATATACATACGGCAATGGCGAGGCGCTGGCAAGCGGTGGTCGTTATGACGGTCTTGTCGCACAGTTTGGAAAGGATGCACCGGCGATCGGTGCGGTTATCATTGTGGATCAGCTTATGCTTGCATTAGAGAGACAGAATCTTCTTGTAAAGGAAAAGCTTGGCGGAACACTTGTTGTGTATCCGGCTGAGTACCGGGAGAAGGCGCACCATCTTGCAGCAAAGCTGCGCGGCAGCGGCAAAATCGTACAGCTTATCCGGAAGTCCTCAGGCAGAGAACTTGCACAATATCAGGAATATGCAGACAGGATCGGAGCAGATGATGTGATCCTGGTGCAGGCAGATACGATTTAAAGTATATTGATGAGAGATGGCCGGATGAGATAAATCACAACATGCAGAAGAACGGAGTGAAGAGATGAGATATATTACATTTGCCCTTGCAAAGGGACGACTGGCAAAGCACACATTAAGTCTTTTAGAGCAGATCGGGATCACCTGCGAGGAGATGAAGGACGAGAAGACAAGAAAACTTATTTTTGTAAATGAGGAGTTAGGTTACCGCTTCTTCCTTTCCAAGGCAACAGACGTGCCGACCTATGTGGAGATGGGAGCGGCAGATATCGGCGTGGTCGGAAAGGACACGATCCTGGAGGCAGGACGCAAGCTTTATGAGGTGCTTGACCTGAATGTCGGCAAGTGCCGGATGTGCGTGGCAGGTCCGGAGAGTGCCAGAGAGAAGTTGAACGATGGTTCTTTGATCCGCGTGGCAAGCAAGTATCCACGGATCGCAAAGGACTACTTCTATAATACAAAGCATCAGACGGTAGAGATCATCAAGCTGAACGGTTCGGTCGAGCTTGCCCCGATCGTTGGTCTGTCTGAGGTGATCGTGGATATTGTCGAGACAGGCTCAACTCTGAAGGAAAACGGTCTCAAGGTGCTTGAGGAGATCTGTCCTTTGTCAGCCCGTGTCGTAGTCAACGAGGTGAGCATGAAGATGGAGCATGAGCGGATCACGAAGCTTGTAAAGGATCTCAAAAAGATCGTTTCAGCCAATCAGGAATAATCAAATTTATGACAACGATACAAGGAGGAAGAAACTATGCGGATCGTTACACTGACAGAAAAAGAGAAAAACAATATTTTGGAAAACATGCTGAAAAGAAGTCCGAACCAGTACGGTAAATATCAGGATGCGGTAGACGAAATATTAAACGCCGTAAAAGTAAAAAAGGACGCAGCGCTTTTTGAGTACACAGAGAAATTTGACGGAGTGAAGATCACACCGGAGACGATCCGTGTTACAAAGGAGGAGATTGAGGAGGCTTACACACAGGTGGATGAAGAGCTGATCGATGTGATCCGCAAGGCACTTGTCAACATCCGTTCCTACCATGAGAAGCAGGTTCGCTACAGCTGGTTTGACAGCAAGCCGGACGGTACTTTGCTTGGTCAGAAGATCACACCGCTTGAGAGAGTCGGTGTCTATGTGCCGGGTGGAAAGGCAGTGTATCCTTCCTCTGTACTGATGAATGTAATGCCGGCAAAGGTTGCCGGTGTAGACCGCATTGTGATGACAACACCTCCGGGAAAGGATGGAAAGGTATATCCGGTAACATTAGTTGCCGCAAATGAAGCCGGCGTAGATGAGATCTACAAGGTCGGCGGTGCGCAGGCGATCGCAGCACTTGCTTATGGCACTGAGAGCATTCAGAAGGTCGATAAGATCGTCGGACCGGGCAATATTTTTGTGGCACTTGCCAAGAGAACCGTATACGGTCATGTCAGCATTGATTCCATTGCAGGACCAAGTGAGATCCTTGTGCTGGCAGATGAGACTGCGAACCCGAGATATGTGGCAGCCGATCTTTTATCACAGGCAGAGCATGATGAGCTTGCCAGTGCGATCCTGATCACAACAAGCATGGAACTTGCTAAGAAAGTATCTGAGGAAGTTGATGGTTTTGTGGCACAGCTTTCCCGCAAGGAGATCATCCGGAAGTCGTTAGATTCCTATGGATATATTCTGGTTGCAGACAACATGCAGGATGCCGTTGATACGGCAAACGAGATCGCATCCGAGCATCTGGAGATCATGACAGCCAATCCGTTCGACACGATGACAAGGATCCGTAATGCAGGAGCAATCTTCCTCGGTGAGTACAGCAGTGAGCCACTCGGTGATTACTTTGCAGGACCAAACCATATATTACCAACCAACGGAACCGCGAAGTTCTTTTCACCGCTTTCCGTGGATGATTTCGTCAAGAAATCAAGCATCATTTCTTACTCGGAGGAAGCATTAGCACTTGTTCATGAGGATATCGAGAAGTTTGCAAAGGCGGAGAAGCTGACTGCTCATGCCAACTCGATTGCCGTGCGGTTCGAGGAAAAGTAACGTTGCGCAATTGAAAGCGTTAGTGTATAATTATTTTCAACAAGTGTCCGGGAGGGACATAAGGAGGCGGAAAAGTGCAGGAGAGAAAAGCGGATATCAGCCGGGTGACCGGTGAGACAAATGTTCATATTGCGATCGATCTGGATGGAACCGGAAAGGCAGACATCCACACGGGCATTGGATTTTTTGATCATATGCTCAACAGCTTTGCAAGACATGGTCTGTTTGATCTGACGGTAGATGTGAAGGGCGATCTTGAGGTGGATTCCCATCATACGATCGAGGATACCGGCATTGTGCTGGGACAGGCGATCCGGCAGGCGGTCGGAGATAAGAAGGGCATCCGCCGGTTTGGTGACTGCATGCTGCCGATGGACGAAACCCTGATGCTTTGTGCACTGGATCTGTCCGGCAGACCTTATCTGAAGTTTTATATGCCTCTGACCGTTCCGAAGGTCGGCGATTTTGATACGGAGATGGTGCATGAGTTTTTCTATGCGGTCAGCTATGGTGCTGAGATGAACCTGCATCTTAAAATGTTAGACGGAGAGAATAATCATCATATCATTGAGGCAGCCTTCAAGGCATTTGCAAAGGCACTTGACAAGGCAGTCCAATATGATGACAGGATACAGGAGGTACTTTCCACCAAGGGAAGTTTATAGGATTTTAAGCAGAGAAAGGCGTTTAATTTATGAGTCAGAAGAAGATAATACCATTTATCAACGGAGAGAATGAGCTTTCCTCAAGCATTGTCACACTGGCTGACCGGTATTGCTGCGAGGGAGCAGACAGTCTTTATTTGTATAATTTTACCGGCGATGAAGCATCCCATGAGGAGTTTCTACACACACTGAGAGAGATTGAGAAGGACATTGACATTCCGTTTATGGCGGGGGTTCATGTGAACCGATTTGAGGATGCCAAGAAGGCTCTTTATACCGGTGCATCCCGCATTGTTATGCGCAGGGCGGTACTTCCGGTGGAGAAGGAGCTTACAGAGATCCTGGCGCGCTTTGACAAGGATAAGCTTGCGATTGAGATCGATATGCAGAGAGAACCGCATACGGCAGAGCAGCTGAATC
>ENA-ORKV01001870-ORKV01001870.1-human-gut-metagenome-genome-assembly--contig:-NODE-1870-length-14047-cov-2.253185_pt1 | contig 14047 bp, 9 predicted proteins | sample MGYA00243058_ERZ508805 | MGnify/ENA primary metagenome ERZ508805 (study PRJEB26277, sample SAMN04329770) | human gut metagenome | biome: human-associated habitat | host: Homo sapiens | place: USA... | reverse complement strand
GTATCATATGGTTTGCCGACCGGAGAAAGCAGTTCATCGCCCGGGCGCAGATTGGACATCAATGCAAGCGCAAGCGCATGGGTTCCACAGGTGATCTGCGGGCGCACCAGCGCATCCTCTCCGTGAAAGCAGTCCGCGTAGACCTGCTCTAAGGTGTCCCTTCCAAGATCGCTGTATCCGTATCCGGTCGAAATATTAAAACATTCCGCGCTCACTTTGTTTTTTTGCATCGCACGGATCACTTTCATCTGATTGTATTCCACCGTTGCGTCGATCGCTGCGAAGCGCTCTTTTAAAGAATCCTCGATCTTTTTCCCGAAAGCATAGACTTCCTTTGAAATTCCAAGTGATTCATACTGTTTTTCCAATATCTGTTCGTTCATCTTATCCCTCTTAACTAATAATTTGTTTTTCCTGTAACATCTGATCCATATATGCCAGAATTTTTGAATTGTCGTAATCAAAATCCGGTTTGTTCACCCAGATGACATCCTTTTCCCGTTTAAACCAGGTGAGCTGTCTTTTCGCGAAATGTCTCGTATCCCGTTTTAAGATATAAACGGCTTCTTCGTAGGACATCTCCCCGTTTAAGTAGGCAAGGATCTCTTTATAGCCCAGTCCCTGCATGGTGACCAGATGTTTCCCGTAACCCATTTCCTTTAAATGTGCCACCTCGTCCACCAGTCCCTGTTCCAGCATCTGGTCGATCCTGCGGTCGATCTTTTCATAAATCTTCGCCCGGTCATCATTTAAAACGAAGTACGCAAAATTATAAGGAGACTGTTTCTTTCGTTCCCGTTCATTGTGTTCCGAGATCTTTTCCCCGGACAGATGATAGTATTCCAGCGCGCGGATCACGCGTTTTTTATTGTTCGCGTGAATTTCTCCGGCTGCCTTTTCATCCACCTGGCGCAGCATGTCATGTAAAAAGGCGGTTCCTTTTTCTTCCGCGAGCTGTTCTAATTCTGCGCGGTAAGCTTCATCACACTCCTGCTCGGAAAAATCAATGTCTTTTAAGATCGCCTGGATATAAAAGCCGGTTCCGCCGACTAAGATCGGAATCTGTCCTTTTTGGTAGATCTCCTCAATATATTTCTTTGCATAGGTCTGGAATTTCACCACATGGAATTCTTCATCCGGCAGAAACTCATCCACCAGATAATGGTCGATCCCCTGCATTTCCTCTTTTGTGATCTTTGCAGAACCGATATCCATATAGCGGTATACCTGGATGGAATCCGCCGATATCACGGCTCCGCCAATCTGTTTTGCAAGCGCAATGGATAATTCACTTTTTCCAACTGCCGTAGGTCCGGCAAGCACAATTAATGGTCGTTTCATTTTCTGTTTTCCTAAACGATTCGTTTGAATTTTTTCTCGATCTCATATTTGGTCATGGAAATGATCGTCGGTCTTCCATGCGGACAGTTATACGGATTTTCCAACTTCATCAGATCATCAAACAACTGTTCCATTTCCTCTACCGTGATCTTCTGTTTTCCTTTGATGGCTGCCTTGCAGGACATCGTTGCCACCCGGTGAAGAATGATATCCGGTGTCAGCTTTCCGCTTATCTTTTCCAGATCTCCAAGCATTTCCATAAAAAGCTTTTTGACGTCCACCCCGAAAATGTTTGCGGGAACAGCACATACAGCATACTCTCTTCCACCAAAATGTTCAACCGCATAACCCAGTTTTTCAAACTCATTTAAATATTTTTTAAGAATTTCTTCTTCCGGCATGGTTAAGGATAAAATTGCCGGAGGGCTGAGCTGCTGGGAAGAAAATTCTTTTGTTTTTAAAGTCGCCATTGTCTTTTCGTACAGCACTTTTTCATGTGCCGCATGCTGGTCGATGATAAACAGCTTGTCTTCAAACTGTACCAGCCAGTAGGTATCAAACACCTGTCCGATGATCCGGTGCTTTGCTTTCGCCTCCTGTGTTAAGAACTGTCCGCCATATTCCGGCATTTCACGCAGGGTAAGCTGTTCCCCGGTCAGTGGAAGATTCTCCATCACAGCCTTTTCTTTGTCCGGAGTTTCATCCGGGATGGCTTTCGTTTGTTCCGAGAGTTTTTGTTCCTGTTCAGAAGTACCTTTTTCCTGTTCTGACAGTATTCTGTCCTTATTATTTTCCTTGCTTTGTTCTGATCTGATCTGTTCTTTTTCGACACGTTTGGTTTCAAATGGTTCCGGCGCTTTTACCCTTGGCTGTGTGGTAGTTTTTGATTTTTTTAACGAATCCTGATCTTCCACACTGACCTCCGGTATGAACTCCTTATGTTCTAATGCTTCTTTCAAGCTCTCATATAGGAATTCATAGACCCCTTTTCCATCGGAAAACCGAAGTTCCATCTTCGACGGATGAACATTGACATCTAAAAGCGTTCCGTCCATGGTCAGATGTAAGACGGTAAACGGATATTGATGCTGCATCAGATGCAGTTTATAGGCATCCTCAATGCCCTTTGCTACCAGACTGCTTTTGATGTATCTTTGATTGATAAAGTAACTCTCAAAATTACGGTTTCCCCTGGATATCACGGGTTTTCCGATAAATCCGTTCACTTTCATGAATTCACATTCCGTATGGACTTCTAAAAGGTTCATCGCAATATCCCTGCCGTAGATCCGATAAATGACATCTTTTAAGTTGCCGTTTCCTGCAGTATTTAGCTTTGGCTGGTTATTGGATATGAACTGAAAGGAGATATCCGGTCTGGATAATGCTAACCGCTCCATAAAATCGCTGATATAAGAGGCTTCTGTCTGTGCTGATTTTAAGAATTTCTGTCTTGCCGGTGTGTTATAGAAGAGATTGCGTACTAAAAAGGTCGTTCCGTTCGGTGCACCGATCTCTTCTAACTTCACTTCTTTTGAGCCTTCGATCAAATACCGGCTTCCGGTCAGGGCATCTGCCGGTTTTGTGATCAGTTCCACCTGTGAAACTGCCGCAATACTCGAAAGTGCCTCTCCGCGGAATCCTAATGAGGTAACATGTAAAAGATCTTCTACGGTTTTGATCTTACTGGTGGAATGGCGCAAAAATGCCATCGGTATCTCTTCTTTGGAAATACCGCATCCGTTATCGGTAATACGGATGAATGAAATTCCTCCATCTTTGATCTCAACAGTGACTGCCGTAGCCCCTGCATCAATAGCATTTTCCACCAGTTCCTTGACTACGGAAGACGGCCGCTCTACAACCTCTCCTGCAGCAATTTTATCAATGGTTGACTGCTCTAATAAATGTATTCCCGGCATGCTGACTCCTTTCTGTTCTTCTTCGTTATCTTTTTCACAAACTTATATGGATCGTCTTTTCTTCGTCCGATGTAAAAAAACAGCATAGTTCTCTCTTACCAGCGGTTTTTGATCTTATTCTGTAATTCATATAATTTGTTCAATGCTTCGATCGGCGTAAGGTTTCCAACGTCAATCTCTTTTAATTCTTCTATAATATCATTGTCATTGACAGCGTCAAAAAGGGACATCTGTGTTAAATCCACCTCATCTAAATGCTCCTTCTTTTTCTTTGTCGCAGAGTTCTTCTTATTACTCAATATTTCCGTAAAATCTACGATATCATGTCTGCCAAGTTCTTCGGCAATCTCTTTTGCACGCTCAATGACGGAATCCGGCACACCTGCCAGTTTTGCCACCTGGATACCATAACTCTTGTCGGCGCCGCCCCGGACGATTTTGCGTAAGAACACGATATCATCGCCCTTTTCTTTGACCGCGATACAGTAATTGTTCACATTGTGAAGCTTTCCCTCTAACTCGGTCAGTTCATGATAATGTGTCGCAAACAGTGTCTTGGCTCCGAGCAGCTTCGGATTGCTGATGTGCTCAACTACCGCCCATGCGATGCTCAGGCCATCAAATGTACTTGTGCCCCGTCCGATCTCATCTAAGACGAGCAGCGAGTTGCTGGTGGCGTTTCGCAGAATGTTTGCAACTTCATTCATCTCTACCATAAACGTACTCTGTCCGCTTGCAAGATCATCGGACGCTCCAACCCTTGTAAAAATACGGTCAACAATTCCGATTTTTGCAGAAGATGCCGGAACAAAGCTTCCGATCTGTGCCATCAGCACTATGATCGCCGTCTGACGCATGTAAATGGACTTACCTGCCATGTTCGGTCCTGTGATGATGGAAATGCGGTTGTTGCCGTTGTCTAAATATGTATCATTTGCGATAAACATATCGTTCTCGATCATCTGCTCTACTACCGGATGGCGGCCGTTTTTAATGTCGATCACTCCGGTTTCATTGGTTTTCGGGCGGACAAAATGATTTCTCTCTGCAACCAGGGCAAGGGAGGCAAAAACATCCAGCGCTGCCACTGCTTTGGCAGTTTTCTGGATTCGTACGACTTCTTTTCCAACAGTATCTCTCACATTGCAGAATAATTCGTATTCCAGAGCATACAGTTTATCCTCTGCACCAAGGATCAGATCTTCCAGTTCTTTTAATTCCGGAATGATATAACGCTCTGCATTGGCAAGAGTCTGCTTTCTTGTATAATAATCCGGTACCAGATCTTTAAAAGAATTGGTAACTTCCAGATAATAGCCAAAGACACGGTTATAGCCAATTTTCAAACCCTTGATGCCCGTACGTTCTTTTTCCCGCTGGAGAATTTCATCGATAATCTGTGTGCCGCCGTTCATAATGTGGCGTTGCCGATCCAGTTCTTCATGGAAGCCGTCCCGAATCACGCCGCCGTCTTTCAAAGTGATTGGCGGATCATCTACGATTGCATTTTCTACTAATGTACACACTCGTTCCAGCGGCGAAATTTGTTGCTCCAGCGTTGCCAGCAAGCGGGAATCCCCTGCCAGCTGTCGTAGCTGTGCTTTCAGTTCCGGCAGCTGCTGGGCAGTCATGGAGAGTGACTTCAAATCCCGTGGAGTGGCTTTCTGGTAAATGACTCTTGTCATCAGACGTTCTAGATCATAGACGTTGTTCAGCAGATCTCGGACTTCCATTAGCACAAGGCTTTTCTTGACAAATGCATCTACTGCGTCCAGTCTTGCCATGATCTTGACGGGCTGCACCAGCGGCTGTTCCAACCATGTTTTCAACAGCCGTTTGCCCATAGCGGTTCTGGCATCGTCCAACAGCCATAACAGCGAACCTTTTCGCTCCTTGTTGCGAATGGTTTCTGTCAGCTCCAGATTGCGGCGGGCGTTCAAGTCCAGCCCCATTGCTGAAGCACTGTCTGCAACTTCAATGGAAACAAAACGTGCGATGTTTCGCTTCTGAGTTTCCCGAATATAATCCAGCATACCACAGACAGCACTGACATCAGCACCGTCTTCTGTCATGCCCAACAAATCCAAGGAAGGAACACCGAATTGCTGGCATACCAATTCCCGATTTTGTACCGGATCGAAGCAGATGTCATCTCGCAGAGAAACTGCACACTGCAGCCGAACTTTGATAAAATCCATAACGGACTTCAAAGAGAGTGCCTGACTGTTCATTACCAGTTCTGCCGGCATGTAGCGGGACAGCACGTCCATAATGCGGACAGAGAGGTCAGATGCTTCCTGTGGTACTGTTAGGGACATTTCTCCGGTGGAAAGGTCTGCGAAGCAAAGTGCACAGGAACCGTCATTTCCGTAATACAGGGTACAGATATAGTTATTGGAATCATCTTCCAGCATGCTGCTCTCGATCAGCGTACCCGGCGTAACAATACGAATGACATCACGTTCTACCAAGCCTTTGCTCAATGCCGGATCTGTCATCTGCTCGCAAATTGCGATCTTGTATCCCTTATCCACCAGACGTTTCAAATAGAGTTCTACACTGTGATACGGTACGCCGCACATGGGAGCCCGTTCTTCCAGACCGCACTCTTTTCCGGTCAGTGTCAGTTCCAATTCTCTGGAAACCAGAATAGCATCTTCGAAAAACATTTCATAAAAGTCGCCCAATCGAAAAAACACGATACAGTCACTGTATTTTTCTTTGGTCGCTGCATACTGCTGCATCATAGGGGAAAGTTTTTCTCTGGGGACATCTGCTAAGTTCATGGGATTCACCTCCGATAATCATTTCAGAACTTGTTTCGTGACAGGTGTTCAGTGACAGCCGCCGCAGGAAGAACAGTTGCCAGTGCAGTTGGTCAGATCCGGGTGACACCGATCCGGATCTTCTCCATTTGCACACAGGGACAAAATGGTATCCACTTCCTGCATCATCATATTCATTGCCTGCTTGGCAGTATCAAAAGCCTGCATGTTCGGGTTTTCCATGATCTGCAAATAAAGTGCCTGTATCTCCTGTTCCAGTTTTTCCAATTTTTCCGGATTTCGTTTTTCCTCCAGCTTTTCAGTTTCATGCTGATAGGACATTTTTTTCAGATTAAATGCCTGTATATTTTCCTGCAGTTCTGTATCTGCATCATTATCGGTTTTGGCTTTCCAATACGCCTGATAACGCGGGTCTGCCTGAATTGCTTTGCCCAATTGTCTTACCGCAGCTTCTACTTCTGTCATGCCTGTTCCTCCTCTACCAGTTCGCCAAGTACTGCCCAGTTTCTGGCCTCTGTAATTCTGACATTCTGAAATGTGCCGATCAGGGAGGGGTCACCGGAAAATTCCACAATAATGAACGCACTGTCCTTTCCGACCAGTCTGCCTTTCCGCTTGCTCTCCCCGTCTACCAGTACTCGCAGTGTTCTGCCAATGAAGCGTTTGTTGTGTTCAGAAGCGATGTCCCGCTGCAAGGCAAGCAAACGCTCCATACGATTTTTCTTTTCAGCATCTGTGGTGTGATCTTCCATTTCCGCAGCCTTGGTGCCGCGGCGTTTGGAATAAATAAATGTATAGATGTTATCATACTGCACACTTCGGATCAAATCCAGTGTGCCTTGAAAGTCTGCTTCGGATTCATCCGGAAATCCAACGATCAAATCGGTTGTCAAGGAAAAATCCGGATCTCTTTGCCGAAGATAGTTGACACTCTCCATATATTTTTCTACGGTGTAGCGGCGATTCATGCGGCGAAGCACATCATCGCTGCCGCTTTGTACCGGCAAATGCAAATGGTGCCCGATCTTCGGACATTCCAGAATTGTGTCCAGCAGTTCCGGCGTAGCATCTTTCGGGTGTGACGACATAAACCGAACTACAAATTCTCCCGGAATTGCATTGACTTTTCGAAGCAGCTGTGCAAAGGTCAGCGGCTGCTCCAAATCTTTTCCGTAGGAGTTTACATTCTGTCCCAACAGCATGATTTCTTTATAGCCGTCTGCTACCAGTTGTTTGACTTCATTAAAAATCTGTTCCGGATCACGGCTGCGTTCCCGTCCGCGAACATACGGTACAATACAGTATGTGCAAAAATTATTGCAGCCGAACATAATGGGGACAGAAGCTTTGAACGGGTGCTCCCGTGACGGCATAATTCCCTCATACATGGCATCGTATTCGCCGGTATCACAGGCAAACTTTTTTCCCTGAAAATGTTCCAGAAGCAACTGTGGAAAACGGCTGAGAGAAGCAGTACCGAAAACAATATCCACAAAGGGATAATGTGTCCGGACAAATTCTGCTGTATGTTCTTCCGATGCCATACAGCCGCAAAGCACCAGAATCAGATTCGGGTTTGCCTTTTTGTACTTTTTTACATTGCCGAGAATGCCGTATACCCGATCTTCCGCACTCTCCCGCACGGCACAAGTATTGAACAGAATCAGATCTGCATCTTCATAGGAATCGGTCATTGTATAGCCCAGTTCGATCAGCATGCCGCGAATTCGTTCGCCGTCTGAAACATTCAGCTGACAGCCAAAACTATGCACATGTGCACGCACAACGTCCCGATCTTGAAATAGATAGGGTTGTAACTGATGCCGCATGACTTCTGTCACTGCTGTCATTGTCTGATTGTCCCGACATTCCATAATTCTCTATCTCCGTTTCTGTATTCCATTGAAAAAGGTCATTACACTTTATTATAGCATAACTCACTTTTCTTTGCAAGAATTTTTTTCGAATTTTCTGCAAAAAGCAAGGCTTTTTCTGAATTTGCCCTTCGGAATTCCATTCCGAAATTTCAGGAAAATCGCAGAAGGGGATTTTCAGATAATTTCCAGCCACTTTTCACAAGGCAATCACAAACCACTGGTATACTGTTACCATCGTCATTTGAAGCAATTGTTTCACATGTACATAAGTGCGGTGCAAGAGTGCCGCTGATATTCTTACCGTTTCTTGCAAGAAGCGGACCAACCATACTCGTACAGGAATCTATCACTCCTTTCCACCGTTTCAAACGGGTAACCTCTTTTTCATCATCTTCATTTTCAAAGTTTGGTTTTGCAGCAGATGCACGCATACACCTGCAAAACAAATTTTCGTTCCTGTACGTTCCTATAAATTGAACTGAAACCGGCAGGTCTCCTCTCCTTTTCCCTGCCGGTTTCTTCTGTTTGGAGGTATATTTTATGGCAGAACGTTACTTTTCTGCATCGGCGTATTATCAGCAGACATTTGGCAGACCAGTACAGAAAGCAGTATTGGACATTGGCTGCACTTGCCCTAATATTGACGGAACTATCGGAACCGGCGGCTGTATCTTTTGTGACGGCGGCAGCGGGCATTTTACCCATAGCGGCACCGTTACACAGCAGCTTGCACAAGAACGACAGCGAATCCAGCAGCATATTCCTGAAGCAGGCATCATTGCTTATTTTCAGGCACACACCAATACATATGGGGATCTGCATTACTTGGAAAACTGTTATTTAGAGGCATTGCAGCAGCCTGATGTAGTCGGAATTGCAATTGGTACCCGTCCGGACTGTCTATCTGAGGAGATTCTTTCTGTTTTGGAAAATATTTCTGCCAAAACGCATCTGACTGTTGAATTGGGATTGCAGACTATTCACGAAAAAACGGCACGTTTTTTTCACAGAGGGTATTCTTTTGCGGTTTTTCAAAAGGCGTTTGCCGCACTGCGGGAGAGAAAGATTCGAATTTGTGTGCATTTAATCAACGGGCTGCCGTTAGAAATAGATACAGATATGTTGGAAACAGCCCGTGGGATTGGCAGATTACGCCCTGATGCTGTTAAAATCCATTTGCTGCATATTCTTCGGGATACACCTTTGGAGCAACTGTGGAAAGCTGGAAAATTACAGCCGCTTTCCATGCAGGAATACGTGCAGATTACGGCGGCACAGTTAAGCTTGCTGCCGCCGGAAACTGTAGTGGAACGGCTAACCGGTGACGGTGCTTCTGACAGATTGATGGCTCCGCTGTGGAGCAGGGATAAACTTGCAGTGCGAAACGCGATTGCTCGTCATCTGAAGCAGACAGATAACTGGCAGGGAAAATGCTATCAAACATAGAAAGCCGGACGAATGTGCATCTTCGTCCGGCTTTTTGCGGATACAAAAAATCCGGAACGGTAGACCTCCATTCCGGACATTTTTATTCGGTTCATTTTATGAAAGAACTTTCATTCTTTCGCATCAGTTTCGATTGGACTCACTCCTCACGTTGTTTCGTACCATACAAATCGTCTTTTCAAAAGCCACACATTAAACACGTCCTTTCCGATAGAACACGTTTCCTATGATCTTTGCAAGTACAATATCAAGCCATGGGACTCACCTTTTCTGTTTTATTTCAAAGAAAAGCTTTTCTTTCCATGGGAATCACCTTTTTCATTCGAAGTGACTGATAAATCAAAACATTTTACTTCATGGGAATCACCTGAGATTGTTACTTGGGAGATCAGCATACTATGTAAAGGCAACTACATGCCGGAGATTTCATGCCGTCATCGCACGAAATTAAATATATGCTGCCAATTCAAATAACAGATTTTTCATGCAGACAGTTGCGAATGTCATGCATCAGGTGCAACCAGCTTACAGATTTTTTTATCATTTCTTACGTGCCCACAGCCAATCGAAGTTGACTTCTCGCTACGTTCTTAATCCTGCATCACCGGCGATTCACCCGACATTGACAGCATATCCAACTGTGATTCTTCACTTGCCATCGGATCTCGCCCTCCCTTTTGATGTAAAATCGTTTCCGCAAAAGGAATGAACCTTAAACCTTGGGAAACTTATCGCTCGGGAACCATTCAACTTAGATCTTTTCGCCAGCTCCTTGTCGCTGTTCCCTTTCGTTGTTTATATCATACCACACTTCAAGTGCAATGTCAATATATTTTTCCAGAAATTCTATTTGATTTTGTTTGTTTTGAATAATGAAAAAGAAATCAGGGTATTTGCTTTTTATTTTTTTGCATGATAGAATATTTCAAAATAAACTGTCACCTTATATGTTTTTTTAAAGGATAACTTATTTATATAAACGTATACTGTTTCTATGCTTCTTTGATTCAAAAATCATATTTAAAATGAAACACACGGATGCGTGGACAGGAATGAGCGTGTTCCCTTAGATGTACGCAAATTAAAAAGGCGGAGCAAGGGAAAACTTGCTCCGCCTTTTTAATTTATTGAATTTTCAAAACCGAATTACTGTGCTGGTGCTGCGGTTTGAGCTGGTTCTGTAGCAGGCGGCTGTTCCGGTACAGTTTCTGCAGGAGCAGCTGTGGTTTCTTCTACAGGTTCTGTTTCCGGTGGTGCAGTCGTTTCCGGTTCCGGATTATAGGCATAATATACGATGACCTGATACTTGTCGTTCAGATTGATCGAATCTCCTGCCCCCAGATCGGTTTCCTGTCCGTTTTTCGTTACAACAATACGGATGACACTGCCGTTGCTATAGCCGGAACTGCTCTCTGCAGATTCGGTATAAGGAATGTTGAGTTCGTCCAGTTTTTCTCCGTAAGAGTTGTGTCCGCTTCCGGAGTAAGACGGAATCTCAACTGTTGCGGAGCCCTTGCTGACTTGTACTTTTACTTTTTTAGATGAATCAAAAGTATCGCCTACTTCATATTCCTGCCAGCAGATCTGTCCGGCAGCATACTGGTCACTGAATACTTCCTCCGCATCAAATGTGATCCACGAAGCGTATTGCGTTTTAGCATTCTCAAAGTTCTTTCCCAGAAGCTGCGGCATGACACTGTCACCCACTGCTGCCGTTGTAGTCACTTCCTGTGTTTCAGAAACAGCAGTGGTTTCAGAAATTGCTGTTGTAGTTTTACTGGATTCGGAAGAATCTCCCTTGAACAGGTCACCAGCTACCACGAATACCACAATCAGCAAAATCAACAGCAAGACAATTCCCACAATGATCGGAACACGCAGACGATCTACTGCTCCTGCCTTTTGCGGCTGGCGATAATTATCTTCTTCCTGATAATCATCATAGGCGTAATCATCAGAATAGCCAGTATCATAATTCGGATAGTTCTGGTCATCATAAGGCTGTTCCGGATATTCCGAATACGGTTCATCTGCATAAGGCTGCTGGTTTGCATATGGTTGCTGTCCGTAGCCACCATTGTCGAAACCGCCATAAATGGCATCTTCTTCCTCTGCATGTTCGTCAAACAAACGAGTTACCAATTCGGTTACCGTTTTGGTACGTTCTGTTCCGTTCAGGTTCAGTCCCTGCATGATTACATTGGAAACATGACGAGGAACGTTGGGGTTCAGAACTGCTGGTGCAACCAGATTGTCATTTTCCATACGGCTGATTGCAGAGGGCGGCATAGAGCCGGTCAGAACTCTGTAAATGACCGCACATACAGCATAGACATCTGTCCATGTGCCCTGCTGTCCGTTGGCAGAGTACTGTTCCGGTGCAGCGTATCCATTGTAAATTTCGCATTCCAGTTCCGTATTGGCAGTGCGGACTGCGGCAATAGAAAATGCTGTCAGCAGCAATTCGCCCTTATCTGTTACATAAATAGTATCTGGTGAAATTGCACGGTGCACTACGCCGGAATTGTGTAGCAGACTCAGTGTTGTCAGCAGCGGCGGTAGCATATGTGAAAGCTGTCCCCATGTCAATTCCCCGGCATTATCTTTCAGATAGTCTACAAAGCGGACACTCTGGATATATTCATCTACCACATAAGTAGTATTGTTTTCTGCAAACAGGTCTACCACTGTATTGACATGCACTTGTCCGCGAAGCCGTGCCAGTGATTTATGCAGTTCGGTGAATTCTGCCATCAGTGCCTTATATTGTGCGAGCCGTGCCGGAATCACGCTGATCACAGGTGAACCGCTGACACGATTGCACAGATTTGGTGGCATATATTCCCGCAGATATACTTTACAGCCAATGGATTGGTCATACGCAAGATAAGTGATACCTTCTCCGTTGACAGACAGTGTCACACCGACAATATAACGATTATTGAGTTTTGTTCCCGGAATGATAAAAGACGGGTCACTCGGAGCGTTGTCGTAATATCCACAATTGGGGCAGACTCCGCCAGAAAATTCTGTGCGTTCCATGCAGCCATAGCATAATTTCCGTTCTCCCAAAGCGATACCTCCTGTTTTTTGGTTCTGCAGGTTTTATTATTAAAATTCCTGGATTTGGAAATCTGTTAGGAATTCAAATTCTGCAAATTATATTTTACCAGCAACTCTAAGCGATGTCAACTGTTTTCCCTGAAATTTCATTTGATTCTGTTCAAATTGTATCCATTTGTAATAGATTTGATACTGTTTTTCGGTATCAGAGCGAAATCAATCCTTGATCCAGCATCTTTTGTGCTGCCAGAAGCACGCCGATCTTTCCGGAAGTATAGGTCATGCCACCCTGCATCCAGACTGCAAATGGCTCCCGAATCGGAGCATCAGCAGACAATTCAATGGAGGCTCCCATGGTAAACGCACCAGCTGCAATGATGACTTTACTGGTATAGCCTGGCATATCCCACGCCTCTGGTACTACAAAGGAATCCACGGGAGAACCCTGCTGGATTCCCTGACAAAATGCAGTCAGATGTGCTTCATCCCCCAGACAGATCGCTTCTACAATGTCCCCACGTGTTGTACCCACTGGTGGGTGGCAGGAGAAGCCAAAGCTGCCGAACAGAGCAGCTGCAAAGTCTGCGGTTTTTAATGCATTTGCCGTGGTATCCGGTGCATGGAAGAAGCCGAGATACAATTCCCGATTCATGTCCAGTGAACAGCCTACTTCCTTGCCCATACCGATGCAGGTCAGACGCTCCGCACACTGCTGCACAAGGGCTTCCTTTCCGGCAATATAGCCGCCGGTGCGGGCAATACCGCCGCCAACATTTTTAATCATGGAACCGATCATCAGATCACAGCCAACTTCTACTGGCTCGCTGGTTTCTACGAATTCGCCGTAGCAGTTGTCGACCATGCAGATCACGTCCGGTTTGATGTCCTTGATGAATGCGATCAGTTTTCCGATGCGCTCCACAGAGAGCGTCTTGCGCGGCGCATATCCCTTGGAACGCTGGATGGTGACAAGATGCGTGCGCTCGTTGATGGCGGCGCGGATGCCTTCATAGTCAAACTCTCCGTCCGCAAGCAGATCCACCTGACGGTAGGTAATGCCGTACTCGGCGAGCGATCCCTTGGACGGCCGGATGCCGATGACCTCCTCCAGCGTATCGTATGGCTTGCCGACCGGGGATAACAGTTCATCGCCCGGCCGCAGATTGGACATCAGAGCCAACGCCAGCGCGTGGGTGCCGCACGTGATCTGCGGACGCACCAGCGCATCCTCCCCGCCGAAGCAGGAGGCATAGACTTTTTCCAGGGTGTCTCTGCCCAGATCGTTGTAGCCGTACCCGGAAGTCGTATTGAAACATTCTGCCGAGACACGGTTGTCCTGCATGGCTTTTATTACTTTCAACTGATTGTATTCTGCAATCTCATCTATCTTTTCGAATCTGTCTTTCAGATTTTTTTCTATATTTTTTCCAAATGAAAGGACTGTTTCACGGATGCCCATTTCATTATAAATTGTGTTCATTGGTATCATAATTGTCTGTTATCCTTCTTTCTGAAAAATTCATCATCTGTTTATTTTGCATCTAAAATTTTAAACCGCAGGGATTCGCACATCGCATCAAACGTCGGATTGATGGACGGAATGCGGCGAAGC
>ENA-ORKV01001866-ORKV01001866.1-human-gut-metagenome-genome-assembly--contig:-NODE-1866-length-14067-cov-3.331737_pt1 | contig 14067 bp, 8 predicted proteins | sample MGYA00243058_ERZ508805 | MGnify/ENA primary metagenome ERZ508805 (study PRJEB26277, sample SAMN04329770) | human gut metagenome | biome: human-associated habitat | host: Homo sapiens | place: USA... | reverse complement strand
TGCTATTGAAGTAACCAGACAACCAATATTTCCTATTGTACTATTTGTATTGCCTATTTTTATGTTAGACCAACTCTGTCCTGCTTGTCGCCAATTGACATATTCGCCCGAATCAGTAGCACCATAAATAACTCCGTTCCATAAACTTGCATATTTGTTGTCTGTAAGTTCTGCTAATTGTTTATTTTGAGCAGGTGAAAAGTGATAATCATTTTTCATTTGTTCTATTGTCTTTGTATTTATCTTGATATGCAATACTTTCTTCTGTACTTGTTTAGGCATTTCGTCTGCATTAGTTCCTTGTTCTGTAACCATTTCATCTTTTACTTCTGATGTCAAACTATTCATATCCCAGAATATTTGTTTAATAACATTTTTCTTATTATCATCTATTGTCATTACATCTTGTTGATTCACACCATTAGATTGTTTTATTGTATATACTGTTAGAACATCTTTCCAACTTGCCATACTCCCCTCTAAAACATAATCGTCGTGTGGATTAGAGTCTTGAATAGATTGTAACTTATCAGAAAATTCCTGATTACATTCTGCTACAACTGTATTCATTGTAATAGAATTAGCACTCGTTTTTTGACTACTAAAAAATATACCAAAAATTGAACTGCACATTAAAGCAACTAGACATATAACTATGATAACTATCACGGCTACCCAACCTCCTGCAACAATGGCAGCAACCAAAGCCTTTGTTCCGGCTATGATTGCTTTTATTGCAGATACTGTTGCTTTAACTGCCACCTTAACTCCTTGTGCAGTTCTCTTGGCTGTTTCTTTTGCAATTTGTGTTGCTCTTTTACTTGCTTTAAAACTTTGTTTTGCCACTTTTGCACTATTTTTAGCAACTTGTTCAGATGTTTTTATTCCTTTTTTAGTAAGCTCAGAAATAAACTCAGTAAAGTTTTCAGCAATGCAGAATTTCATTCTGAACACAGCCCCCATACTTCCCCTTGCGACCTTAGGCGAATAAACATCACAGCAATCTTCCGAAAGTATTATTCCATCAAGACCTAACGCTACTGCCGTCCTAAGTATAGTTCCGAGATTAGACGGGTCGCTGATATTTTCCAAAGCAACATAACGCCCCGTATTTTCTATTTTATCAACTAAAATGCTTTTGTCAAGCATAGAAATAACGCAAAGCAAGCCTTGCGGCGATTTTGTATCGGAAATTTTCAAGAAAATATCGGCACTGACTTCAATTTTTTCACAGCCAGAATCCGATATTAACTTGAAATCGTCCGAATATTTTTCCATAGCTTGTTTTGTATATACAAGCTTATTTATTTTTGCACCTGATAAAGCCGCATCTCTGCAAAGTCTTACACCCTCAACAGTAAAAAGGCCTGCATCTCTCCTTTGCTTTGCACTTTTTTGCAGCTTAATAATTTCTTTAATATTGGGATTATCTCTGCTTGTTATCATATTCATTGCACTTCTCTTTTATATATAATGCTGTTTCAGGTATTGCCATACCATTCTCATCAACTATAACATCTGCATATTTTTCATATAGCGGAATGCGTTCATTATAGAGGTCGAGCAAAGTCTGTCCTTCTTTTATAGAAACTCCACGCTGTGTAAGGTCACCAAGTCTGTTTGCAATTTCTTCATAAGGAAGTCTTATGTATACAACTATTCCTATTTTCTTAAAATGCTCCATAGCTTCTTTGCCATAAATAACACTTCCGCCTGTCGCAATAACAGAACGACTTACATCTATCGAAGCATTTATTTTATTTTCTATCTTATTAAAGCCGTCTAAACCTTCCTGAGATATTATTTCGCTTAAAAGTCTGCCATCTTTTTCCTGAATAAGCAAATCTGAATCCAGAAAGGAATATCCTATAATCTTAGCTAAAATTACGCCCACAGTACTTTTTCCACAGCCTGGCATACCTATTAAAATTATATTTTTCATATTAAAAATCCTTTTCAATATAATATAAATAAATGCACCTAAGAGCAAACTTAGGTGCATTGAATTTAATTATAAAGCAGCCTTAGCCTTCTCAACAAGAGCTGTGAAAGCCTGTGGGTCAGCAATAGCAATCTCAGAAAGAACCTTTCTGTTAAGTGTGATGCCAGCCTTCTTAAGACCGTTCATAAATGTTGAATAGTTAACACCGTTTACACGGCAGCCTGCAGAAATACGAGTAATCCAGAGTCTTCTGAAATCTCTCTTACGCTGTTTACGACCGATATAAGCATAGTTGCCGCTCTTCATTACGGCTTCCTTAGCCATCATAAAATGCTTGCTCTTTGCACCCCAATAACCGCGAGCGAGCTTTAGTGTCTTTTTTCTTCTTTTGCGTGTAGCCAACGCACCCTTTACTCGTGCCATTTATATAATACCTCCGTTTTGTGCATTAAACCGTTCTAATCGGTAATACTCTTAAATTATTTGTAAGGAATGAGTCTTTTGATTTGTGCTGTATTTGTCTTATCAGCAACAGCAGTCTTTCTAAGACCTCTCTTACGCTTTGTTGTTTTCTTGTTTAAGATGTGGCTTTTGTTTGCATGAGCACGGATAACCTTACCGCTCTTTGAAAGCTTAAAACGTTTTTTTGCTCCGCTGTGTGTCTTAATCTTGGGCATTTTATTGCTCCTCCTTATTGTTCTGATTTGCTCCCATAAAGAAAGCACTTATATAGTTTTTAGTTCCGAATAATCGGTTTACTTTGTTTTCGGTCCTAAGAACATAAGCATACTGCGTCCCTCAAGCTTTGCTGGTTTTTCAATATTCGCAAATTCTGCACAAGATTCTGCAAATTTCTGCATTACATCCATACCAAGCTCAGGGTGTCCCATTTCTCTTCCACGAAAGCGTATAGAAACCTTAATTTTGTTTCCAGCCTCAACAAAACGCTTTGCATGAGCCAGCTTAGTGTTAAAGTCATGGGTATCAATATTGAGCGAAAGACGAATTTCTTTAACATCAACAACATGTTGATTTTTTCTTGCTTCTTTCTCTCGCTTAGCCTGCTCAAAGCGATATTTTCCGTAGTCCATAATCTTACAGACTGGGGGTTTTGCCTGAGGAGCAATCTTAACGAGATCGAGATTCATACTTTCAGCTTTAGATAAAGCCTGAGAAGCGGACATAATTCCGAGTTGTTCACCGTTTGAGCCGATAATACGCAGCTCTTTGTCACGAATTTCTTCATTTATCTGAAGTTCCTGCTTGCCTATGTTAAAGCACCTCCACACATAACTATAAAACGAAAACGCACGGTACAGCCGTAGCTATCCGTGCGTCAATAAGCATAATCAGAGAACGCAAAAAGTTCTCACAGAATAGTTATTGACCCATGACAGCTAAACCTCATAGGTGAAAGCGTACCGCTTTACTTTGTTGTACTCAAATAGTATATACTGATTTCTGTGTTTTGTCAAGACTTTTCGCATAATTTTATTTAGAATTTATCCTTTCATTGGGCGATAGAATATAGCCACATAATGATAAACTCCTCTATAACAATATACACCTACACCGATTTTTGTGTATATAGCCTCTCTGATATTACCTCCTTCTACACTTCTGTTTAGCCATACACTTACGGCAGATGCTGAGTCTGGCATTCCTTTTGCAATGTTTTCTCCTGCAAATCTATAATCCCCCAGACCCTCTTCTTCCAACAATGTATTCCAACCTGTGCCATCTGGTCGATTATCAGAGAAGCATTGACTTATTTCTTTTGCTCTTGTTATCGCAATAGAATCAAGAGAGACATCTCTTTTAAGTTGCATTAAATTTATTGATTTTCTATATTTGTTTATCTCATCATATAGTTCATTAGCTTTTATAATATCATCTGTTGCACCCAATGTTGTAATACTTAAAGTAGAATAATCACTATAGCTTTTGCTCGAAGATACACTTCTGATTCTAAATTTATATGTTGTATTAACAGTAAGATTATCTACCATATAGCTTGTAGCATCAGAATTTAAGGTTGTTATTAATTTATATACTTGTGAATCTGGACTAAGCTGATAAATCTCATAATTCACTGCCCCATTTTGTTTTATCCAATTAAGCTTTACAGAATAATATGTCTGTGAAACCGCCTTAAAATCCTTAACAGCTGGCAAACAAGTTCTTACACTAACGCTATTATAAGGTGAGTATGTTGTTATTCCTCCAGATACCAAATAAGCTCTTACTTTATAATTATAATATCTATCTGATGACAAATTTTTATCAGTATATGACTTAGCTGAAGTTGATGCAATTTTTACATATTTTCCAGTATTTATATCAAGTCTATAAATCTGATAGCCTGTCGCTGATGGATAATCCCATTTTAGCGTTATAGTAGTTGAGGTTGAAGTTTTTGAAGTAAAACTAACTGAAGTTGAAGTAGTTTTTGCATTAACTGCTGGGCTTTTAGCACTTAAACCTATTGAACCATTAGCATTAACATAAGAAACTATCTTATAGTAATATGTAGTATCTAAGTAAAGAGCTATATCAGTATATGAAGTTGATGAAGATGGTAATGCTTTTATCCTGCTGAAATTTTTATTATCAATGCTTCTATATATATAATATCCTGAAGCATTAGATGATTTATTCCAAACAAGCTTTATAGCATCAGTAGCAACCTCTTTAACCGCAAATCCTGATGGATATGATAATTTTGAACTGCTTATTGTTAAAGCATTTACAGCACTGCTCTTTGGGCCAATAGCTACTGCACCTGTTGAAGTATTCTTATATGATGCAATAGAGTAATAATATTTCTGGCCAGCTGTAAGAGAAGTATTTGTATAAGTTGTTGTATAAGCTGTAAGCGTCTTTATTTTTGAGTATTTTTTTCCGTCTGTACTTCTATAAACATAATATCCTGTTACATCAGATGCTTTAGTCCATGTCAACTTAATTGCACTGTTTGAATATTCAGCAACTTTAAGATTTGATGGTGCTGGAACTGATGAACTGCTTGTTGCAGTAATTTTAAGAGAAGATGTTCTTTCACTTTTTGTAATTTTTCCGTTAATATTAGTATAAGAGATAAGAGCGAAATAATAAGCTTTTCCTGCTGTAAGTCCACCAACTGTATAAGATGTTGTAGATTGTGAATTGATAGTCTTTAGCTTAGTGAAATTTGAATTATCCTTACTATAATAGACCAAATAACCTGTTACACCAGCAACCTTAGACCAACTTAGTTTTGCAGCTTTGTCTGAATACTCTGTTACTTTTAAATTTGTTGGAGCAGAAACCGCTGCATTTACATTTTCTGCTGTCATAGGTAATGTCAAAAATACTGAAAGGAGAATAAGCACTGCCAAAACAGAACTAACAACTTTCTTTCCAAAAACATTAACCATCGCTAACACCGCCTTTATTTTTCTAAAAAATACAGAAAACTCCATATTTTTACATATTTATTATATCACTCAATCATTTTATTGTCAATCTGTTTAATCTTTTTGTGCATTTTTATATATTTACTGATACAAAGATTTTAACCAATTTATAAACTGTCCCCTACAAGCATAACAAAAACAAGTGATAGCATAAGCCACCACTTGCTTTTAATTTATTTTAAATTTAAAATATTTATCCAAAGATTGCCTCATTAGCGATTGCTATTGTTTCTCTGAAATGATATGTTGCAAGAAGGTATAACGGTGTATCGGCACTCACCGCACCAGTAGGATTTAAACCAACTTTTTTAGCAAGCATACTTGCTCTAAACTCGTGGAAACCGTCTGTAACTATCGCAATATCCTTGTTATATCCTTTTTCCTCAATAATTTTCTTAGAAAACTCAAGATTTTCCGAAGTAGTAGTAGATTCATCCTCCATAATTATTCTATCAGAAGCTATTCCCTTTTCAGTTAAATAATTATACATACATTGAGCTTCACTTATTTCCTCATTAGAGCCTTTTCCACCCGAAACAATACAGACTGCATTTTTATTTTCATTTAAGTATTCATATGCAGCCTCAAGCCTCTTTGAAAGCATTAGACTTGGATTTTTCCCATTAACCTTACAACCAAGTACAATTACCGTAGAATTTTCGTTCGGAGCTTTTAACGCCGCTGCAATCATAAATCCACTAATAACCACAACATATGAAACTCCAATAGTAACTAAAGAAGTAATAATCACAAGTATACATTTTCCAAGCTTTCTACTGCTGATTTTCTTACAAATACTTTTAAATTTATTCCAAAAAACAGAAACTGCAAGACCACATATAGATAAAAATAATCCAAGTAAATTGCCAATATCAAAAATAGCAACTCTCATAGGAAGTATAAACCAGATTGCCAATCCTAAAAATATCAACGAAAATAGTACTCTTAATATAATCTTAACAATACTCAATTTTTTCAAAACAAATCCCCCTTTTTTTCAACATATTCTAACATATTTCAGCAAAAATATTGTTAATAGATGTTTAAGAAATCTCAAAAAATCGCTAACAATTTTCTGACAACTTTTTAATAAACAAATATAATAAACTAACTATTAGCTAATCAACTTTTAATTTTTGAGCCTACATTTTTTTTAAAGTGATAAATAAAACAGAAAGCCCAGAATGAGCTTTCTGTCTTTAAAAACCAAATTTAATGTTTAAATTTTTTTCTGCTAATTAAGAATGATGCAATACTTATAGCAAGAAGTGACGCAACAAATATCAAAGCATAAATAGAATTATCTGCATCATCAGGTTGTTCTATCGGATTCAGTTCCTTACTTGGCTTTTGTTCATCACGATTACCGCCAGATTGCTGGATTGCTGACGATTCATCTTTACTCTCTTTATAAGTTCCCTGAGGCATAAGCCTTATCGTAATAACAAAATTTTCTGAACTCTCTCCGGTAGATACCTTAAATGGATTTTTCTCAACACAAAGCTTATCTGGAATATTGGTAAGCTTAACATTGTATTCACCTGCCGGAAGATTTGCACAAACAATCTTTCCATTTTCATCAGATGTAAAGCTTTTTGAATTTATTTCAGCTTCAACTCCGCTTATAGCCTTTCCGTTTTTATCAACAAACTTAAGTTTAAGGTCATCATATACAATAGTGTCGCAAAGTTTAATATCTGAAATATTATAAGCATAATCCAACGCCGCAAAAGCAACCTTATTTTGAGAGATTTTAAGTAGCTTCTCATCATCGTCATATTTCTCAGCAAGCTTTTTAAGTGCAACCTTCAGCTTTGTAATGTCATAAGTAAAGGTAGTGTTTCCGTTAGAATCAGATTTATGACCAACATAAATAATAGAATCTTTATCAAAGCCTATCTTAGCATCTTCCATAAGGTTATATATAGAGCTGCTATATTCATACTTTCCTGTTTTGCCATTATAAACTGCAACATATATATCAAAGCCTTGTATTGCATTATTATCATATCCCGAAATCTCAAGATAAGTTTTCTTATCTGCAAAATATGTCTTATATGATGTTTTGCTTGGTTTTTTGTTATCAACATTAAATTCAAAGCTTCTTTTCTGTTCTGAAATATTTCCCTTAGATTCCTCTATCTTACCACTTATTGTAAGAATGTATTTTCCATTGCTAAGTGACGAAAGTGCGGTATTTATTGAAGTAGAATCCTCATCAGAATTTGCCCTGTTTCTGTTAAACGGTTCGCTTTCATATATTATAGCTCCACTCTCGTTCTTTATAACACACTTAAAATCAATAAGATTTCTCTTAGCAAGCGAGCGTATGTATAATGTAGGATTTGTAGCTAATGAATTATTCAAAGCGGTTTTCAAGGTATTTGCATTAAATGAAATATTTTTCTCATCAAAAAGCTTAGTGAATTTATTATAACCAAGCAACATAGAATAATTAAATTCTTCTTCATTATTAGTTGAGAGATAAAGATAACTGCTTTGTTTATCGACCTTTTCATTGCTATCATATATAAAGCTGCCAAAAGCACTTTCCTGCGTATAGCTTCCAACAAAACCAAGTAATGACGAACTGATTGTCACATCAGCTTCTTGAGAAAAATAAACATATCCATCGAGATAAAATCCTGCTGAAAAATAAGCTTTTTGTTCAAGGATAAAAGCTGAATTGAGCTTAATTTTAACAGTAACAGTTTTAGTTTTATTCGCATCAATACTTATAGCATCCACTTCTTTATCATCTACAATAAAACTTGAAAGATAATTACTGCTTATAATATCCTCACGATATGTCTTTTTATTCTTTGAATCATATCTTTCAGAAGAAAGTATAAGTGATGGTGTTAGAGTAATTTTTTTATTAGTTATATTAGTAATATCAAGCTTGATTTCATATGAACCAATATCACTGCTTCCAAGAACAGTAAAACCGCTTGAAATATAAGCATTTGCACTTAAAGCATTATCTAAATTAACAAGTCCTGCTCCCTGCATTCTGACAGCTTCTTTTGCTGTATCATCTCTATCGTTAATAATATCAGCTGTACTTGTTATAAGCTTATATGCAAGGTCATTTTTCTGCTCTGCGGAATAATTTTCAAAGCGTTTATCCTTATTGATATATTCTTTCAGAAGTGCAAGCTTTCCAGAAACAAGTGCTGATGAAAACGATGAGCCATTTGCTGTGCCATAACGATTATTCGGAATTGAAGAATAGCTTGGTGAAGTTTCAGCAAGCAACGGATTTATCGAAAGACTTCCATTAGAACCACAAGACGCATTTGAAGAAATCTTTTTGTAGTTTTCATTATCGCTTATAAGAATATATTCTGTTGAAATTCTTATTCCACCAGATTCCTCAAAATCTTTAATTGATGTATCCTTTACAATCGCAGTTGGAACTACTGTAGTTTCAGTAAGTTTCGTCTTATCATCACCAAAAATCACTAATGCTAAAGCACCTTTCTGCTCAGCAAGATTTATAGCAGATTCTATATCTTCTTGCTTATCAGATACGAAAATCACTTTGTTTTTAAGTTCAATATCTCCATCATTTTTTAGATTATCATTATATATAACATAATCATAATCTCCATCATTTATATTATAAAAAGAGTATTCACTTTTACTGTTAGAGCACTTTGGCAATGTATATTCTATTCTTTCATCATTATAAAGGAAAAATGGGGAATAGTTATTTTTTCCCTCTGCAGATGAAACAGAAATAACTCTTGAAAGTGAAGCTATCGGTGATGCTGTACCATCTTCAATAGCACTTTCAGAATCAGATTTTCCGAGGTTACCAGCAGGCATTACAACTGCTGTTCCACATTTATGAATTCTCTCAAACATATCATTAAAGCTTGCCGCAAAATCATTATCAAGCATTTTTTCACTGCCATAGCTTATATTTATAATATCCGCACCTAAAATAAGAGAATCCTCTATTGCACTTAAGATAACTGTACTATCTGCCACTTTTGATGAATCAGAACTACATTTCATAAGTAAAAGCTGACTGTTATAAGCATTGCTTGCAGAAGAAATATTCTCTGTGCTACCTCCGATAATTCCTGCAACCATAGTTCCATGCTCGCAATTATCAGAAATAACATTAGTATCATTATCAACATAGTCATAAGCATATAATAGCTTTTGGCTTATATATAATGTAGTTGGTGCAAATTCTCCACTTACACAAGCTCGAAGATTAGAAATAAGATACATAAAATCATCTTGCTTATATTTTCCATTTTCTGCATCAAGTGTAAAAATTTCATGATTAGTATCAAAGCCAGTATCAAGAATCGCTGTAACTGTTCCTGAACCTGTCAATTCTGTTTCTTCTAAGTCTTCACTTATATCTTCATTGTTAGATACAGGAGTTGACTCATTTTCAATATCTTCATAAGGATTAAGCTTTATAGAAAGATAGATACGCTTAATATTATCAAGCTTTTTAATTTCGGAAAGCTTTCCATATTCACAGCTAAAAGATACCGAATTCATAACAACAGAAGTTAAACTTATTCTATCTGATTCTTGTTTTCCTATTATATTTTCAAGCGAGTTTATAAATTTTGTTTGTTCATTCTTAATATTGGCAAGAAGTTTTTTTGTTTGTTCATCAGAAATATATTTTTGCAGATTTTGTTTTTGTGTAGATTTTAAATAGCTTTCACTTATTGATGCAGTGGCAAGCTCTGCTGTAACACTAACTATATCTGTATCTTTATATGGAATAGTAGATTCTTCATCTTTACTGATAAATTCTATCTTATCTTCAGTATTAACTTCATCGTTTATAACAAGTGAGGATTTATATATGGTCTTATCCTCCTCTTGCTCCTTTACAGTGCTTGTAAGAGGTAAGACAAAAATCGTTGTAAGCAAAAGAACCAATGCAACAACGAATGTTATTCTTTTTTTCAATGCAAAAACCTCTTTTGGTCAAAATTTTATTTTCCAAAAATGTAAGACTTTATTTTTAGGGTAATTGAATTATGATATTTAAAGTTATTATATCACATTTTCTGTAAAATGTACAATATATAATTATAGCCCGTATCATAATAGCTTTATGATATGGGCTTAATTTAAATCATTTTCAATTATTTTTCTGTCATATCTGCAACTATTCTCACCGCAAAACAATGTTCTCCAGTATAGCCATTTATTGCAGGGTGACCTAAGCAATTAACAAAAACTGCCGTTCCGTCTTTGCGTTTAATTCTATGCTTGAGATAAACTTCTTTAGAATCTTTAAGAGTATCATCTATTATCTTACGATAAACCGCTCTTTCTTCTTCTAAAATCAAATCATATTGTGTAAGCTGATTTTCTATAATATCTTCCCAAGTATAACCTGTTATTTCTGTAAAATTAGCGTCGCACTTTGCCAATTTAAAATCAGGTGTTAAAAGATAATGAGAGTATTTAAGAGGAATAATCCTTGCAGAGTTTTCCTGAATATCATTTTCTATAATAGAATCCATATCTTTAATTTTGTTATTTTTGCCTTTTTCAATCATTGATTTTACAAGCTTTTCAAATTCTGGAACTTTCAAAGGCTTTGAAAAATAATACCCCTGCATAAAAGCACAGCCTACACTGCTCAAAAAGAGTGCCTGCTGTTTTGTCTCTACACCTTCTGCAATAACAGGAATAGTGAGCTCATGTGCCATACGAATAACTGCTTTGATGATTTTTCTGCCCTTACCGCCTTCGCTATTGTCTTGATTTTGCAAAAATCTAAGATCCATTTTAAGTACATCAACCTGAACCTCTTTGAGCATATTAAGAGAAGAAAATCCACTTCCGAAATCGTCCATTTCAACAGTGAACCCAAGCTCATGAAGCTTATTGACAATATCTATAAGAACCTCTGGCTTGCTCATATATGCACTTTCTGTAATTTCGAGCCTTAACATAGATGCCGGAATATTATATTTTTCAAGTAAGCCAACAAGACGATTATCTATTTTATCATCAAGCAAATCAATTCGTGAAATATTGACAGAAACAGAAACAGGAATAAAACTTCCTTGGTCAAGCCATTTTCGCATAAGTTTGCAAGCCTGCTCCCAAATATAGTAATCAAGCTGTGAGATTTGTCCTGTTCTTTCCAAAATAGGTATAAACTCTCCTGGAGAAATCCAACCTAATGAATTATGTGTCCATCTGCAAAGAGCCTCTGCACCAATAATTTTATTTGTAACAAAATTATACTGTGGCTGAAGCCATACGGAAATTTCACCGTTTTCTAAAGCACTTTCTATGCTTTGACTTATCACAAGTTCTCTCCATTGTTTATACCACATCTCTTTACCAAAAATTCCAAGCTGATTTCCGCTGGTATTTTTAACGCTTTTTTGTGCAACATTTGCCCAGTCGATCATTTGATTTATATTTGGATTGCTCATATCCTCGGGCTTTAGTTTATATATACCTGCTGCAATCTCTACACTATAATTGACGCCAGGTCTTATAAGATAGTTTCCGACTTTTTCACAAACCATTTCAAAGTTTTTGCGAATATCTTCTTCACTTCTAAATTTTGTAAGTGAAACCAAGGTATCGCCAGAAAATCTTCCACAAACTTCATTATCTCCAAGAAGCTTGACAACAAGCCCAGCCCAATATCTTATAAGTCTATCACCAATTTCATATCCAAACAAGTCGTTTACAAATTTGAATTTCTTTATATCGCAAAACCATACAGCGTAACTTTCGTTTGGATTATGCTCTATAAGATATTTTGCACGCTTACGAAAACCATCAATGTTAAATGTTCCAGTGAGTTGGTCTATATTTTGAATTTGAATATCACCATCTATAAATTCTTTCTTTTGCTCACGCATAATGTGTATAAAACTTCTTTGTTTTATAGTAAGCATTAAAGCATTTTCAACTCTTCTGAGAATAGCCTCCTTAGTCATATCAGTTGAAATGCAATCGAGAACACCCATATCATACATATCTTGAATATCTTCCTGAATACCGTCCGCAATAAGCATAACAGGAGTATCTTCCAAATAGTAGTTATTTTTTAAATCTTTAAGAATATCAACAAGTGTTTTATCAGAAAGCTTATTCGCAATAATCATAAGGTCTATACTATAATTCTCTTCGACCAAAACGCGTAATGTTTCAGCGCCATTTTCCGCCTCTATAATCAAATATTTTTCTTTAAGAGCTTTAGAAAAAGCCTTACGATTTTCAGGATTGCTATCAGAAATTAAAATTCTTATTTCTTCATCATGAATTTTATTTATCATTAATATTTCCCCTCCTGAAACAAAGTTCATAAAATGTATATACTACCCAATTTATAATATCAAATTTAAACAGATTTTTCAATATATAATATAAACCTTCAACATTATTTTTATAATTCAAAATAGACTTAAAAAAATTAAATGAAGCTTTTAATTTTAAAAATTCAGATATGATATAAATAAAAAGGAAAATCAACAATCGTGATTTTCCTTTTAATAAATTTTAAATTTTAAACACAACAGGTGCTTATATTGAAACCATATTTATTCTTATAGCCATCTGAAATATAATCTCCTTTAAGGAACATCTCAGCCTCGTCTATTCTTCTATAATATAGTCCCCAATAGAGTTGACCTCCTGCATGATGATAAACTGCAAATGTATTTACGAGCTTTGTTTGATTGACATGATTAAGGTCGCTATAAGATGTTAGTAAATCGTAAATATCCCAACCACCATATGTCCAGCCTGTGCCAAGGTTATATGAGAAGCTTACAAGAGCATCAAATTGATATTGATTTATTTTTATGTTGTTGTTCTTAGAAAATCTATTTACTGCACTTGTATAAGCACCCTCATTAACCTCCTTAACCAACCAAGCATAAGCTTCGTTCTTTGTGAGTGAATTATAGAAAATATCACCTGGATAAACAACTACACCATATCCAACTGTTGGAACTGGGTCATATGCCATTTGGTCACGCTCATAATGAGAGAGGAAACCTTCTTTTTCTGCGATAAATGAAATCAAATCATTACTTGCTCTGAGGTTCTGAATAGCTGTTGAACTCTTACTTGTAACCTTAGAAACAAATACTGTTCCTTTAGCATCGCTACAAGTACTCCATTTATTATTAAGATATGCGTAAGCAGTATAGTTAAATGTTCCTGCCTTTGTCATCTTAAGAGTACCCTTCCATATGTAATCATTGCCATCTTCTGTTTTAGAAGTAGCATTGACAACATATGTTTTATCACCAATAGTAACATTGAATTTAACAGCTTTGCGTTTCTTATCTGTAATAGCAACGAAGGTTACTGTTGAATTAAGCGTTGCGGAATTTGGATTTGTATAAGTGAATTTCAGTGGAGTAGCTGCAAGAACATTTACTACACAAACTGATTTATTTCCACTTGAATCTTTGGCTGTAATAGCAACTTGACCAACTTCTTTTGTTGTAACAAAGCCATCAGAAACAGTTGCTATTGAAGGGTCACTACTTGTCCATGTTATTCCTGATGAAGCATAACCTTCGAGGTAAAGTGTTCTTGTTCTGTTTACTGTTGCGGAATTTTGATTAAGTGAAATCCTGCCGTTTGAGTAAACATCTTTAACTGTAACCTTACAGCTTGCTGTTGCTCCAGCGGAGGTTT
>ENA-ORKV01001846-ORKV01001846.1-human-gut-metagenome-genome-assembly--contig:-NODE-1846-length-14304-cov-3.066564_pt1 | contig 14304 bp, 15 predicted proteins | sample MGYA00243058_ERZ508805 | MGnify/ENA primary metagenome ERZ508805 (study PRJEB26277, sample SAMN04329770) | human gut metagenome | biome: human-associated habitat | host: Homo sapiens | place: USA... | reverse complement strand
CAGTATTATGATATGGGCTTTGGCATGGTGATCCTCAAGCATGTGGATGTGACCGAGAAGCTTATTCAGGCAGTGTCCGGCTGTAAGGCAGAGGTGCTGATCCGCGATGGATTGATCCGAAATGACCTTGCAGAGCTGATGGAGCTTGACAAGGTTCTGGGAGTATCCACGAATTACTTCGAAGAAAAAGATATCTATAAAGCGAAACGAAGCCTGAAGGAGAATGGGATCGATGTGGCAGTTTTTGAGTCTGCGGTTGATTTTGCCGATTTCAAGCTGATGGATAACGGACTGATCCCGGCAGTGGTTCAGGACTATCGTACCAATGAGGTACTGATGGTAGCCTATATGAATGAAGAATCCTTCCGCCATACACTGGAGACCGGAAAGATGACTTATTACAGCCGCAGCCGTCAGGAGCTGTGGTGCAAGGGAGACACCTCCGGACATTATCAGTATGTCAAAAAGCTTATGATCGACTGCGATAATGATACGATCCTCGCAAAGGTGCGTCAGATCGGGGCAGCCTGTCATACCGGCAACAGAAGCTGCTTCTTTACAGAGCTTGCCAGCAGGGATTATGTGGATACCAATCCCTTGACGGTGCTTACCGAGGATTACGATGTGATCCGCGGCAGGAAGGAGCATCCGAAGGAAGGCTCTTATACTAATTATCTTTTTGACAAGGGAATTGACAAGATCCTCAAGAAATGCGGAGAAGAGGCGACCGAGATGGTGATCGCCGCGAAGAATCCGGATGCGGAGGAGTTAAAATACGAGATTGCAGACCTGCTGTATCATACCATGGTATTGATGGTAGAATGCGGTCTGGATTGGAATGATGTTATGAAGGAGTTAGTGAACAGACGTTAATTGATCTATGGAAAGGAGGAATTGATATGGTTCCTGTACTTTTAGCAAAGTCGATTGCTGATCTCACCTTTGGAGGAGCATTTCTCTGGTATCTGATCAAGGCACTGGTCAGTGCGGCTGTTGCGTATGCAGCGATCCTGTTAGGAATCCGTTGGCGCAAGTCTAAGAATGCCAAGGCTGCAGCCGAGAAGGCACTGTAGTTATCAGAGTTTGGAGAGCATATATGGAAATTGAGAAAAAGTTTCTGGTACGAAAGCTTCCGGAGAACCTCACACAGTATTCCGTGAAGCATATGGAACAGGGGTATCTCTGCACAGATCCCGTGCTCCGTATCCGAAAGAGCAATGACCGGTATATTTTAACCTACAAGTCCCGCATCGGGCTTGAAGGACAGGAGGGGGTCCGTGTCAATCAGGAGATTGAGGCACCACTTTATAAGGATGGTTATGAGCATCTTCGCAGTAAGGTGGATGGCAGTCTGATTATTAAGGACCGCTATATCATCCCGCTGCCGGACGGACATACCGGAGAGCTTGATATCTTTCATGGAGTATTGGAGGGACTCGTCTTTATTGAGGTTGAGTTTGTTGATCAGGAGGATGCACAGAGGTTTGAACCACCGGAATGGTTTGGCGATAATGTCAGCGATGATCACCGGTATTCCAACAGTTTTTTATCAACATGCAAGGATTTATCAGTTTTTTCTATCGGGAAATGCTGATGAAATAAATTAGCTTTTTTAAGGAAAAAGCTGTTATCACACAAGAAAATGGAGGCTCATTATGTTTAAGATTGTTAAAAAAGAGTATCTTGCCAACAATATCTGGCTCATGGATATTGAGGCACCCAGAGTGGCAAAACACTGCCAGCCCGGACAGTTTGTCATCGTAAAAATGGATGAGGAAGGAGAGCGTATTCCACTGACTGTCTGCGATTATGACAGAGAGAAAGGGACAGTTACCATCGTTTTTCAGACGGTAGGAGCTTCTACAATGGAAATGGCAGAGTATGAGGTCGGAGAGAGCTTTGAGGACTTTGTTGGACCTTTGGGATGTCCTTCCGAGCTGATCGAGATGCCGATCGAAGAGTTAAAGAAGGAGAAGATCCTTTTCGTATGTGGCGGTGTTGGTACCGCACCTGTTTATCCACAGGTTAAGTGGATGAAGGAGCATGGTGTTGACGTTGATGTTATCATTGGTGCAAGAACAAAGGATATCCTGATTCTTGAGGATGAGATGCGCAAAGTGGCAGCAAACCTTTATATTGCAACAGATGATGGCTCTTATGAGTTCAAGGGAAATGGCTGTGACAAGATCAAGGATCTTTATGCACAGGGCAAGAGCTATACAAGAGTTGTTGCGATCGGACCAATGATCATGATGAAATTTGTCTGCCTGCTGACAAAGGAAATGAATATTCCGACAATCGTCAGCATGAATCCGATCATGGTAGACGGAACCGGTATGTGTGGCGCATGCCGTCTGAAGGTTGGCGATGAGATTAAGTTTGCCTGTGTAGACGGTCCTGAGTTTGACGGTCATCTGGTAGACTTTGATCAGGCAATGAAGCGTCAGATAATGTACAAGACAGAGGAAGGTCGTGCAAAGCTTCGTTTTGAAGAGGGAGAGACCCATCACGGCGGATGTGGCCAGTGCCACTAATGTTTTGTGCATCAGGAACAGTGAATGTGCTGTTTCAGGCATATACATCAATAGGAACAATGAAAATCGCATGCAGAAATGAGGATAGATATGGAAGTAGATGTTATGAAGAGAATTCCTGTCAGAGAGCAGGATCCAAAGGTACGTGCTACAAACTTCGATGAGGTTTGTCTGGGATACAACAAAGAAGAAGCAATGGCAGAGGCAACACGCTGCCTGCAGTGTAAGAATCCACGCTGCGTTCAGGGATGTCCGGTTAATATTGACATTCCGGGATTCATCAAAGAAGTTGGAGAGGATAATGTGGCCGGTGCTTACAAGGTGATCAGCAAATATTCCGCCCTCCCTGCTGTCTGTGGTCGTGTATGTCCACAGGAGAGCCAGTGTGAGTCTAAGTGTGTACGCGGCATCAAGGGTGATGCCGTATCCATCGGTAAGCTGGAGCGTTATGTGGCTGATACTGCAAGAGAGCAGGGAATCAAGCCGGAAGCAGCTGTCGAGAAGAAGGGCAAGAAGGTTGCCGTGATCGGTTCCGGTCCTGCAGGACTTACCTGTGCCGGTGATCTGGCAAAGCTTGGCTACGATGTAACAATCTTTGAGGCACTTCATAAGGCCGGTGGTGTTCTTTCCTACGGAATCCCTGAGTTCCGTCTGCCAAAGGATCGTGTCGTAGCGGCTGAGGTAGAGAATGTAAAGGCTCTGGGCGTAAAGATCGAGACAAATGTTGTTATCGGTAAGGCAACAACGATTGATGAGCTTCTGAATGACGAGGGCTTTGATGCGGTATTTGTTGGTTCCGGAGCAGGTCTTCCGAGATTTATGGGTATTCCGGGTGAGAATGCCAACGGAGTATTCTCTGCAAACGAGTATCTGACCAGAAGTAACCTGATGAAAGCATATATCGTCGTAGTGAGGAAGAGCTTCCTGCCAGAGTGGAAGAGGTACATCATGCAAAAGAAGAGGGTATCGTATTTGATCTTCTCACAAATCCGACAGAGATTCTTGTAGACGAGAATGGAAGCGTAAAGGGAATGACCTGTATCCGTATGGAGCTTGGTGAGCCGGATGATTCAGGCAGAAGAAGACCTGTGGAGATCGCAGGCTCTGAGTTCACCCTTGACGTAGATACCGTTATCATGTCTTTGGGTACCAGCCCGAACCCACTGATCTCATCTACTACAAAGGGTCTGGAGATCAACAAGAGAAAGTGCATCATTGCGGAGGAAGAAAACGGACAGACCACGAAGGAAGGCGTATATGCCGGTGGTGATGCCGTAACAGGAGCTGCAACCGTAATCCTTGCAATGGGTGCCGGTAAGGCAGCTGCAAAGGGAATTGATGAGTTCCTGAGCAAATAATGAAATATAGTTCCGTGGCTGAGTAAGCTTTGATCTACTTGAAATGGAATATAACAATATGGACTCCCGGTTACCGGAAATGGTGACCGGGAGTCCATATTGTTATATTCCGGGATAATTGCAATTTTAGGGTGTGGATCCGGATCTTGCTTTAAACATGGTTTGAAACCGGCAGTGCGTCAGATGATTTTATGGGAATTACAATAATGGTTTCAAATGTATAATCTTTTGTAAAGCAAGAATACGTTCCGTCATATTTTTTGACCAGTGATCTCACATTGGTAAGGCCATATCCATGATAAAGTTCGTGGGTACTTTGACTGGCAGGTGATGATTTCAGCTTTGGTTGACATGTATTTTTGATATGAATAATAAATTCCAATTTCGTAGTAAAAAGTTCTGTATATATTTTTCTGGGGTGGGGAGAGGGGATTCCTCTGGTTGCATTCAGACTATTATCTAACAAATTTCCAATGATAATACACAGATCATAATCGTCTGTCGGGATGCGGGAAGGGATGATCTGTATCTTTGTATCGAACTGAATGTTTTCATTCTGCGCAATCGTCATATAATTGCTTACAAAAGCATCAATCACTAAGTTGCCAGTGTTGATGCGGCTATAGTTTTGCTCCAGATGGTCAAGAGCGTTTTGAATATAAGAGATTACATCTGTATAATGTTGTGCTTCGATACAGTTTTGGATATAAAAAAAGTGTTTTTTTGTATCGTGCAACAAACTTCGCGTATTACGGTAAGCGGATGAGAGCTGTTGATATTTTGTTGTTTGAAAATCTACCTGTTTGGAGAGCTCCCGCTCTTTTTCTTTTAATGTGGCGACTTGTATTACATTGTCCAATAAATAATAATTTACAATATTTAAGGATAATAAACAGATCAGGACGGTGATATAATATGCATCTGCGATGGCATTTCCGGAAGATAAAAAACATTGTATTATGACAATTAAAATAATAAAGGATAAAAATGGTGTTAATATGATCAACAGATTATAAGAAACACTTTGGCTTTTGTATTTCTTATGCCATAATTGACGAAACAGAAAACAAAAAAACCAAATACAAAATTGTGAAATAAATGAGAGCTGTATATCAGAGATTAAAGCTGCCGTATGAGGGAAACATATGGATAGAAAAAAATAAGTCAGCATTTCCCCAAGACCACAAATCAACTGAAAACTGACTGAGACAAATAATCTATTACGAAATGTGCAATATGGATAGAGGTACGTGAGAATAACGGTAGTCAGACATCCTATGGTGATCAAAAGCAATGGTTTCGCCATGGTTTGGTTCGATATAAGCAGTCTGTTCGCGTTATATAAAATAATCTCGACAAATAGGAAACAGGAAAAAACAAGGGATTTTGGTAACTGTTTTTTAGGACTGCTTAAAAATAAATTCAGATATAAATATAATAGAGCGATGTCTATCACAGATGAAATGATATCAAATACCATGGTTACCTCCGTATATTATCATATGTTTTGTAAATAGGTCGCTAATCTCGCGTGCTTGTCTTCGGCTTAATGGCAGTTCGGTGCCGTTGGTGAGAATCAGTTTGGTATCACAAATATAGTGAATAAAGTCCATATTTACTAAGAACCCCCGACAAGGCGTAACAAAGCCATGGGGACTTAACGTCTGTTTCCATTGGAGCAGTGTCCCATGACTTTGTATCGTATGGTCAGTCAGAACAAAATCCAGACGGTTTTTTTCGTATTTTACAGCTTTTATATATAGAATGTTTTGTATATTTACGAGTTCTTTTTCTTCGCCGGCAGGAACAATGATTTTTTTACTCTGTGACTGTCTGTAGGATTGTAAGATTTTATTTAGGATCATGACAATGTCCGGATAAGTCAATGGCTTTTGTAAATACCAAAATGCCCGTACATTGAAGCTGTCCTGCATATATTGTGGATAGTGGCTTACAAAAATAATGCACACATCTTCCATATCGATTTCACGAACTCTGGCGGCGGTTTCAATACCGCTAAGACCAGGCATTTCGACATCAAGAAACAGGATTTGAAAACAAGGTGTTTTGTTAATGGTCTGTAGTAAGTCATTTCCTGAAGAAAAACAAGTGATGTCAAATTCTATATCATAGTTCATTTCATAGTGCTTCATATAATCGTTTAAGATTCGGATATCCTCTTTTTCGTCATCACAAATTCCGACTTGCAGCAGCATAAGCATTCTCCTTTTTATTTTGTATTTTACTTATTATAACACCAACGGCGGTGATTGTGACACAAAACGATAAAGTCGTCAACAATATATACCAATTTAAGAGAAAAGCAATGGTATATATGAGGATGATACAAACATAAACAATGTGAGCACGTTTTTTTAAGTAAACGCGTCTTGTTTGAGATATCGGTCGATGTCGTGTGTCTGCAGGAGCATAGAGAAACAAACAAATCATGGAAATTATCCAACAAGAACAGACAATAAGCGGATAAGAATGCATAAAAGGAACAATATATATGCATAAAAGATAACAGAAAATGGATAATATCATACAGCTCATAGGAGTAGAGGCATGCCATCCGCCAGAAAAACTTCGTAAAAAATAAAAGAATAAAAGAAAAAGCAAACACACAGGTAGTCTATGTACGATAATAGCAAAGAGTATAAACGCTGTAGTGAACAGTAATTGATTGCAAATATAAGAAAACAAATAGGTATAAATTTCACTTTCTTGTTTTGAAATTTGATGAGATTCATACAATATAGATGTCGTAACCGAACTTACGCGTTGTGTTATAAACATAAAAGATACCTCCAAAATAAAATATATATATTATAGTACAAAGATTGTTTTCTTGACAATATGAGAATTGAGTGGTTAAAAAAATGGATTAAGTGGCTGAATGAATACCGTTTAATCCGTATTTTTGACCACTTAATCTAATTTTTTATTTTCTAGAAAAATATATGATATTATCACATTGTCTGTATGGAGAAGTATCCATAAATTATTACGAGGAAAGGAGAAGTTATGAGAGCGAAAATTTATCGTTTCATATCAAAACATGGTTCAATACTGTGTGCATTAGCAATACTTGTTGCACCTATTGCATGTGAACAGTGTAGAGTGTTGTTTTATGAACCGGTTGAACCCAAAGGATTGGACATGTTTATAAAAGAGCATAAAAATAATTTTAAAGAAAATGAAAAGCTACTGTAGGGAAGTTTGGTTTTATATTACAAAATTAAAAAATACAAGAAATATGTTCTGCAAATGTAAATGCAGCGGCAAGGGTGAATGGAACATGTGGAAGCGCCGGGGTTGGGGGGATAAGCACCATAGGTCAACATAAAGCTCAGGGGTATACTTTTCAATCAGGAAATACAGGTTCAGTAAAAGCTGATTGCACATGTACATATAGAGATGTAAGTGCAGGTAAGACAAGAACGATGACAGGTTCTTCATCAGGAACAGCAAGTGCTGAGAAAAGTTTTACTGTTTATGAAGAAGATTATATGAAATCATTAGTGACAAAGCATTCTGCTGTTATAGGAGCTTATAAATGGGGGCCAAGCAATGAAACTACGACAAAAGCTACTTGTTAGTATACTTGTATTCACATCTATCTTCATGTGTGGATGTTCAAAGGATGTGCAAAAGCAGCAAAAAACAGCTGAGATAGAAACAGCCGGGACGGCTGAGAAGGCAGATATTAAGGAACGTCTGGTTTCCGCATCATCATCGGATATTGTCTGGACTATATCCGATGATGTCGATGTGAATGAAACGTATTTGAAATATTTCAACGAAAAATTAAAGGAAGACGGATATAATTTTCGTCTCAAATTTCAATATTTAAAGGAAGATGAGTATGATCGTGAGATTCGTCAGGTGTTAAAGGATGGATCAACGGATATTGCATTAGCAGGTCAAAATACAGATGAAAGAAACTATGTGACAGAATTATGCCGGGATAATCTTTTGATGTGTTTAGACGGACAGATGAATGATAAAAGCGAATTATATGGTGCTTTTGAAGATCCTCTGTGGAAATCGGTGGAGGTGGACGGCCGGGTTTATACGGTGCCAAACGGTATTTTTGCAGACGGAAAATACTGCATTGTCTTTAATAAAGATGTACTTGGGAAAAAGGCAGCCAATTTTAATGGAGATATTTTATCGGTCAACCAATATTTATCCAAAAATAAAACGGACAAGGACAAGCTTTTATTTGATCTATCTCTCGAAGATTTTGCCGGTATTTTGGGTGGAAATATTGATTACGGCATGTATTTTGACGGGAAAAAAGAAACCATATCAACGGTATTTGAAAATTCCAAGATATATCAACTGGAAAAACTGTTTTATGATCTGAATAAAGCCGGGCAGATCAATGAGCTTTGTGCTTTTCGCCAAAACAGCGGTGACCGGGACAAGATAAAAGAGCTGATTAAAAAGAAAGAGTTTACGATTTTGTTGACAAAGAGAACGGAGACCGTGGATTCTTTAGACGGCGTATCCGTTTATGATCTGGATTTTACGGTAAATTTTGAACGGAATGGTGGAACGACGGGGATTTGTGAAAAAAGTAAAAAGAAAGAAAATGCGTTACAGTTATTAACCTTATTGTATACCAGAGACGATTATACAAGGCTCCTGCTGTATGGAAAAGAGGGGAAGGATTATACCGTAGAAAACGGAAGAGTTGTCAGTGATAAAGGTGTCAGTCACAGCTTAGCGGATGTACTGGGGCTGTTCCGGGGCTCCCTGCCGACAGAAGAGGAGACCGTTTACTACAAAAACATCAGACAACAAAAGGAGAAACTGTATCGTTCTAAAAAATGTCAGACTTCAAAGTTTGCCGGGTTTCAACTGGATTTTAAAAATTTTAAGGATGTAAGCACTTATGCAGATGCGGGAAAAGAATATTATGATATCTGGAAAGAGAGTACGTTTTCGGAGGAATATGAGATGGCAAAAAAAACAGTAGCCGGGAAGCAAAAGAAACTGCTAAAGGAAGTGAAGAGACAATATGAAACATGGAAAAAGAATATCTAAGGAATCCCTGCTTGTTTGTGGGGTGTGTCTTGCACTTGCGGCGGCAGTTGTTTGGGTTATTTTCTTTTTGAGCAGAACAGGGAGTGACACAAAATCATTCATGCAAGAGTGGTTTTGTGATGCTTCCTTTTCCAGAGCATTGTATGGGGACAAGGGGCTGTTTGAATATGGGGACAGGGGAATTGTTTATATCGATGCAAAAACCAGGAAGGAAACCCCTATTTGTCAAAAGATTGGCTGCCAACATAATAATGCGGATTGTGACGGATGGATTGAGAGTATCAGTCGTCTATTGGTCTTTTTTGACGGGGAATATCTTTACTATCTGGGAAATCAGGATGAGGGAGATGATTGGAAAAGTTTGGATCTGGTTCGCTGCAATCCGGATGGAACAAATCGTATGCTTTTGCATACTTTTCGGGAGATGCAATCTGCGACAGCGGTATGTTGCCGGGATGGGCGTCTGTACGTAGCATATCGCAATGGATATGACATGAAAGCCAGGGAAGAAAAGATCAATGTGGAGGCGGGCATTCGTGTTTATGATTTTGAAAAGGACACAGAAAAAACGCTTTATCATTCTACCAGTGTTGACAACAATATAACATCACTGGATGTGAGGGATGGCATGGTTTGTTTTTCTCACACGTTCTGTGATCTGAGCGAAAAGGAGATTATAGAAAAGAAAGACGATGTAAAATTGAAGCATACCTTCACTTATCTGGAATTTCTGAAAGGAAAAGAAAACAGAATTCTTTCAAAAAATCCTACTTCCGCCATGCTGGGTGTAGCAATGGGAAAGGATGTTATTGTATTTTCCGATGAGAAGGGCATAGAAAAATATAATATAGAAACGAAAAAAACAGAATGCATTTATGCCGCAAGTCAGACAAATATGGTAAGAGCCATCGGACTTGAGGATGTGGCCTTTTTTGCAGTTTCTGATGATAAAACCCAGAAGAACACCTATTATCAGATGGAGAATTTTGTCAAGCCGAAAAAAATGGGCACCTCGTCAGATCTCATTTTCCAGATGTCCAAAGATTCAGTTTACGGAATGAACAAGGATGGAATGGTGTACCGAACAAACGATTTAGCCAAAATTGCGGGGAGTTGATGTCATGTTCCGGAGCGAATGCAGGAGAGTCCTGAATAAAAAAAGAAGTGCAGTAGTTTTGTTGTCTCTTTTTGTGTGCGTCATTTATACCTTGCTAAGGGGGGACGGTGTGGGAGGAGATTTTTCCGGAAACGCATATAAAAATATGATCCACGATGTAAAAAATATGGATATGAATACATTGGAAAAGTTTGCGGAAAAGAAAGATTTCGAAAAAAACGGACTGTATACAAATTCCTATAAAGCAGAGGATGCATTATACAATATCATATACAAACAGGCACAATATAGTAACAGCTATAAAGAATATGTGGCTTCTGTATTGGATCGACAGGAAAATGGAATTTCTATTTTTGTAAAAGGTAAGTATTCCAAAAGATTACAACAAAAAATTAAAGCAGATTTTTCCGGATTCAGGAACGTAAAAGAAAAGGAAATTGATGCGTACGGGATGGAGCGGCTGCTTCAGGCAGACTGCTTTGAAATCATGATGTTTGGTATGATCTTCCTGTTAGCCTATATCCTGCTGATACCTGAAAAAAATGAAGGGATTCTGAGGTTTTATTTTGCCATGCCAAATGGAAGAAACCGGCTTGGTTTTGTAAAATATGGTGTGGGTTGTTTTTATGCAGGGATCATATCGGTCGTATTTTATGGGGTAAAATGTCTTATTCTATCTTCTTTATATGGTCTTGGAAATCTTCGTGCGAAGGTACAAAGCTTTTATATGTTTCAGGGATTTCCGCCAAATATATCGGGAGGGGAATTTCTGATCGGATATGGATGCTATAAAATTTTGGTGGGAATTTTATTTTTCAGTATTTTTTATGCATTGACCCTTTTGTGGAAAAAAAGAAATATCGCATTTACCATGATAGCGGGGATTTTTTTTCTGGAAGGTTATTTCTGGTTCCATATTCGGGATAACAGCTGGCTGTATCTGATGCGCAGGATTAATTTGATACAGTTTATGGATATCAGAAATATATTAGCACAGTATTCCTGTGTGAATGTATGGAATGTGCCGGTCCATACCTATCTTGTGCTGGTCCTGGCCTGTGTGTTGCTTATTATTTCGTCAGGCGTGTCCGGGTTCCTTTTATATCCGGTCTTTGCCGGAGAAAATGGAAGGACACTGGAGATTGCCGGAAAGACAAGTTTTTGCTGGAACCTGCCATCGAAAATGGAACTTTTATTCTATGAGATAAAAAAATACTGGGTTTGTGAAAAGGGATGGATGCTGCTTCTTGCGGTATTGTGTGCGGGTTATTTTATTTCCGGGATACAGGTACAAAATGCAGGAGATGTTGACAAACTTTACTATGAAAAATATATGATGGAAATTCAGGGGAAAACGGTGCCGGAAGCAAAAAAGTATATGCAGGACATATTAAAAGAAATTCAAGAATGGAAAACGGATTTGGAGAGTGACAAGACGTTTTCCAAGGAATATATCTCCATCCTTGAAATCGGTGTGAAAAGAGAAAAAGGAGCCCAAAAAGCATATAAAAAGGTACGTTTGCAGGAGAAAAAGAAGGCAGATCATATTTTATATGAGAAGGGATACAGGCTGGCACTTGGCATGGGGAAGGAAGCATTTGCCTTTCATTTTATCGAAATTTTTTCAGCCATAGCGATAGCCATTTTTGCCTTCTGCGTTTATGGAGTAGACAACAAAATGGAGAGAAGACTTTTGCTGTATTCTACCTATTCTGGGAAAAATGCACTGATTCGATCCAAATGCAGGATGATCATTTTCTGGAGCATCTTTTTGATGGGAAGCCTGTATGGCAGTTGGATCTACAGTGTCTCTCGTAATTATTCGATCCATCATTTAAACTTTCATTGGAACTGCGTTGCGGGAAATGCTCTGTTTGGAATCATTCAGACAAAGATCGGCGTTATTTTGTTTGGATTTTATGGATTACACTTACTAGCGTTAATTTTTCTTGGTATGGTGGTTGGAAATCTGACGATGAGAGAGGACAGCATATGAAAAAAATAGTTGCAAAAGATCTGGTTAAGGAGTACAACAAAAAAACAGTATTATCCCATGTGAATATCGAAATGCAGGGTGGCGTTTATGGGCTGCTGGGGCCGAACGGAGCCGGGAAAAGCACCTTGATCGGTATCATGGTGGATGGCATTCAGAATTACAGCGGCGAGATTTTGTACGGAAATGAGAACATAAAAAAGCTTGGAAAAGATTATAGAAAAAGAGTGGGGTATGTGCCGCAAAAGCAGGGATTGTATGAAGAGTTTTCTGTTTTAGAATGTATGAATTATATTGCAGTATTAAAGGGACTGAAAAAACGGGAGGTCCGGGAAGAAATCACTTATTTGCTGGAAAGACTGCACATTCTGGATGTCGCCAGTCGAAAGATATCAACCCTGTCCGGTGGAATGAAACAGAGGGTGCTTATGGCACAGGCATTGCTCGGAGATCCGGATTTTATCATATTAGATGAGCCGACGGTAGGCCTTGATCCGGTAGAAAGATATGATTTTCGAAATTTTGTCAGGGAGCTTTCCAAAACGTGTACCATTTTATATGCAACACATGTGGTAAGTGATATTGAAGACATTGCAAAAGAGGTTATCCTGATCAAATCGGGAGAGATCCTTGTGCAGGATACGGTTGAAAATCTTATTTCGGATCTGGAAAAGAAAAAGAAAAATATTCGTAATCTGGAGGATGTCTTTGTGTATTATACGAAGGGGGAAAGGGAGATCGCTTTCGATAGATAATTTTCCACCAACTGATGCTATGGATTGTTATTGTTTCAAACAGGCAAAACATGTATAATGGTCTTGGCAAAGAAATTTAGAAAGTCAGAATTGATAGAGAAAGCGGGGAAATAGATGTGACGCGGGGACAGGAGCAAAGTATTGAGCAGCGGCTGGAGGAGAGAGTATACCTTTCCATGCTCTATGATTTTTATGGTGCATTATTAAAAGAAAATAACAGGCGTATTTTTGAGGCATATATTCAGGAGGACTATTCTATCTCGGAGATTGCTGAGGAGATGGAGATTTCCAGACAGGCGGTGCATGATGCTGTCAAAAGGATCACGAAGCAGCTTAAAGGCTACGAGGAGAAATTGGGGCTTCTGGAGCGGTTTGAGCTTCAAAGAAATGAAATGAAACGTCTGCATGAATGTCTGCAGGAGATGAATATTTCGGAGGAGGATCCAAGGGGGCAGGAAATATTTCAGATCCTTTCCAAGATCATTGAAGAATAGAAGGATGGCAGAATAAAAATTGCAGAATAACCGTCATGCTGTGTTATCTGTGACAGATAGTTACAAAAGGAGCTTCGTATGTATTTTGAATATGGAGAGAAAGAAATTTCTTATCTGAAGGGAAAGGATCAGAAATTAAAGGAAGTGATCGAGCAGATCGGTCCCATAAAACGGACAGTGGATACGGATCTGTTTTCATCGATCGTGCATCATATTATCGGGCAGCAGATCTCGACAAAGGCACAGAAGACGATCTGGAAAAGGACGCTTGAACGGGTTGGAGAGGTGAACGCAGAGAACATCTGCAGGATGGATATTGAACAGCTTCAGTCGCTAGGAATTTCTTTTCGAAAAGCAGAATATATTACAGATTTTGCAAAGAAGGTATCGGATGGCAGCTTTGATCTGGAGAATATAAGGAATCTTTCGGATGAGGATGCGATCCGTTCACTCAGCAGTTTAAAGGGGATCGGCGTCTGGACAGCGGAAATGCTTCTTTTGTTCTGTCTGCAGAGACCGAATGTATTCAGTTATGATGATCTGGCGATCCGTCGCGGGCTTCGGATGGTATATCACCACCGTAAGATTGACCGGGAATTATTTGAAAAATACCGCCGCAGATTTACACCGTATTGCAGCGTGGCAAGTCTGTATTTTTGGGCGGTATCGGGAGGCGCGATCCCGGGGATGCGGGATTATGCACCGGCCAAAGGCAAAAGAAAATACTAGGGGGCGATACAATGTTAATCATATACAGAACAAATAATTCGATAGAGGCGGATGCGATTTGCAGCAATCTGTCAGAACATGGAATTGCGTGCGATTGCAGCCGGAATGATTCCTTTCATGCCGTATCCGGTGTGAATCATGTTATGTTTGAAATCAGTGTGTCGGAGGACATGGAGCAGCAGGCACGGGATTTGACCCGCCAGCAGTCCGTCGAATATAACAGCACGAAGGCGGGAAGCAGAAGGCACAGCATGGCAAGGATCGCGGCG
>ENA-ORKV01001838-ORKV01001838.1-human-gut-metagenome-genome-assembly--contig:-NODE-1838-length-14362-cov-3.067903_pt1 | contig 14362 bp, 10 predicted proteins | sample MGYA00243058_ERZ508805 | MGnify/ENA primary metagenome ERZ508805 (study PRJEB26277, sample SAMN04329770) | human gut metagenome | biome: human-associated habitat | host: Homo sapiens | place: USA... | reverse complement strand
TCGCTCCGGGCTTTCTGCTCTGCCAGGCGTGTGGCGTACTTCTCCCGCACTTTCTGGACCTGCTCCCGGCCCTTGGCCTTGGCGTTCTCCAGCTTCAATGCCTGCTGGTCCGCAAAGGTCTTTCGCGCCTGGGGCAGGTCGAAGAAGGTCTCCATGATCTCGTTCGCCGCGCCGGTCACGGCCTGGTCCATGTAGTGGGAGAAGGGGTTGTACTCGTTGATCTCGCTGATGCCGTCCAGCACTTCCACGATATGGAGGAGCTGGTCCGTCGGATGGGTCTGTTCCTGCTCGCTGAAAAACTCCGGCCAGCGGGAGGAAAGCTCCTGGTACACCTGGTCGATGTTGGTGTGGCCCTCGCTGCCCAGGTTCAGCCGTCCGAACTGCCGCTTGCGGAAATCGCCATAGTCCGCGATGTCCCCGTGGTATTCCTTGCCGTAGATGATCTTGGTCGTCCGCAGGTAGTCCCGCAGGTCGCTGTACGCATCGTACATATCGCTGTCCACGGCCACCGCGTTGCTCACCAGGGTTTCCGCGATGTCCTCCGCCCGGCGGCGGGCCTCGGTGTAGGTCAGCTCGTCCTTGCCGTCGTAGCCGCTGGCGATGTAGTCATAGAGGCTCTGGAGGTCTCCCTGGATGTCATTCACCGCGATGTCGGCCCCGTAGTTCTGGATAAGCTGTTTCGCGGCGGCGGTCACGGCCTTTTTGTCCGTGGTCACGCGCTGGGTTCTCCGGGTCTGGCCTCGCCAGTAGTCCCGGCTCTCCTGGAGCTTCCCGTTTCGGCGCTGGATGGCGATATAGTCCTTCATCTGCTCCCGCAGCAGCCGGTTTTCCTCCTGCAAGGCGGCAACACTCTTGCTTTCCGTCCCGGCCTTGAGGGAGAAGCGGGCGTCGTCCACGCTGTTGATCTTGGCAAGGCGGTCCGCGTCGTCTCCGGTCTTGTATTCCAGCATCCGCACACCGGCCTGCTCCAGACCGTCCCGCAGCTTTTTGCTGCTGTCATCGGGGATGACGGCGGCCAGCACTTCGTCGAAGCCGACGGCCCGCTGGGGCTTGGCCTCAAAGTAGCCGGTGGGCATTTCCGCCGCCGCCTGGTAGACGGCCTGGATGTCCTGGGCCGTCTGGCTGCTGATTTTGTACCCCTCCTTGGAGAAGGCCCGCATGATAGCGTCCACCGTCCTCTTGCCCTTGGACGTTTCCATCAGGATGCTGCCGATGATGTCGCTCTCGACGAAGGGATTGTCGGAATGAGCCTTGTTTCCCTGCTTGATCTTCGTGATGATGCTGCCGATCTGGTCATCAATGGCCTGGAGCTTTGCTTCATACTCGGCCCCCTCGTCCATGCCCAGCCGCCCACTGTCCGCCTTGATCTCCTGGATGCTGCGGTATTCCGGCGTCGCCACGGATTGCAGGGTCTTGGCGCTTGCGCCCCAGGTGTTGCCGCCGCGCTCCTCCTGGCCCTCCTTCATCGCCTTGACGATGTTCTCCAGGGTGTAGGCATAGTGGAGCTGCGAGAAGCTGCGGAGATTGCCGGAGGGGGTGTAGGGGTCCTTGCCATTGTAGATGCCCGCCTCGCCCAGCAGGCCGTCCAGCTTCCTGGCAATCCACTCCTCAACGGCGTGGTCATCCACGGCGCTGCGCAGCGCGTCAGAGGTAGCCATCCGGTCAATTTCGCCCTTGGTCGCGCCGCCGTCCTGGTACATATCCCATGCGTGGTGAACGATGTCCTCCAGGGTGAAGATGGAAACGCCATCCATGGAATTGTCGATGCGGGTCTGCCGTCTTTCGTTGATCTCCGCGTCGGTCCAATGCCTCTTGACGGCCATTCTGCGAAGCATGGGTTCGCCCTGTTCCCGGTAGTAGTCCCGGAGAATGTCGCGGATGACCTCGGCATTCTCGCCCAGGGCGTCCTTCACGCTCTCGCCGGTCTCCAGGTTGGCCTCGATTTCAGCCAGCGTGTTCACGCCCAGGCGGTCAACCACCTTTTGCAGGGTGTCGTTGCCGAACTTGTCCCACACCTTGTCCATCTTCACCGGCTCCAGGCTCTTGCCCTGGTCTGCCAGATAGGCCGCCCGCACCGTGTCTGTGGAGGCCAGCTTCTCCGCCAGCTCTGCCGTGCTCCTGGTGCTGGTGTCGTCGATGCCCATAGAGCGCAGGGCGGCGCTGTTCCCGAAGATGCCCCCGGCCACGGAGACATCCCCGGCCAGCCGGTGCAGCTCGTGCTCCACCTGGGATGCCTTTTTGCTGTTCACGGGGTAATCTACTCGCGGAGCTGTCGGCGTCCAGGCGTCGCCGCCGTACACCTTGTTGGCGCGGAATAGCTGCGGGTCGATGGTGTCCTTGCTGAACACAAGGGAGATGGGGCCGTACTTGGTGTGCCCGTCCCTGGCTTTTACAATGGCGATGGAGGGCATGGGCAGGCCGCCCAGCTTGATGGCAGCCAGGATGCTGTTCTCGTCCTTGTTGTGCAGGGCCAGCAGCTTGTCCGTCTCCTCCACCGGGGTCTTGAGAGAGAATTTCGTCTCTTTCTGGTTGTCGGCCTTAAAGCGCTCGTGCAGCTCGCCCAACTCCTTGGCGTATGCGTCGAAGTCGTGGAACACATGGGCCGCAGGACCGTCCACGAACATATCTGCTTTGCCCACCGCGATATGCCCGTACATCGTCGCGTTGAACTCGTCATAGAGGCGGGCCGGGTCTGCATTTTCCAGCGTGGTATGCTGATGCTCTGCCACATGGTTCAGCAGCACACGGGTCATCCCGTCGCTCATATTCAGCATCGTTGGCGTCCGTTCCACAAAGTCCAGGTAAGGCTTGTAGCCTACCTGCCGCATCACTTGAGTCACCTCGTGGGGGGCAAACATCCCCCGATTCTTCTCCGGCAGGGTCTCCCGGAAGAAGATTTGCCCATCGGCAGAGAACGCCGGGGTGCTGCCCTTGTTCTTGGCCCATGCCGCATCCGCCACAACAAAGCTCGGCACGCCGTAGTCCACCGCCGTCCGCTGCTCTGCGTAGGCCACGCTGCCCTTGGCCGGTTCCACCGTGTGGCCCTCCGCCCAGGAGCGCACGGGTTTGGCCCCGAAAGACGGGTTTACTCCTCCGTGTCGTCCAGAAGCAGCAGAAAGCTCTCTGCGAACTCGTCCATCTTGGCCTTTTCCTTCTCGGTCAGCGCTCTGCCCATATCCTTCTCGGCTGCCTGTGCCAGGTCTGCCGCCAGTTTCGCTTTCTTGTCCATCCTTGCCGTCCTCCTTCAAAGAATTTCTTGTTGCGGCCATTGTATCATTGTCGCCCTCTCCTTGCAAGGTCTTTGCCTGCCGGGCTGCCGCCTCCAAGGCTGCCGTCAGCTTCCCCTCGGCGGTCTGGGCCTTTTTCTTCTCGGCCCCAGTCAGCTTATCAATGAGGGAGCGGATAGCGTCCCGGACCTTTTGCAGCAGCGTCCGGTCATCCCGGTGCCGCTCGATGAAGTCATCCAGCACCTTGCCGTCGTCAATGAGGCGGCCCGCATAGTCCGCCGCCACCTCGTCCATGGCCTGCTCATAGGTCAGCTCCACGCCCTGCGCGGCGTAGCTGTCGATGCGCTTCTGGATGCTGTCCTGTTCCTCCTGTGCCACGATGTCCCGGAACGTCCGGTACTCCGTGGGGGCAAGCTCCTGCATCCGGTGGGTCATCTCGTGGCCCACAATAGCCAGTACAGGGTTTTCATTGTTCCGTTCCACCAGCACCGTGTTGCCGCTGATCTGGGCATTGGCCGTTCCGCCGCGCACACTGTCCACGAACTGCACCCGCACGCCCAGGGCCTTGGCAACTCTGTTGACCTTGGCCGCCGTCTCGGCGGTCAGATAGACGTGGCTCTCACCGTTAGCGTCCAGAATGGCACGGCCCTGCTTGTCCTGCAACGGTCTGCCGCTCTCCACGGCCTGCTTCACAAAGTCGTCATACACGAGACCGCTGTCCTCTCCGGCCACCTTGGCATACTTGACCGCCTGCTGTTCCCGCTGGAGGGAGAGGGCGGCGTCGTTCTGTCCGGCGGCGTAGGCCGCGAAGCGCTGGGCCTCCGTCAGGCGGCTGCCGTAGTCGCTGTCCACCTTTGCCATGTCTGCGCCGTTGATGCCCGCCTCGTAGTAGGAGGCGAAGCCTGCGTAGTAGTCGTCGGCCCGCACGCTGCCGTCGTAGCTGGCGGAGAGGGCCTTGGCCCCGTTCTCGCCCAGGCTGGCCGCAGCGTCCCGCACGCGGCGGATGTCATACGCCTGCTGCGCCGCAGGGCGCTGCTGCTCCACCTGCATGGCAGGGCGCACAGTCTCCTGTGTGGCCGTCTGCCGGGTTTCCGTCGCAACGGGGGCAGTCTCCCTCACGTTCGCGGAAACGTCGCTCTGCGTCCTTGCAAGGGTCTCCACGGCGCTCTTGACGGCCTTGCGCTGCTGGCTCTTGGTCATGCCGTCCTGTACCACCTGACCCGCCGCCTGCTCCAGGGCTGCCATAGCGTCCTGGTCCGCCAGAATACGGTCCGCCATCTTTCCGCTGGCGCTCCCGTTCTGGCTTACCTGTTCCGCCGCCTGGGTCAGCAGCTCATTGGCTGCTGTGGCCTGGGGGGCCGCTTCTGCCTGCGGCGTGGGGGCGGTGGTCTCCTGCTGGGCGTTGGCTTCGCCCACGTTGTAGTGGTAGGTGGCCGGGGTGATGACGCCGCCCATCATGCCGGAGGTTGCGCCCACAAGGAAATCATACAGAGAGTTCTCCAGCGTTTCCCCGGCGCTGGCTACGTCCCCGCCATAAATGCGGGGCATCTGCCACTCCATCCAGTCTCCGATGAACTCCTCCAGTCCCTCACCGACCGCTCCGGCTCCGAAGGTCAGCGCTCCGCCCAGCACGCGCTTGCCCGCGTCCGTCTTTGCGAAGCGGTTCACAGCGGAGCGGATGCCCCGCTCCACGGCGTCGTCCAATGCGCCGCCGCCATAGGCATGGCTGAACGGCAGGGCGATGTTGAACATCATCTCTGTAATTACTTCCTTTGCTGCCACGGCCCCGCCGTAAAGCCCCTGCTGCCCCAGAGTGGAGTTCGGGTTGTCCTGGCGAGCCTGCTGCGTAGCCCCGCCGAACGCACGCATGGCAAAAGCGCCCTTGCTGCCCGGCGTTCCCAGCAGGGCGTTGGCCGCTGTGTCCAGCGCTGTCTGGGTCATAGAAGCGCCTGCGTCCACCAGCACACGGCCTACGCCGCCCAGCCCTTCTTTGGCCCGCTCAATGTCCTGGGCAGAGGATTGCTGGATGTCGTCCGCCAGCTCATAGCTGGCCTGGGTCGCTTTCTGCTGCACCTGCTCGTCCAGCACCTTCGCCATCGCGTCATACTTCCGCTGCCAGTCGTCGATAATGTACTGCTGGCTCTGGATGTCCCGCTCGTTCCAGCTTCCGGGCTTTTCCTTGTTTTCCGCCAGCATGGCGTCCATGTCCAGTTTGGCCCGCTCCAGGTTGTGGGAATATTCCGCCAGGTACTCCCGGTTCTGCGCGTCGCGTCCGCCCTGGCCCATGGCGTAGAAGGTGCTCATGGCGTTGCTGTTGGAGGCCAGGGACCCCTTGGCCCCGCCTCGGATGGTGTCTCCCAGGCGGGAGAAGAAGCCCCGCTTCTCCGCAGGCTTTTCCGCCGTGACCTGCGGCACGGTGGGCAGTTCTGCGTTTTCCCGCTTTAAGGTCAGCCCGCCAGCCTGCCAGGTCTGCGTCCTCCTGGCGGGGGCGGCGGGCGGCGCAGCAGCCGGGGCGGTATTCGCCCCGGTCGTCTGCTTGTTCTCCTCCTGCTTTCTGCTGCCGCTGGTCCAGGTTTTCCCGGTCCCGGTCTGCTTTAAGGTCAAAGCCATAATCTACTCCCCCCTCACGAAAGGTCAAAACCGAACAGCTTAAACTTACGCTTGAGCGTTGCCAGTTCGCTGTCGGTGAGGCCCGCCTGGCTGATTTCATTAAGAAGCTGTTCCACGCTGGAATAGCTTCGCCCGTTCCAGGTGAAGATGCCCTCGTCCTGGTCCCAGTCCAGGCTCGTCTTTCCACCGCTGCCGCTGTTTCCGCTGCCGCCCTGGTTTTTCATCCAGTCGGCGTAATACCCGGCCAGCTTTCCGGCCTGGGTGGTGTTATACCCGGCGGACAGCAGCCAGGCGTATGCGTCACCCTCGCTGCGGATGCCCGCCTTGTACATTCCTGCGTACACGTCCTCGCTGGCGCTTGAGCCGCCTCTCTTGCTTCCGCCGGAGCTGCCGCCTCTGGAGGACCCACCGCCGGAGCGAACGGATGCCTGTGCCTTGTTGTATGCGCTCTTGAGGCCCGCGATTTCCTGGTCCGTGTACCCCAGGGCCTTGTAGCCGGAGAAGTCGCCGCCCGCCGCGAGGGTCTGGGCCTTTGCCAGCGCCCGGTTGTACTCCGTCTCGTCCTTGTAGGTCTCCCGGTTGTAGGCGGTCTCGTCCTCGTAGCGCTTGTCCGCGATCTGGTCCCGGCCCACGGAATAGTTCCACTCGTTGTTGTAGCGCTCGTCGCCGATATTGTCCCGATGCACGCCGTAGTCGAAGCTCCGGTCCGTGTTGTACTGGGCCAGGAGGTCGGCGTACTTTGCGTAGTCGCCCTGCTCCAGGGCCACCAGCATTTCCAGGTTTGCCCTCTGGGTGTTGCCCTCGTCCTGGTACATGGAGTAGGCAAGCTGTTTCAGCTCCGGGATTTTATCGGCCAGCGCCCCCATGTAGTTGTCATAGGTCTGCTGCGCTGCGCTGCCCGCATAGCTGCTTGCAAGGCCGCCTGTGCGGGCGCTGACCTGCCCCAGGGTGTCCTGCATCGCCCGCTCGCCGCTGCGCGTGTAGCTCTCCTTGTACTGCTGATAGGTGGGGTCCTTCTCCGGGTCATAGCTGAACGCCTCCCGGTTAAGGATTTGGCGGGTTAGGTCGTCGATCTGGTTCTGGTAGCGGCTGGTGTAGGTGGGGGCCGCCTCGTAGGAGAAGCCGCCGCCTCCGTTTCCTCGTCCGCCGCCGCCCATCTCCAGGGGGATGTAGCGGCTGCCGTCGCTGTCGCCGGAATAGCCGTAGTTGCTGCGGATGCGCTCCACATAGTCGTGGGCGTCTGCCCAGGTCGTTTTGCCTGCCGCCGCTGCCGCCCGGACCTCCGCCGCGCTCCGCAGCTCGTCATTGGAAAAATGCTCCTGGTCATATACGCTGCCGCCGTAGCTGCCCCGGTCGCTGCCGCCGCCGCCCACCGTGTCGGCGCTGGGCGCGGCGGCCTTGCCGGTCTTGCTCCCGGTTTTGATGGCGCTGGTGGCATAGCCGTTCTCGTTATAGCTGATGTTGTAGCCGCCCTTGGAGACGGTCTTGCCCGCCAGGTCTTTGTTCCTGGACATATCGGGTTTTGCCATGTCGGATTACCTCCTCTTTCAGTTGGTTTTCTGCTCCAGCGCCGTCACGCGGGCTGCCAGCTTGTTGTACTCGCTGCCCAGTGTGCTCACGCTCTGCTGCACCCCGGAGAGGGTGGTTTGCAGGCTGGAGACCTTGCTGTTCAGCCCCTCCACGCTTGTCTGTATGGCGGTCATGCTCTTTTGAAGCTGCCCCAGCATGAAGTCCAGATTTTCTTGCAGGTTTCTGGTGTAGTTGCACAGAGATTTTACGGTCCCGTTCACGTCGTTGCGGTCAAACGAAGGAGGGGAGCCGGGGAGGGTGGTTGCCATGCCCTGTCACCCCCTTAATATTCGCTGCCAAGGGCGAACTCCCGGATGATGCTCTTGACCAGGCATCCGCCCTTGCCGGACAGCCGGATGCGGAAGTTGTCGCACCGCACCGGCAGGATGGGGACTTGCAGGGTCTTGGCCCGCTCGTTGTGGGTGGAGAACACCTGTCGGAAGGGCTTGCCGTCCGTGCTGATCTCCACCTTGAGCCAGGCCCCGGCATCCAGGTCCGCCCGCAGGTACAGCTTGGAATAGCACTTGCGCCCGTGGCTCGTCTCGTCCATCTGGCACAGCGTTGCGCTCCAGTTCACCAGGCCCTCCTCGGAGTAGTCCTGCCCGGTGGTCATCAGCTTGCCCGTGGCCCCGTCCAGGAAGTAGAGCGTCCCGCCCAGATAGGCCCAGTCCAGCGCGTGGGTCGCGTCCTCCCGCAGCCAGATGGCCCGCAGCGTATCAAAGACGTACAGCTCCCAGTCGCCCTTCTCCGTCCGCATGGAGATGTAGTAGCGCTCGCCGTCCGTGCCGCCCACCGCGTCGAAGAAGCGCCGGGTCCCGAAGTTCTCCGTCAGCAGCTCCGGGGTCCCGCCGGAGTAGGCGTACACGCCGTTGCGGCCCTTGTAGAACAGCGTCTCGTTGATGACGGCCAGGGACTTCTCGCTGCCCTTCTGGATGCCGGGCACCGTGTAGGTGTAGATTTCATACTGCGCCGGATAGCTGCCCAGGACCTTGTGCAGGCAATTCTCTTTCCAGAACAGCACCGTGCTGGAGTAGGCGATGCACCCGGTGAACTCGCCCTCCGTGCCCACGGCCACGGCGTAGCTGTCCGTGGACACCCCGTCGTAGACGTAGAAGTTGGTCGGGTCGCCCAGGGCGCTGGCATAGATGGTCTTGCCCTCCGCGCCCCAGATGCGGTTATCGCACTCGCAGATGCACGTCAGGTCCGGCACCTTCCGCTCCAGCATCACCGTCCCGGCCTCCGCGCCGGTCTTGGTGAAGATGTCCTTGGTGAAGGTCAGCTTCCGCGCCTCCAGGGAGCGGATGATGTGGCTGCCATTGTTCGCGGCGCAGGTCGTACAGCCGGAGATTTCGATTGCGTCTCCGGCCTTGAAAAGCTCGTCGAAGCCTGGGTATTTGTGCAGCGCCGCCGTGTGCAGCAGATAGGTGATCTGGTAGGTCCCGTCGCTCTGCTTTGCGCTGCTCTGTACCACCATGTACTCCTTGGAGCTGTCGCAGTCGTATTGAATGTAATCGCCCGCCTTGAGCTTGTCTGGGGTCCCTGCGGTCCCGCCGCTCATAGTCAGCGCTCCCGTGGTCTTGTTCACGCTGGCCCCGGTGTAGGCGGTGATGGATGTGTCGGCGGCCACGCTGCCCTTGGTCTCTGCGTTTTCCGCCGCCTGGTCGATGTAGCTCTGCTCCGGCACGGTCAGGGTGTTGGCCGTGAAGGTCACGTCGCCGGGGAAGCCGGGGTATTCCGCCGCCAGCATCCCGAACTTCTCTGCCTCTGTGTCGTAGTAGACCTTATCGGGGAAAATGACGATTTTGGTGTTGATGGTGGCAAACTGCTTTTCGCCCGCAGTCACATGGCCCACCACCTTGCCGTCATAGAGAAAGTCGGTCCCGTCCACCACGCACAGCTTTCCCCGTGCGTACAGCCCCGTGGGACTGGTGTAGGTTCCGGCGGTCTTGCGCCCGTCCCGTTGACTGAGGCACGGGAAGCGGGCGGAGGAGAGGCCCCAGCTCTCTGCCAGCTCGCCGTCCCCGGCCCCCTGGCCGTAGTTCAGCCCGGCAAAGGCGATGATCTGCTTGCGGTTCTTGCCGGGAGCCGCCGTCATGTATGGCAGGTTCATCTCGCCCCTCCTCCTAAAATAGCCCCGTCAGACCCCCGCCGCCGATGGGCAGGTGCCTGCGGTGATACTGTTTCCGCCATTCGTCCAGCGCTGCGTTGTACGCCAGGGCGGAGTTGTTGTAGTTGTCGGCCTCCCGGTTGTAGAAGTCCACCTTGCTCATAAGGTACAGGTCGTACAGCCCGTCGTAGGGGGCCTCCACCAGCAAGGGCTTGTCCCCGTCCTCCGGGAACGCCTTGGGAAAGTCCGGCAGGTCGGTCCAGCCGCACGCCGGACACAGGTTGCTGTCCATCACCCGGTCATAGGTGATCTCCGTCCCGCCGCAGGTGGGACAGACGGCGACGGGTCCCTTGGCCCCGCGCCCGCTCGTGAGCTGGTGCCGCAGGATGGTCTCCCGGTAGAGCTGTCCGTCCAGCTCCAGCAGCCACGCCGCCTTGGTCTCGTCGTCGATGGCGTCCGGCCTCGCCCGGTTCACCCGTTCGATAACTTCATTGATGCTCGGCATACCGCCGCCTCCTCTCATAGAATTTGCCGGGCAGCGGCACGCCGCCGCCCGGCTTTCTGGGTGCTTCTCTTACACCGCGCGGACCCACAGGCCGTTGTTCTTCACATACAGCCCGCCGTCGTTGCCCGGCACGCTCTCAACCGTGTAGCATCCATCGCTGTCTTTGCTGTCAGATACAACGATAGAAGATTTAAGATTAAAAGCGGGACGCGGCGCGAAGTTGGCGTAGTACACGCTGCCGCGGTTGTACACGGTGCCGTCGGTGTAGATGCGGTACGCGTAGCAGTCATTCGAGTACGGGGAGCGCAGGCCCCAGTAGACGGCGGTTGCCGTCTCGTCCAAATAGGCGATGCGCTTTGCGTTGTCGGAGAAATAGCTGAACGCCTTGCCCTCCGTCTGCCAGCCGCTCACGCCCGCCTCCGTGCAGGAGATGGCAAAGCCCTTGCGGTAGATTGTGTGCAGCGTCGCCACCTGGTTGCCTTCCGCCACCACAATGGGGACGGGGACCAGGCACTCCCGGATTTTCTCGTCCAGTTTCAGCGGCCAGATGCCGTCACAGAAGTTGTCCAGGGTGCAGCCGAAGTAACGGTTTTTGTAGCCGTTGCTGTCAGAGGCGTTCCATGCGATCTCACTGAAAGCATCCTTGCGGATAAGGGTCACGCCCGTGCCGGTGCCGTAGTGGTCATTGTCCAGCTTGATGAACTTGGTGGGCTTGCTGTTTTCCGCCAGCTTCACCAGGCTGCCGTTTGCCAGATTGGAAAGTAACTGTCCCATATCGTTTTGTTCTCCTTTCGTCAGGTCCGGGCCGGGCGGCGGGGATGCCCGCCGCCCGCCTGGCCTCGTCTGCGCGGTCCAGAGCCATCAACAACCTGGACCGCATTTCTCTGCGGAGCTGCTTTGTGTCGCCATGTTTGGCGTGTGCCTCCCAGGCGGTAAAGCTCTCCATGATTTTCTCCCGCGACACCTCGCCCGCTGCGTACTGCTTCTCCCACAGCCGGATGCGTCGCTTCATCCGCTTGATGGAGGAGTAGCGCAGCTTGCTGACCACCTGGCCCGTCCGGGTCAGATAGGTGTGGAAGCCGCAGAAGTCGATGCCGTTTTGCAAGGGGAAGATGTTGGTCTTGTCGTTCAGCTCCAGGCCCAGCTTGGCAAATTCAAGCCTTGCAAGGCGCAGAGCCTCAACCGCTGTCGCCTTATCCGGGCAGATCACATACCAGTCGTCCATATACATCCCCGCCAGCGGCAGGTGCAGCTTCTCGCCCACATAGTGCATGAAGGAGCTGACGTAGAACACCGCGTAGATGTGGCTCGTCTGGTGCCCCAGGGCCAGGCCCTCGTCCACGGCGTCGATGTATCGCCACATCAGCGCCCGGATGTCCGGGTCGGGAAACCGGGGTTCCAGCGCGGCCTTGAGCCGCCGGTGGTCGATGCTCTGGAAGAAGTGGCGGATGTCGCCCTTGATGACCCAGCCCTCGGCGTAGTCCCATTCCTCCATGGGCCGGTGGGGCAGACCGGCGGCCTTGCGTGCCGCCTCGTCCGCGCCCTTCCGCCGCAGGAAATAGGTCCTCATGTGCCGTTTCAGCATCTCCAGCCCGTAGTGGGTCCCCTTGCCGTACTGGGCCGCGTAGGTGTTCAGCGTGAAGCTCCGGGCCAGCTCGTCGTAGACGATGTAATCCGTGAGCGCGTGCTGCACCACCTTGTCCCGGAACGTCGGGGCCTGGATAAGCCGCTTCTTGGGTTCGTAGATATAGAACGCGTCCAGCGGGTCCGGCTGGTGCGTCCCTTGCAAAAGCGATTTTGAGAGTATCAGCAGTTCCTCGATTGCGCTGTACTCAAAGGGTGCCGTACTCTTTTTGCCCCTCTTGCACCGTCTGGCCCGGTGGTAGGCCGTCCATAGGGTGTCAAAGGAGCATAGTTCCTGATAGGTCATATCACACATCCTTGCTTGGTTTTCGGATGGTGGAGCGCAGGTCCGGCATCGCTGATAGCGGCCAGTATCTCCCTCCGCCGGAGGTGTCCGGGGCTTTCCCCGGTAGCGAGCCTGGCAGCGTCGGTGCCATGTGTTTATCCCCCGTGTTCATGCCCACGGACGACGGGATATAGCCTCCTTTGATGATGGGCCTCTGCTTTCGCCGCAAGGGCTACTTGTACACGGTAATTCCATCAGAGCGGGACGCGGCGCGAAGTTGGCGTTGTACACGTTGTTGTTGTTCACGGTGCCGTCGGTGTTGATGTTGTACGCGTTGTTGTCATTCGAGTTCGGGGAGCGCAGGCCCCAGTTGACGGCGCGAACAGGCTATACCCCAATGAAAGGCAGCTATCGCCGCCGAACATCCTCTCTCGCCTGGGCAGCGCGGCTACGGTCCTTCTCGTACCAGGCGGCGCACATATAGCGCACCGTCATCACCGCCTTGCTCCAGGTCGCGGCCTTTTGGCCGCTCACGCCGGGGTATTGCTTGCTTTCTGCCATCCGCAGTATCTTCCGCTCCAGCTTCTTGCACGCGCAAAGGGCCTCCCGCTGCATCGCCAGCCGCTCCGCCGGTCTCTCCCGCAGGTCAATGAGGTTTGCGCCCTCAATGCACGAGCAGATGGCCTCTGCGCCGTTCATCAGGGCCGTTCCGGTGGTGTAGCGGTATTTCTTTGGGATGACCTTCTCATTGGCGCAGGCGTCTGCCGTGTAAAGCCACATATCAGCCGCCTTGTTGCCCAGCTTGAAGTCATCGGTCTGTCTGTCAGCCATCGGGGCACCCTCGCTTTCGCGCTGCATCCAGCAGCTCGTCGCAGCCCTCTGCCTCCAGCACCAGGTCCGGCCCCAGCCGGATGGTCACGGTCTCGCCGGTGGGGGAGCGCCCGGTCAGCACCAGGCTGTCCTCCCGGCATATCCGGCAGGGCTGCTCCAGCTCCGCCAGGAGGTTGGAGATCAGGCAGGAAGCCTCCGCCCAGTCCTTACACGCTGCCCGCCGCATCCATGGCCTCCACGGGAGCTTTGTCAACCACGGCCTTGCCCGCGCTGGGAGCTTCGTCAACCACGGCCTTGTCCGCGCTGTTGGCCTCCAGGGTCATCTTGAGGGTGGTAAGCTGTTCGTTGAGGCGTGCAAGGGCGCTCTGGGCGCTTTCCTTCTCGCTCTTCTCGTGGGACAGCTTGGCCTCCAGCTCCGCCACCTGGGCCGTCAGGGCGGCAACGTCGCTGTCCTCGCTGGTGCGGGTCAGTTTCAGCCCGTGGGAGACCACGCGGAAGGGGCCGGTGTAGGTCGCCGTGGTGCTGCCGTCCTCGGCCAGCACCTCAATGGGACCGGCGCAGAACGCGGCCAGGGCCTCGTCGCTGATGCCGCCGGGCAGCTCTGCCACCACGGCCTGGCGGGGGACCCCGCCGATGTTCTCCATCACCACCGTGAAGCCCTTGTCGCTGACGGTGTGATTGCCTGCTTTAATCATGTTCGTGTCCTCCTCTTATCCGATGTTGATGTAAACGTCGCCGTTGGCCCCCAGGCTGGAGGCGGGAGCGCCGTTGCCGAAGTAGATGTTGCGGAAGCCCTTGGTGCTGCCGCTGGTGGGCGACACGCCGGACACGCCGCCGGTGAACGCTCCGCCCGTCTTGGGCATTTTCTGGTCTGCATAGGCAAAAATGTCCTGGGTCTTGCCCTCGGGGTCATAGACCGCCTTGGTCATGTCGCCGGGGTTTACAGCGTCCGCGCCCTTGGGGATGCCGAAGTCGAAGATGGGGGCAGCGTCCGGGCTTCCGGCCCGCCGCTTCACCGTGGCCGCACTTCCGGCGGCCAGCGTGGTGGTCGTCCCCACCTGGATGTTAGGGGTAGAGCCGTCGGCACCGGCGGGTCCCTGTGCGCCGGTCGCGCCGGTCGCGCCCTTGGCCCCGGTCTCACCCTGGGGTCCCTGGATGCCCTGCTCTCCCTTCGGGCCTTGAGCGCCGGTCGCACCCTGCGGGCCTCTTGCGCCCTGCACGCCCTGGGGTCCCTGCGGACCCACAACCTTGCCCAGATCAATGGTAGGCATAGATGGTTCCTCCTTCCGTCAGATGTTTAGGCATAGATGCCCTGCATCGTTGATGTAATAGTCCGGGGCCTCGTTGCCGGTGTAGGTACACAGCAGATGCCCCTCGTCGGTCACGCTGAAATTGACCATGCCAGCCGTCTGCACGGCCACGCCGTCGATGCCGCGCGGTCCTTGCGGCCCCTGCACGCCCTGGGGTCCTTCCGGTCCCGTGGGTCCAACCGGGCCAGCAGCGCCTTGAACGCCCTGGGGTCCCTGGATGCCTTGGACGCCCTGGACGCCGCGCTCGCCGGTCAGTCCGCGCTCGCCCTGGATGCCCTGCTTGCCGGTCTTGCC
>ENA-ORKV01001824-ORKV01001824.1-human-gut-metagenome-genome-assembly--contig:-NODE-1824-length-14463-cov-3.421104_pt1 | contig 14463 bp, 11 predicted proteins | sample MGYA00243058_ERZ508805 | MGnify/ENA primary metagenome ERZ508805 (study PRJEB26277, sample SAMN04329770) | human gut metagenome | biome: human-associated habitat | host: Homo sapiens | place: USA... | reverse complement strand
AGATTGAACCGCCCCCAGCCCTTGAAATTCAAGGGCTGAAGGCGGTTTCTATCAACACATTTTGTCCTATAGGTCAAAAAATAATTAATTAATAAAAAGCAAAAACCGCCAGATCCGTTATTGCACGGATTCTGACGGTTTTATGTATACACTAAAATTGATTTTTAATTTTAATCAGCCCATCTCTCCACGAATGTCCCGTGTAGGCGGATCCATCGGATAATTACCTGTAAAGCAGGCATCACAGAATCCCGTTCCTCCACAAATCATCTCGCTTAATCTGTCAACTTCAAGATAACCGAGCGAATCTGCTCCTATTATTTTACAGATTTCATCTACTGTCTTTCCTGTAGCGATAAGCTGGTCTTCTGACGGAATATCCGTACCGAAATAACAAGGATGTTTAAACGGCGGTGAACTTATACGCACATGAACTTCCTTTGCTCCGGAATTTTTAAGAAGGCTTACAATTCTTGCACTTGTTGTACCTCTTACGATTGAGTCATCAATCATAACAACTCTCTTTCCGGCAACTGCTTCTTTTAATACGTTAAGCTTAACTTTTACGCTTGATTCTCTCTGTGCCTGTTTCGGCTTGATGAAAGTTCTTCCGACATAGTTATTTTTTATAAATGCATTTCCGTAAGGAATACCTGATTCAAGTGAAAATCCAAGTGCCGCAGGATTTCCCGATTCAGGAACACCTACAACCAAATCTGCATCTACAGGATGAGTTTTTGCAAGAATACGTCCTGCGTTAATTCTTGATTCATATACACCCATTCCATCAATCTTACTATCAGGTCTTGCAAAATAAATATATTCAAATATACATCTTGCGGTATTTTTCTGACAAAGTGATGTATCAGATTCAATTCCTTTGCTTGTAATTGTTACAACTTCACCCGGAAGTACATCTCTTACAAATTCCGCACCGACTGTATCTAATGCACAGGTCTCTGATGATAAGAAATATGTATTATCTCTCTTACCAATGCAAAGCGGCTTAAATCCAAACGGGTCTCTTGCACCGATAAGCTTCCTCGGACTCATTACTACAAGCGAATAAGCACCTTTTATCTTTAACATTGCATTTTTAACTGCCTCTTCGACAGTTCCTACTTTGAGTCTTTCTCTCGCAATAAGGTATGCAATTACTTCTGAATCAATAGTTGTCTGAAAAATAGCACCTGTATATGACAATTCTTCACGCAGCTCTACTGCATTAAGAAGATTACCATTATGTGCCATACCGAGTGTTCCCTTGACATAATTAAGAACAAGAGGCTGTGCATTCTCACGGACACTGCTGCCAGCTGTCGAATAACGCACATGTCCAACACCGATATTTCCTTTTAATTTTTCAAGATTTTCCGGATTAAATACTTCATTTACAAGACCCATATCTTTGTAAGACATTACCTTGCCCTTAGGACCATTGGTATCACTTACGGCAATACCGCAGCTTTCCTGTCCTCTGTGCTGTAATGCAAAAAGACCATAGTATATTGTAGATGCAACGTCTTCTCCATCAAAATCATATGCACCGAATACTCCGCACTCCTCATGAAGCCCGTCAAAATCGGCTGTATTCATAATATTATTGTTATCCATCAACTTCTCCATACTCTTATTTGTCTAAAATCATTTAGAAAATGGTGTGCCTGTTAAAAGTTCATATGCTTCTTTGTACTTGTCAACAGTCTTTGTTACAACCTCATCAGGAAGAAGTAAATCATTATCAGGATTTGCCTTTAACCAGTCTCTTACAAACTGTTTATCGAATGAAGGCTGTCCCTGACCAGGCTTATAGCCTTCCAATGGCCAGAATCTTGAACTGTCCGGTGTAAGCATCTCATCGCCGATTACCACATTGCCATCTTCATCAAGACCGAATTCAAACTTTGTATCAGCAATTATAATGCCTTTGCTAAGTGCATATTCTGCACATTTCTTATAAAGTGTGATTGTGCAGTCCTTTATTTTTGTAGCATAGTATTCGCCTTTTCCAGGAAATGCTTTTTCAAGAACTTCAATACTTCTCTCATATGAAATATTCTCGTCATGGTCGCCAACTTCAGCTTTTGTACTTGGTGTGTAGATTGGCTCAGGAAGCTTTTCAGACTCCTGTAATCCTTCAGGAAGCTTAATACCACAGACTGTTCCATTTTCTTTGTAGCTTGCCCAGCCGCTGCCTGTGATATAACCTCTTACGATACATTCAATAGGAAGCATCTTTAACTTCTTGCACTTCATGCTTCTGCCCTTATATTCATCCTTCTGGAAGAATTCAGGCATATCATTAACATCTACAGAAATCATATGATTAGGAACTACGTCCTTTGTATAATCAAACCAGAACTTTGACATCTGAGTAAGAATAGCACCCTTATCAGTAATCTTGTTCTTCAGGATATTGTCAAATGCTGATATACGGTCTGTTGCAACCATTATCAAGCTGTCACCATTGTCATAAACTTCTCTTACTTTTCCTTCATAAAGTAATTTTAAGTTTTCCATTATAATCCTCCGTTTCTGTACATGTCTGTCCCGGCATAAGGACCCATGCCATCATATTAATATTGGTTAAGCATGTCACTTTTTAAAGCAACACAGACAAATTATATAACAAAGAAATGTCAAAATCAATAATCTGTGTGTTTTATGCAAAAATAATATTGATTTTACCTGCTTATTCCCACCTTATCAAGCCACTGCATAACATCACTCTCGCAACCGGCAAAATCTGCTTGATATATAGAAAATCCATCTTTCACCGTTGTTTTCAGCTCAAGATTTTTTATTTGTATTTTCAGTTTTGCCACCGCACGCAGTTAAATAAAATAATGTCATTACCTCCAATACGGCAGCAACTTTTGTATATACAGAACATCAATATATTTTCATTCTTTTTATATGATAACTATATTTTCCCCATTTATCACATTTTCTTTATTAGCTGCAAACACCGAATCTTTTATAGTAATATCGGAAATTGTATTTTCACGGCCACTTATCGGCTCGATTTTTACCGCTGTATCACAGCCGTTACATTCTATCTGCTCAATGAGGATATTTTTGAAATACGGCACATCGCTCTCATCAACCTGTGCAATCGTCTCATTTTTATCAAGTAAATTGAGCACATATCCCATCGTGAGGATTACAGCTTCGTTTTTTATGTCTATCATATTAATATTACGGATTGTAATGTCTTCTACAACACCGCCGCGTCCCATTGCACTCTTTATGCGGATGCCGACGTCTGTACCTGCAAATGTACAGTTTTCGACGAGTATATTTTTTACATCACGCGACATCTCACTTCCGATTACGAATCCGCCATGGCCTTCATTTACTATGCAATCATGTATATAAAGATTTTCGCATGGGTCTTCAAATGTTCTCGCCTCAGCATTTTTTCCTGATTTTATGCAGATTGCATCATCACCTGTTTCAAATGTGCTGTTGTATATTTCAACATTGTGGCACGATTCAACGTCTATTCCATCACCGTTTTGTGCATAATACGGATTGCTTACCGTAATGTCACGCACAGTAAGATTTTTACAGAATATCGGATGTATGTTCCATGCAGGAGAATTCATAAATGTTGCCTGTTCCAGAAGTACATTGCTGCAATTTTTAATTTCAACCATAACAGGTCTGTAAAAATCATAATAATCTGCCGCCTGTGGCAATATGTCATGTGTTTTTCCCTGAATATTTGCCTTGTTTCCAAGATATGCACTTTCTGACGGAAACCATATGCCACCCTCTTTTGTTTCAATAACATAATCGCTCTTTTTAAGGAGTGCATCCCACTGTCTTTCTGTAAGCTTGAACTGTTTTACAGGACGCCATAAATCGCCGCTTCCATCTATAACACCATATCCGCTTATTGCGATATTTTCAGCTCCGTCCGCTGAAATAGGTGAAACTGTTCTTATACATTCCTGACCTTCATAATTAGTAATGACTAACGGATAGTCTTTCTTATTTTTTGTGAATTTAAGAACTGCTCCACGTTCAAGATAAAGACGAACCCCGGATAAAAGCCTGATTGGTGATGTCATCCATACCCCCTGCGGAATTACTACCGTACCGCCGCCCTGTGACGACATACTTTTTATTGCCTCATTTATGACTCTTGCATTTATTCTTCCTGTATCGTCATCATATACATTTTTAACAGCACCATATGCTGTAATTGATGTCTTTCTATCAGGAAATTCAGGAACTGCCACTTTAAAATTTTCTTTTAACATAAATTTCTCCTTATAAAATTTTTCTCATCTAATTATTCTTGATTCTGTACTTACCAAATTTATTTTCTAACAAAGCCGGACTGCATAACCAGCCCGGCTTCTCATGATTTTATTATAAAAGCTCTTTTAAAATTTTATTTACAAGACCAGGATTTGCTTTTCCTTTCATTGCTTTCATCGTCTGTCCGACAAGGAAACCGATTGCCTTATCTTTACCATTTCTGTAATCTTCAACTGACTGCGGATTGTCTGCAATCACTTTTTCAACTACCGAACGAAGCTCGCCCTCATCGCTCACCTGTGCAAGACCTTTTTCTTTCACATAAGCTTCAGGGTCTACATCTTCGTCAAATATAACGGCAAATATGTCTTTTGCAACAGAACCGTTGATAGTACCTGCCTCTACAAGCTTGATAAGCTTTGCAAGATTTTCAGGTGAAAATGTAATATCTTCAGGCTCCATGTCCTTATCTTTAAGAATTCTCATTGTCTCGCCGAGAATCCAGTTAGAAACTTTCTTTGGCTGATTGCAAAGTGATGTTGTTGCCTCAAAAATATCAGCAAGTTTCTTGGAATCCGTAATAAGATTAATGTCATATTCAGGAATTCCATACTCTGTGGCATAACGTGCCATTTTTTCTGTCTTAAACTCAGGCTGACGGCTTCTGATTTCACCAAGCCACTCATCGCTTATGTTAAGCGGAACAAGGTCTGGGTCTGGGAAATATCTGTAATCCTGTGCATCTTCCTTTGAACGCATTGCATATGAATACGCCTTATTGTCGTCCCATCTTCTTGTTTCCTGAATAACGGCTTCTCCCGATTCAATCAAATCAATCTGTCTGTCACGCTCTGCTTCAATAGCTCTTGAAATAGCAGAAAATGAGTTAAGATTCTTTGTCTCTGTTCTTGTGCCGAATTCTGTACTTCCGACTTCCCTTACCGAAAGGTTTACATCGGCTCTCATTGAACCCTCCTGAAGTTTGCAATCAGATGCTCCGAGATACTGTATTATAAGTCTTAATTTTTCAAGATAAGCGATTACTTCCTCGGCACTTCTCATATCAGGCTCAGATACGATTTCGATGAGCGGAACGCCTGAACGGTTGTAATCAACATATGAAACATCTTCCCAGTCATCATGGACAAGTTTTCCGGCATCTTCTTCCATGTGGATTTCATGGATTCTTATTGCCTTCTCTGTTCCATCTTCAAGCTTAATATCAACATGTCCGTTACGGCATATCGGAAGATATAACTGTGAAATCTGATAATTCTGTGGGTTATCAGGATAAAAATAATTCTTTCTGTCAAATTTGCAGTGCTGTGTTATTGAACAATTTGTAGCAAGACCAACTGCTGCCGCATACTCCACAACCTGTTTGTTAAGGACAGGAAGTGAGCCCGGCATACCTGTGCAGACAGGGCATGTATGTGTATTAGGTGCACCGCCGAATGCTGTTGAACAGCCGCAGAAAATCTTTGTTTTGGTAGCCAGTTCTACATGAACTTCAAGGCCAATAACTGTTTCGTATTGTTTCGACATATTATTTTTTCCTCCTTACTCAAATTTACCGCGTGCCTGCTCATATGCGTAGGCAGTCTGAATTAATTTCTTTTCGTTAAAGCAGTCACCGATAAGCTGGACACCTATAGGAAGACCATTATCGTCTTTTCCGCACGGAACGCTTATGCCCGGAAGTCCTGCAAGATTTACGGAAATTGTATAAATATCACCAAGATACATCTTGATAGGGTCTGCAAGTGATGAACCGAGCTTAGGGGCTGTTGTAGGTGCAACAGGTCCGAGTATTACGTCATACTTTGCAAATGCCTCATCAAAAGCCTTCTTTATCATGGCTTTTACACGAAGTGCTTTAAGATAATAAGCATCGTAATAACCTGAACTTAATACGAATGAACCAAGCATGATTCTTCTCTTAACCTCAGGGCCGAATCCTTCTGAACGCGTCTTTTTATACATGCTGTGAAGTCCGTCATAATCTTTTGCACGGAAACCGTATTTTACACCATCGAATCTTTCAAGATTTGAACTTGCTTCTGCTGCTGCTATTGTATAATAAGTCGGAATAGCATACTCTACAAGGCTCAAATCAAATTCTTCAACAATAGCACCTTTTGACTTTAAAACTTCCGCTGCCGAAAGAACCGCCTCTTTTACCTGCGGGTCAAGACCTTCTCCGAAATAATCTCTCGGAATACCGATTCTCATTCCTGCAACATCATCTACAAGTGCTGATGTAAAATCTGTATCTTTTCTTTCAACTGATGTTGAATCTTTCTTATCATGTGATGCGATTACTTCCATGATAGTTGCACAGTCCGTAACGTCTTTACAAAGAGGTCCAATCTGGTCAAGAGATGAACCGTATGCGATAAGTCCGTAACGTGAAACTGTTCCGTATGTCGGTTTCATGCCGACAACACCGCAGTATGATGCAGGCTGTCGTATAGAACCGCCTGTGTCAGAACCAAGTGCACAGAAGCACTCATTTGCTGCAACTGCCGCAGCCGAACCGCCTGAAGAACCGCCCGGTACATGCTCTGTGTTCCACGGATTCTTAGTCGGACCGTAAGCTGATGTCTCGGTTGTAGAACCCATGGCAAATTCGTCCATGTTTGTCTTTCCGATGACAACAGCTCCCGCTTCTTCTATTCTTTTTACAGCTTCACTTGAAAACTGTGGTATAAAATTTCCTAATATTTTTGATGAACATGTTGTAAGAACACCCTCTGTACACATGTTATCTTTTATTGCAATCGGCACACCTGCAAGAGGTCCTGTAAGTTCCCCTGCCTCAATCTTTTTCTGGGCTTCTTTTGCTGCCGAAAGTGCTGCTTCCCTGTCAAATGTAACATAACAGTTAAGCTCTCCTTCTTTGCTGTCAATGTTTGCAATAACAGCTTCCATTGCCTCTACTGCTGTGGTTTTTCCCGACTTAATCTGCCCGGCAAGTTCCACTGCTGTCAAATCCAACAATCCCATGGCCGCTCCTTTCTATTCAACAGTTTTTGGTACAACAAATGTCTTGTCTTTTCTTTCCGGTGCGTTGAAAAGTGTTTTTTCGCTTTCATCACCGTTAGTAACAACATCTTCACGCATTACATTTTCAATAGGAAATACGTGTGACATAGGCTCAACGCCTGTTGTATCAAGCTCATTAAGCTGGTCAATATAATCAAGCATGCTCGCCATATCTTTCTTAGCCTGTTCTTTTTCTTCGTCAGAAAGTTCAAGCTTGGCAAGGATACCTACATAATCAATCGTTGCGTCATCAATTACGTTTGCCATATAATCCTCCTTGTTTTGCGAAGCAAAATCCAATGTGCGGCACTGCCGCACATTGTTCTCATGCGTATTTTAATCACGGACTTTTATGTGAACTTCTCTAAGCTGCTGCTCTGTTACCTCATTAGGAGCACCACACATAAGATCCTGTGCAGTACCGCTCATTGGGAATGCGATAACTTCACGGATATTTTCCTCATTTGTAAGAAGCATAATCATTCTGTCGATACCAGGTGCCATACCTGCGTGTGGCGGTGCACCGAACTGGAATGCGTTATACAACGCTCCGAACTTCTCCTTTAATACTTCTTCATCATATCCTGCAATTTCAAATGCCTTAACCATTATCTGCATATCATGGTTTCTTACGGCACCTGAAGAAAGTTCTACACCGTTACAAACAATATCATACTGATAAGCAAGAATATCAAGCGGGTCTTTTGTATTTAATGCTTCAAGACCACCCTGTGGCATTGAGAATGGATTATGTGTAAATCCAATCTTCTTTGTCTCCGGGTCTCTTTCAAACATTGGGAAATCGTTGACATAACAGAAACGGTAAGCATCTTTTTCAATAAGGTCGAGTCTTTCACCGAGTTCTGTTCTAATCTGTCCTGCATAATATGCAGCTCTGTCTTCTTTATCAGCCATGAAGAAAATTGTATCTCCTGCCTGAAGTCCTGCAAGTTCTCTGATTTCACCCTTTAACTCATCTGGAATAAACTTATCAATTGGTCCCTTATATGAAAGGTCATCTAATACTTCAAGATAACCGAGACCGCCCATTCCGAGACCTGTAGCAAACTTGAGGAGCTTTTCATGCTGTCCCTTTGAAAGCTTTGCATGAACATTGATAGCTCTTACAGTCTTATTCTGGAACGGCTTGAAAGTACATTTATTAAAAAATTCAGAAAGGTCTATAATTCTTAACGGATTTCTGAGGTCAGGCTTGTCTGAACCAAACTCAAGCATAGCCTGCTTGTAGCTTATGATTGGATAAGGAGCCTGTGTAACCTTGAATCCCTTTGGTGCAAATTTTTCAAATGTTTCTGAGAGAACTTCCTCACCTACACGGAAAACATCTTCCTGTGTTGCAAAGCTCATCTCAAAGTCAAGCTGATAGAATTCTCCCGGTGAACGGTCAGCTCTTGCATCTTCATCTCTAAAGCAAGGTGCTACCTGGAAATATTTATCAATACCTGATACCATAAGAAGCTGCTTGTATTGCTGTGGTGCCTGCGGAAGTGCGTAAAACTTACCTTTGTGAACACGGGAAGGTACTACATAGTCACGCGCACCTTCAGGTGATGAAGCACAAAGAATAGGTGTTTGCATTTCCAAAAATCCCATTTCGCTCATAACCTGGCGAAGATATGCAATAACCTTGCTTCTGAAAATGATATTATCTTTAACTTTTTCGTTTCTTAAATCAAGGAAACGGTATTGAAGTCTTTTATCTTCACGAATTTCTTTAGAGGTTTGAATTTCAAAAGGAAGCGGTTGCCTAACTTTTCCAAGGGTGGTTACGCTTTTTGCTTCGACTTCAATTGTGCCTGTTGCAATTTTAGGGTTGATTGTATCTTCATCTCTTTTTTCAACAATACCTTCGATTGAAAGGCAATCTTCCTTGCTGATTCCGTCAAGAAGGGTTGTGTCACGCATTACAACCTGCATAACCCCGTACATATCCCTAAGGTCAATGAAAGATACGCCGCCGTGGTCACGAATGTTTTCAACCCAGCCGGCAATTTTAACTGTTGAATTGATGTCTGCCTCTGAAAATTCATTCATAGGTTTTGTTCTGTAATTTGTTGAAAATTCCATACTGTTCTCCTTTGTCAAAGTGTACTTAATAAAAAAATAGCAGCCTTAAGTCCAATAGGACGAAAGACTGCTTCCGTGGTACCACCTAAATTAGCCATAATCGGCTCACTCAAAAGATTAACGCTCTTGCACGCCCGAGTCTACTTGCAAATAAATAAAAATGCTTTCTTTCGGGAACTCATAGGTGTTTTTCACTGCCTGCCTGTATTGCCTTGCACCACACGGCAACTCTCTGAAACAAAACTTAAGCAGTTACTCGCCTAATCACAGTTTTAATATTACGCTAATAATATAACACTAAACCTTCAAATAGTCAACAATTTTCTTTTCTTATATAATTGTAATAATTATTATTCTATGCTAAAATATACTATATTCCTTATAATTTTATAATAAAGTTAAAATTGTTATTGAAAAACACCTCTGTATAATATATAATACTAAAAAATATATTTTATTGGGAATTTTTGTATGAAAAAAGTATTAAGTTTGTTTTTATCATTATCACTTATAGTTTGCATAGCTTTTTCCGGTGCTTCGCCAGCAATGGCTGATGAAGGGTATGATATTTTATTTGAAGATAATCAAAACGGAAGTGTCTGTTTATTGGAACTGCTCATATTACGGTTTTGTTGACGGATACGAAGTATCGCTTTATGACGGTAAAACAGATACTTATCTTCCGCAGGCTTATGTTGACTGTAATACATATAGTTATGTTTTCAGAAATCTTAAGCAAAATACCGGCTATCAGGTTTGCGTGCGCTCTTTTGTTTTTGATAACGGTACTTATGATTTCGGCCAATACAGCACCCCTGCCAAAATTTTCACCTGCCCGGTTGATGTTAAGCTATCATCGGTAAAATATAACTCCAAGGGCAAAGCAACGGTTAAATGGAAAAAATGCAAAAATGTAAGCGGCTATGTTATTGAATATTCACCTAAAAAGGATTTTAAAGATGATGCTTCAAAATCAACCGTAATGGTTTACGGTAAAAGCAAGTCAAGAAAAGTTATCAACGGGCTTGCAAAGGGCAAGTATTATTTCAGAATTGCGGCATTTAAAAAAGTTGATGATACAATTTATGTGGGTATATTTTCAAAAAAAGTAAAAAGAGTTCATATTAAAAGAGGACTTAGCGTTAAAGGTATGCTCAATGCCATTAAAACAGATAATTCAGGCGCACAAAGAATAAAAAAATATACCGACGGCGGTGTGAATATCGCAAAATATAAAACCACTTATGATAAGGTTAAAGCTATCTATGTTTGGCACGCAAGGAACTTTAAAAAGCACGGTTGGGATTGTGTAGGCTGTAACAGTAATTTTAATAACTGTATCAGCGCACTTTTTTCAAACAGTGAAAAGAGATATGACGGTTTCATTACACTTAATGCCGGTAAATTCAGAAATAATGACGGCTCAAAGGTTATGCACAAATGGTCTGTAATTTACCTTGCCGGTAAGCCATATATTTTTGACCCGAGGCTTCAGGGTTATACCAAAAATTATACTGCAAATACATATTTTGCCTTGGCGAAGAATTCAAGATCGGCAAAACCGTATATTTATGAATATGATTACGGTACTTTTTATCCGGATGAAAGCAATGCGTATTTTGAATACTGCGTTGAAAGTATAAAATAAACTTTTTTGAAAGGATTATTAACTATGAAAAAAGTTGCAATTATTATGGGTTCAGACAGCGATTTGCCTATCGTAACCCCTGCAATCAAACAGCTCAAGGAATTGGGTATTGAAACCGAGGTTCGTGTAATGAGTGCACACAGAACACCGAATGAAGCACACGAATTTTCGGCAAATGCAATTAAAAACGGATTTGGTGTAATTATTGCCGCAGCAGGTATGGCTGCACATTTGGGCGGTGTACTTGCCGCTTCAACCACTTTGCCGGTTATCGGTATTCCGTGCAGTGCAAAGGTGCTTGACGGAATGGATGCAATGCTTGCAACTGTTATGATGCCACCGGGTATTCCGGTTGCAACAGTAGGTGTTAACGCAGCTAAAAATGCGGCTCTTTTGGCGGCTCAAATTCTTGCGGTAGGTGATGATGAACTTATGGCAAAGCTTATTAAAATGCGTGAGGATATGGCAGAGCAGGTTCGTCAAAAGGATATTGCACTTCAGGAAAAGCTTAAAGAAATTTAACAAACATTCACGATAAAAAATAAGATTGCGTAAAACGCGAACATTTAAAAGGAGATTATATATGGAGTCATTCAGCGAAAGTTATGCTAAAGCAGGCGTAGATGTTACAGCAGGTTATGAATCTGTTGAACTTATCAAATCACATGTAAAGCGCACTGAAATTCCGGGTGTAATGGGTTCAATCGGCGGTTTCGGCGGTATGTTTGAACTTTTAGGCGCAGGCAATTATAAAAATCCTGTGCTTGTTTCAGGAACAGACGGTGTAGGAACCAAGCTTAAAGTTGCTTTTCTTCTTGATAAGCACGATACTATCGGTATTGACTGTGTGGCAATGTGTGTTAATGATGTGGCTTGCTCCGGTGCAAAGCCGCTTTTCTTCCTTGATTATATTGCTTGCGGTAAAAACTATCCTGAAAAGATCGCTGAGATCGTAAGCGGTGTAGCAGAAGGATGTGTACAGTCAGATGCAGCCTTGATCGGTGGAGAGACAGCAGAACATCCAGGACTTATGCCAGAAGAAGACTATGACCTTGCAGGATTTGCAGTTGGTGTATGTGACAGAAAAGACCTGATTACAGGAGAAAACTTAAAAGATGGAGATGTCTTGATCGGTATGGCATCTACAGGAGTTCACAGCAACGGATTCTCTTTAGTAAGAAAAGTATTTGATATGAGTAAAGAATCTTTAAATACATATTATGATGAATTAGGAAAAACATTAGGAGAAGCATTACTTGCTCCGACAAGAATTTACGTAAAAGCATTAAAGAGTGTGAAAGATGCAGGAGTTACAGTTAAAGCATGCAGTCATATCACAGGTGGTGGATTCTATGAGAATATCCCACGTATGCTTCCAGAAGGAATGAAAGCAGTTGTGAAGAAAGACAGCTATGAAGTACCAGCAATCTTTAAACTTCTTGCCAAAGAAGGAGATATCGCAGAAGAGATGATGTACAACACATTCAATATGGGACTTGGAATGGTTGTTGCGGTTGATAAAGAAGATGTTGACAAAACAATGGAAGCGATCAAAGCAGCAGGAGATACACCATATATCGTAGGGCATATGGAAGCTGGAGAAAAAGGAGTTACTTTATGCTAAAAGTGGCAGTACTTGTTTCCGGAGGAGGAACAAACCTTCAGGCCATTATCGATGGAATCGAGAATGGAAGCATTACAAATGCGAAGATTGATGTTGTGATCAGCAATAATAAGAATGCATATGCACTTGAGCGTGCGAAGAAACATGATATCGAAGCAGTTGCACTTTCTCCCAAAGATTTTGAGACAAGAGATTTATTTAACGAAGCATTATATAATGAACTGGTAAACCGTAAGATCGATCTGATCGTTCTTGCGGGATGCTTGGTTGTGATTCCGGAGAAGATCATTCATGAATTTGAAAACAGGATCATCAATATTCACCCATCATTGATCCCATCATTTTGCGGAACAGGCTATTATGGATTGAAGGTTCATGAGAAAGCCTTGGCAAGGGGAGTTAAAGTTTCTGGAGCAACCGTTCATTTTGTTGATGAAGGAACGGATACAGGTCCGATCATTGCCCAGAAGGCAGTAGAAATCAAACAGGGAGATACTCCAGAAGTTCTTCAGCGAAGAATTATGGAGCAGGCAGAAAGGGTTATTATGCCGAAAGCCATTGATTACATTGCTAATGGAAGGATCAAAGTCGAAGAAGGAAATTTATTGTGCACCAGGAAATGCAGGAATTGCTGAATTTGCGGAATGTGTAAATATCAAAGCAATGGAATTCGATAAACTGGTTGCATTTGCGAAAGAAAATGCAATTGATCTTACGATCATTGGAATGGATGATCCATTAGTTGGTGGTGTTGTCGATGCATTTGAATCAGAAGGACTGCGTGTTTTTGGACCAAGAAAGAATGCAGCGATCATCGAAGGTTCCAAAGCATTTTCTAAAGATCTGATGAAGAAATATAAGATTCCAACAGCTGCATATGAGAATTTTACAGATCCAGATGAAGCTATCAAATATTTAGAAACAGCTAAGATGCCAATCGTATTAAAAGCGGATGGATTAGCACTTGGAAAAGGTGTATTGATCTGTAATACATTAGAAGAAGCTAAAGAAGGTGTTAAGACATTAATGCTTGACAAACAGTTTGGCGATGCTGGTAATGAAATCGTTATTGAAGAGTTTATGACAGGAAGAGAAGTATCTGTTCTGGCATTCTGTGATGGAAAAACGATCAAATGTATGACATCAGCACAGGACCATAAACGTGCTAAAGATGGAGATCAGGGACTTAACACAGGAGGAATGGGAACATTCTCTCCAAGTCCATTCTACAATGATGAAGTAGAAGCATTCTGTGAAAAATATGTCTATCAGTCAACGATCGATGCGATGGCTTCTGAGGGAAGACCATTTACAGGAATCTTATTTACAGGATTGATGATCACAGAAGACGGACCAAAAGTCTTAGAATACAATGCACGTTTTGGAGATCCAGAAGCACAGGTTGTTCTTCCAAGAATGAAGAATGATATCATCGACGTGATGGAAGCCTGCATTGATGGAAAATTATCTGATGTAGAATTGGAATTCGAAGATAATGCAGCAGTATGCGTTGTTTTAGCATCTGACGGATATCCAGAGAAATACGATAAAGGATTCGAAATCAAAGGATTAGATATATTCAAAGACAAAGATGGATATTATGTATTCCACGCTGGAACAAAGTTTGATGGTGATAAGATCGTGACAAATGGAGGACGTGTCTTAGGTGTTGTAGCAAAAGGAGAAAATCTAAAGGCTGCAAGAGCAAATGCTTACAAAGCAACAGAATGGATTGATTTTGCAAACAAATATAAGAGAAATGACATCGGAAAAGCAATTGATGAAGCAT
>ENA-ORKV01001821-ORKV01001821.1-human-gut-metagenome-genome-assembly--contig:-NODE-1821-length-14491-cov-3.479464_pt1 | contig 14491 bp, 13 predicted proteins | sample MGYA00243058_ERZ508805 | MGnify/ENA primary metagenome ERZ508805 (study PRJEB26277, sample SAMN04329770) | human gut metagenome | biome: human-associated habitat | host: Homo sapiens | place: USA... | reverse complement strand
TGCAAATAGTCTGGCTTGCAATATAGTAAAATTGCACAACTGTTTATTGATAAATTTGAGTTTCGCAATTACCTAATGAATAGTTACGAAGAAAGGATAATTTGAGTATGTTCAGAATAGGTATACTTGGCGCTGCGGATATCGCGTTTAACAGATTTTTGCCTGCATTAGAAAAGGTTAAGGGTGTACAGTGTGCCGGAGTGGCATCAAATTCACCGGACAAGCTTAAAAGGTTCGTTGACAAATACAATATCCATGTGTATGAATCCTATGACGAGGTTATTCAGGATGAAAATGTTGACTGTATATATGTGCCGCTTCCACCGGTTTTTCATTATGAGTGGGCGAAGAAGGCACTGCTTGCCGGAAAGCATGTATTTCTTGAGAAGCCTTCCACAATATCGGCAGAGCAGACGAGAGAGCTTGCAGGGCTTGCCGGGAGCATGGGAGTTGTGCTTCAGGAAAACTATATGTTCCAGTACCATGCACAGCTTGCCGATATAGAGAAGATTATAGCATCCGGAGAGCTTGGAAAGCTTCGCCTTGTGCGCACAAGCTTCGGGTTTCCAAGGAGAGCAGGCGGTGATTTCAGATATGTTAAGGAGCTTGGCGGAGGCACAATGCTCGATAATGGCGGCTATACAATCAAGCTTATTAACAGGCTTCTCGGAAAGAGTGCAAGGCTTGTCTCGTCAGGCCTTGATTATGATGAAGAGACAGGTGTTGATATATTCGGAACAGCCGAGTTTATGAATGCTGATGGTGTGCTTGCACAGGCTGCATTCGGAATGGACTGCCAGTATCAGTGCTCGCTTGAACTGTGGGGAAGCAAGGGAAGGCTCACAACAGGCAGAATCTATACTGCTCCGGATGGATTTGTTCCGACAGCGCTTATTGAGACAGGAGCTGGAAGCAGGAGTATAGAGCTTGCCTCATGTGATGCGTTTGAGGAGTCGATTAAGATGTATCTTAGAGCCGTTGACGATGACAGCGTAAGGGCTGATATGGCGCAGGAGCTGGTAAGACAGGCTGAGTTTGTCGATGCTGTCAGAAGGAATGAAGGCTAGTGTGAGACACGGATGGGGTTTATAATGAAAATGAAAGATATGGATTCAAAACAAAGATATAACAAAATAGCATGGCAGGTATCGCAAATTGCTGTTATTATTCTGTTTTTCACGATTTTCTTTACACTTGCGAAAATTTCAACATTATATGCGGATGTGTGGAGCGCCGGCTTTAGAAGCTTTGTAAATACAGGCATGAGTGTGAGTATGGCACTTTTGCTTATAAGCGTCACAGGACTTGTCGTTTTGCGGATAAAGAGCGGTGCAGTGACAAGAGATTACAAGGATATAACAGCATGCGCACTGCTTGTAATAATTCATTATCTGATAAGAGTTCAGATTGTGGGAACATTGCAGCTTGATGAAGGACTTACATGTTACGAGTCTTTGGAGTATCTTCTGTATCATCCGGATATGATTATCACTGATTTTATAAATGCGGGAAAGATTGCGGACAGGAGCGCTTACGGCTACAGCATGTTTGCTCTCATGGGCGAATTTTTAGTGCCGGGAAGAGGAACCGGCTTTCAGTGGAGCCAGCTCTATATGGGACTTGCGGGAGCATGCTGTATCTATATGATATTTAAAAAGCTCTTTCCGAAGGCAAGAACCATTATATTATTCTTTGCTGCGTTAGTTGTATCTTTTTCACCTATGCAGCTTGGAATGTCAACGCTTTGCGGATTAGAGTACGGCATGACAATGTTTTTCATATATGCACTGTACTGCTGTGTGAGCAAAAAATACATTCTTATGGTTTTCTGGCTTATAATGCTTGGCACAACCAAGAGCTCAGGAATGCTTGTCGCGCTGTGCTTTGCCGGAGCATTTTTGATTGGAATGCTCATAACCGCGACTAAGGCAGGCAAAAAAGATTCAGCAGGAAAGAATAGTGCTGCCGAGGTTGAAAGCCCTGATGGTGACGGAGATGAGTATAATCTAAGAACCGGCGTTATAGCCATAGCAGCTATAGCGGCAGTGCTGCTTTTCGTATATGGAGTTATAAGAGTATGTGCAGCCAACAGGATAGCTTTTTCGGGCTATTACATAAGAATCAAGCTCGCACAGCTGTATGTGCTTAATTTTAACTGGATATGGCTGATAATAGTGCTTATGGGTATCGTGATGGTGTATGCCAACATGAGAGTCAGAAGAACGCACAGGATGGAATTTACGCCATGGCTTATAATGACAGGCTGTTATATAGTATATGTTCTCTATCTTCTGGCATATCCGAAAGCTACGCTGCCAAGATACAATATGCTGGCGGATACACTCCTTGCAATGTTCGGCGTGATAATGCTTATAAAGCTTTTTGAGAGAAGAAGAGTTATACTTTCGACTTTGGCGGTTATCGGTGCACTGATGCTGTGTGAGACATTTGTAACAATAGACCCGGTTAGTGCATCGTTGTTTACGAACATGGAGACTAACCGTTTTCCTATACTTTACACGGCAGGATTTTCAAAGGATGAAGCACAGTTAAATGGAAATCTCGGAGATTACGGCTATTACAATTACCATTATACATTTGTGAATGAAGCGATAGACAGTATTCTATGCGAGTATGCTTCTGACACTAAGATAACAGTGGCTTCATCGGCGGATGAGGGAGAGACTCAGTTCCGTCAGGATGATATAAAGTGGGATAAGCTTAATGGAGAGCTTGTATATCACAGCGGCGATGAAGATGAGCGCTATGTCGGAATTGAGAGAGTGGCTGTGGATGGAATTTTAAAGTTAAAACAGCTGCCGGAAAGACTTGTATATATTGAGATACCGTGGAACAGAGGCGATTCTAAGGCTGCAATAGACAATATAAGCACATATTATCAGGTTGACGGCCCGAAGATTGAGTTCGAGGGTTCTTTGGGAACTGTATTGTATTATTTTTTCAGGCTTAAGGATTAGTATAATAAATGAAAGGGAATGGAGAAACATTATGAGGAAATACGTTAAAGAAATTCCGAAAATTATGAAGAATGATTTATCACTCAACATATTATTTGTCGGAATGGCATTGTATTTTGCGGTGCTTGGTATATTTAACGGACAATATTTTCAGGCTGTGTGCATGGCGTTATGCATTGTGCTGTATTTTGCGGGAGCTATGGCAGGCAGTATAAAAAAATATCTTCCGATTGTACTTTCAATTCTTTTCATTCCCGTTCTTATTGCCGCCGGGATACAATTTCTGGTTCACAGGACTGTAAGCGATGGATTTTTAAGCTTTGCGGCGGTTATAATGCTTTTTTCACTGGCGGGATTTACGAACACTACAGGCACAAAATGCTTTTCATATGCGCTCGGAGTTGTCGGAAGTGTGTTTATATTCTGTATAAATCAGAACAGCAACGGAATTATCATCTGTGTAGGCACGATGATAGCAGCCATAATGGTGCTTGATGCGACATATACCGCTGTGATGAAATATGTGTGTGCATGGTTCATGCAGCTGCTTGTGTTAAAGATGGTCGGAGTAATATTTTTCCTTAAAAATATCCCGATGAAGGAAGGAGTTATGCAGATGCTTGCCGAAAATGAGATACTATATATTGTGCTGGTTGTCTTAGGACTCGCAAGCCTGCTTTTGAAGGAAAGAAGGCCGAGAATAAAATCTGACAGAGACAAAAAGCACATCCCTTCGCTTAAGAGATGGCAGACGACAACAGGAATAACCTTTGCAATATTATTCTTCTGGGGAATACTTAATATGAATGACATATTCAGCATGGAGATTCATGAAGGAACAAAGGTTGTCACACAGGCTCTTTTGTACATCTATGTATATATCAACAATTTTGCGGGCTCGCTTGACAATATTCTGTCACAGTGCGGCTTCATAGCGCTGTCTATGACAGTGGCACTCATGTGTGCATTTGCTTACAAGGCGCTTGACAATTACCGCAATAAAGCGGCGATTGAGGATAAGCTTCTGGGGCTTTTTATGATAGGGTATATAGTAAGTTTTTTCTATCTGGATTTCTCGGTTCCGATGACTCTTTTTTCGGCTTTTATGGCTGGCTGCATAGCAAATGGGTCATATAGTGACGCAAATTGATAGAATTATAAAAATTTTTAGTTTTTTAGTTGCTTTTTTGCGAGAAAAAGTTATAATTTTTAATAAGTGCTGTCGGAGTCAGAATACATTTTGACAATGACACCATATATTCCGGCGATATATCTTTATCCGGGTACAACATGATAATCCAAGGAGGAGCAAAATGGCATTTTGTGAAAATTGTGGAAGGCCTCTCGCAGAGGGGGAAGTATGTAATTGTACGCAGGGACAGACAGGAAATATGCCTAATCAGCCTGGCAATGCAGGAACTGCCAAGAAGGGAAAGAAAGGACTGTTGATTGCAATTCTGGTTCTTATAGTTGCAGTTGCAGGTGGAGTGGCAATAATCCTCAATTTAACCAATAGCTACAGGAAGCCGGTTGATAAGATTGTAAGCTTAGTAAATAAGAGAACAACGAAGCTTGATTCTCTCGCATCGGCAGTATTACCTGACTTTGCTATGTCTTCATACAAGAAGGCTGTTAAGATACTGAAGTCATCGGATGACTTTGCAGATGCATTTGACAGTGCAGAAGAGTCTCTCAGTGCTCTGTATGATGAATTTGATGATGAATATGATGATGGCTGGAAAGTTAAGTTTGATTGCGCAGATAAGGAAAAGTTCGATTCTGACCAGCTTGAGGATGCAGATTACAAATATTCAGCACTCTATAGCAGTTATTTTGAATCAATATGCGATGATATGAAGGATTACGATAAGTATGACTACGAAGATATCGCTGATTCACTTGGAATTTCAAAGTCAAAGGCAAAGGATTTATGCAAGGTTGCAATAAATTTCATGAATGAATTCAAGGATGCGAAGGTATCAGCAGGCTATACTCTTACAGGAAGAGTAATCGTTAATGATAAGAGCGGAGATACAATCTGGAAGTCCGACAAGATGGCCTTAAAGGTAATTAAGCTCAACGGCGACTGGATGATAGATTATCTCTCACTTATGAGCGATGAGGGCATCAGCATCTGGGATTTAGAGAATATGATAGGAAACTTCTACTAAGCTTTAGAAGCTTGATTACATAATGTTAATAAAAAGGACTGCGTGCAGCAATGTCATCACTGATTAATGACATTGTGCGTGCAGTCCTTTTTGTATAACGGGATTCGGGTGTCAAAACATGCTGATTTAGGTTAAGAGTGTATAGCATATTATATTTATACATATCAGCTCCATTGTACGAAGCAAGGTGTTCTAAGGACTCTGATAAATGTTTTCTATACGTCCGCCACCGAAGCAAGCATACATCCTTGTATGCATTGCTTCTAAAGTAGCATCCATGCTGCCTTTGGCTAGAAAATGAGCAGAGTCCAAAGAACAACTAAGCTTCTCCAAAAGTTGTGATATGTTTAAATACAACATGCTATACACAATCAAGTTTACAGAACATGTTTTGACACCCGAATCCTATGACACAGGGGATATATAGTTGATTTCTACCTGATAGTCTGGATATAATTGGTGTATATGTCCCACATGATATCGCTGTCGGCTAAGGAATTGATTCCAGTTGCGAGTCTTACACCGTCCTCACGTCCGTCGTATATGCACCATTTGACGCCCAGCTTGATGAGTGCAAGCGTAAGGCGCTCTGTCTTCTGTGTAGTTTCATTGTCTTTGTTGTAGAGCACATAGCGGCCTGTTATATAATAGCCTGATGTGACGTTGAACTTAAGCTTGCTTTCACAGCGTGAGCGGATGATTGAACACAGTGATGTGGCTCTCTTGTATGAAATGCCCATTGAATCGGCGAGAGTCTGGTAATCTTCCTTGCCGAGATTGTCTATAGCATCGATTATTTCCTGATAATAGCTGCTCTTTGATTCAAGTTCGTTGTAGATGATTGCGAGCTGGCTGTCATCCATCTTCTCTTTGCTTCCGGTTATATCGAACTTCATTTTAATATTGCTTCCGCCGGATGCGGCATTGTCGCGGTAGTAATCCTCAAGCTGGGTCGGGATGCTTTCAAAATAGCTGTAATAGCTGTCGGAATTTGCGATTATTTTGTAGGCGGAATTGTAAGCTTTTTTGTCAGAGCCGGAATAGATGAGCTTAAAAAGCTTGTCCGCGTCAGTTTCGCGGCTATTGTATATGCTGCATATGTCTTTTACGGGACGCATATAGTCGATGTTTTGTATAAAGCTGAATATCCCGAAGGCAGCAGCGCATACGCAGATAACTATTGCAGCAGATATAATGATTTTCTGTGCTTTCGAGAATTTCTTTTTATTCTTTTCTTTGGAATGGCGTGGCGGCTTATTGGCACCGGCTTCTAAATTATCGGAAATGTCAGGCGTAATTTTATCTTTGTTCATTGTTATTCCTCCGTAACTGCGTGGCTTTCAATAATGTAATTAATTGTATTATATAGATATGGCTTAAGTCCGTCAATGTCCAGCGGGTCACTGTATAAAATGGCGCTGTACGATATGGAGCTTATTAGCTCGATTATCATGAAGAGCATTATCTCAGGCTCCTTAAACTGTATGCCTGAGCGCTCTATAAGTGAGTAGAAGGCTTTATTAAAATCAATGGAATCATCGGAACCGCCGTTTGAGAGAGCTTTTTTGAATATAGCCCAGCTAAGATTCTTTGATATAAAAGTTAAAAGTGCCTTGTTCTCACTGAATTGGTCAATTATGTTGTCGGCGATGAATATAAAGGTCTTTTTAAAGCCTTCAAGTCCGCTGTACTGCTCCTCGATTTTAGATTCTTTTAAATCTTCAAGAGCTTTTTTTAGTACAAGCTCTGATTGGTGGCTTATAAGCTTGTTTCGGATATCATATTTATCTTTAAAATACAGATAGAAGGTTCCTTTTGCAATACCTGCCTGCTCTGATATCTCGGAGATACTTGTCTTGTTGACACCCTTTGTTGTGAAAAGTTCAAATGCTGTGTTAAGTAAAGACAATCTCTTATGCTGTTTGTTTTCTTCAGCTTTTCCCATTACGATGTTCCTTTCAAAATTACCTATTATGGGTCGGGGGTCAAAACATGCCAATTTAGTGTATGAGTGTATAACGAGTTATATTTATGCATATCGCTCCGTTGTCCGAAGCAATATGCATAAATATAACTAGTTACACACGGTTAAGTTAAAAGAGTATGTTTTGACACCTTAATCCTGATACAAAATAGTCTCATATTATTTTAACGCATTTTCGGAAATTTTCAAATTAAAAAAGTATAATATAAAAATAATATATAAAGAGCATTATTCTTAGCTGTAAAATAGCTGGAAAAGTTTGCATAATAGTGTTACAATTAATCAGATATTGTATTTTTATAAGTACATAAAATATCCGGAATGAGATTCAAATAATCTATTTCGAATGTTTTGGAATTGCGAGAGCTGTTTTTATTATTATACGTTGAATGGAGAAAATTATGTCAGCTTACATTTTTGTGCATTTTACCGGAGAGGATACGCCGGATGGAGAACAGATTTATTTTTCAGTGAGCAGGGATGGTCTTAATTGGAATGACCTGAATGGAGGAAAGCCGGTTCTTATTTCCAGGCTTGGCGAAGAAGGTGTAAGAGATCCGTTCATTGTCAGGCATCCGCACACAGGAAAGTTTTATCTTATTGCTACAGACCTGCGTATGTACACGAAAAAGGACTGGAATGCAGCAGTGCATGAAGGAAGCAGGGATATTATTGTATGGGAATCGGATGATCTGACAGAATGGTCCGGTGCAGCAAGCTATACAGTCGGTATTGAAAATGCAGGCTGCGTGTGGGCGCCGGAGGCTGTATATGATCAAAAGACTGGCAGATTTATGGTATTTTTTGCGTCATTTACAAGAGCGGACGGAAAAAAGCCTGTGTGCGGCGCTGATGAGCCGGGGGACAAGCATATAATATACAGATGCTTTACGGACGATTTTAGGAGCTTTAGCGCGCCTGAAAGATATATTGAGCGTGGGCAGAGTATAATAGACACAACTATAATAAATGATGGAACCGGATATTACAGATTTTCCAAGGATGAAGTGAGCAAGTGCCTTATTCTTGAGCATGGTGACAGTCTTGACAAGGATGCATTTTCGGTTATAGGAAGTGAGACACTTGATAGCCTGTATGGTCTTGAAGGACCTGAGTGCTATAGGCTGCCGGACGGACATTTCTGCCTTATTGCGGACAGATTCGCAGAACATAAGGGATATATGCCAATTATAATAGACGATATTGCGGCGGGAAAAATGCATGTGATAGATGATGACAAGTACGATATGGGTGTATCAAGGAAGCGCCATGGCGGAGTTATGGAGATAACGGATGCGGAGTATGACAGACTTGTAGAACATTTTGGAGTGGTTGAAGGAAGGCTTATATAGGATGATTGTACTTAAGAGCACAGCGCAGCTGCGACTTGTTTTTAACAAACTTATAAAGACGCTTTCGGTTCCGATTGACTGGAACGGAAACTTCATTGTCTCAGGGAATTTTCTTATTCTGCCGGGAAAAGAGCGTTCTGTTATATTTAATTATGATACAAGAAGAGTTACAACCAACCTTTCGGATGACAAGCTGGGAAGAAAAAGCGCAGAGCCTATTGAGAATGATTCACAGCTTGTAAATATTTTTAACCTTGTATTGTACGCATTTGGAAAATGGGGTGCATTAAAGGGCATAACGGTTGAAAAGGATTATAAGAAGATTAATTCTCTTTTTGCCGCTGTTTTTGGCGAGTTCGGCGTTGCTGCCGATTACACTGCACAGCACTGCTTCTGGTACAAGGATGGAACAAGAATCACTTATGAGGACGTTATACAGTTGGCAATCGACAGTGAGCAGCAAAAGGTCATGGATGACGAGATTGCACAGGAGGAGACCGGTCTGTGGCACAGCACTGTATGGAAGGTTGAGGAAGAGCAGTTCAAGTTTGAAAAGCTGCCTATGTCACAGAGGAGAAAAGGCAGGATAGGGCATAACTTTTATAAAGTCGGATATGACTGCCCTCACTGTAACGGAAAGCTGTACATGGCATCGTTTTCAAAAAAGGAGAAGCCGGTTATAGATACAGTTGAAGGACGTGTGCAGCTTGCAAGAGCATTCTTTTGTACGGCATGTGTAATATTCTATACGCCGCTGCCGGATGCCGGGCTTGAGGATGAGGAAGTATATTGTCTTGATTTTGATGGCGATACAACAGCGGGTAATGACTACATGGAAATGTTAGGCAGGCTTGGAACTAAGGAGCCTAACAGCGAATTTAACAGGTATGTTGACCGTGTAAAAGAGGATACGGATTCTAAGAAAAAAGAGAATCTCAACGATATTGACAAGGGAATATCGGACGATAGAAGAAGCCTTAACGGAATCGACAAGGGAATCTATGATGACGCGGCGCAAAGACTTAATAGTATAGAAAAATCCGATAATGAAGAATACGCTTTAGACAGCAGTTATGATGAAGCTGGAGCATATACACCAAAACGGTTGGAAAAAGAAATTAATGCCGGTTCATCGGAGGTATTAAGGTCAGAAATGAACGATGAATCAGATAGACGTTTTAGCGGGCATAATACAGAGAAAGACAAAAAGAATTCCGGCATAAGACTTTCACGCAATATGCAGAATTTGTTTAAGAAAATATTTGCTGTGACAAAAATTTTTGCAAACAGAAAAAGCGATAAAAACAGCAATCCGGAGGAAAAATCATTCGGAGCTTATTCTGATGACAGATGGCAGAGCGAAGAGATAGGCGATAACAGCCAGATGTACGCAGATGCGCACGAACTGGATGAAAATTCGGAATATAATGACGACACTGAACAGACCGGAGCGGAAAGACAGAAGGCACAGGAGCTTGTCGAGCAAAGCGAGAAGAATACGAGAAGTGATTTGCTAAGTCTCATTGCAAGGATAAAGGACAGGCATTTTAAACCGAAAGTCGAAAAGGAATATGTCGATAAAATACAGGATGAAATAGCCGGACTTGACAAAAGACGTATAGATGAGGCATGTGAAGGCTATCTTGATTATAATGGTGATGAGCTTAAGGAACTCTATGACAGGATAGATAATGAGGATTTTCTTCCGAAGATTAAAAAGAATGCGCTGTATAACATATCAAAAAGGCTCTGGAAGATAAGAAATGAGGAGGCGGAGCTTCTTGTCAAACGTCTAAAAAAAGCACTTGAGGAAAACGGAGTGAGCGATGATAAAAGACTGTATTTCTATCCGGCACGCGAGGTTCTTGAGAATCGTGAAGATAGGCTGTTAATGAACCATTTCAAATGTGCGAAGACATCATATGCGCCGGATATAGAGCAGTTCGAATATCCGATTATGATGGTTGATGTGACCGGAAAACAAAATGGCAGAAGAGGCATGTTATTAACACCGGATGCAATATATTATGGAAATCTTTATACTTATGGCAGGATTAGTGTCGAAGATATTGAAAAAATTCAGGTAAATACTGGGTTTATGAGCAGACATGTGGCAGCATATCTTGTCAGTGGCAGGAGGAGACGGCTTGCAGATATATCTGATTCTAAAGAGTTAGAAGCGTACGCTAAGACACTTGATGATTTTGCAGCTTATCTTAAGGAAAAACCTTTTTCAAGAAAGGAGAAATATCTTGTAAAGCAAAAACATGATGTTATATGCTGCTTCAGATGCGGCTATGTATATAAGAATATGAGGGAATGCCCGAAGTGCGGGTACAAGTTTAATTCATAAGTATAAACACTTAAATGAATTATGTTTGAAGTATGGAGGAAGAAAGTATGAAATCCGGTAACAGCGGTGACATAAATGAGAATACAGCACGATATGTCAGTATAACAGATATAAAGAACGAGGAAAGTTCTGAATCTGCCATACAGTGATCACAAATGCAGAAAGTCCAAGTCCGATCAGATTCGCTTTGACCAGATTCACAAGTTCCTTGGAACCACGCTGGTAACGCTTTGGTGTATAAAGACCAAAGAACGAATACAATAACAATAACAGGATCAAAGAGCTGATCAGCGGTTTCTGATATTGATAAAACTCTGGATAATAGCGGTTGAGATCGAAAATCTCCTGATTCAGCCAGAATCCAAAGATCGTGCATTTAAATCTTATATACCATGCTGCAAATCCTGCAAAATAAATGCAGACAGCATCCATCACGACATGCAGTCTGTTTAAGTAAGTTTGGTTTTGTTTGATCATATGATAAATACTCCTTTTTCACTTCCTTCTATTATAAGGGATAAAAAGAGATCATACAATGACAAATGACTTAACTTTTTCTTATTTTTGTATTTTGTACTTATTGACACTCTCATCATTTTCACGAAAAATGAGAAAAAAGAGGAAATCATTTTTTAGTAACATATTAATCACAGTTTTTACACATTTATAAGATATATTTATCTCATAAAAGATAAAGGTCGAAACAAAAGATCAGGATCGAAAGGAGAATTAATCATGAGTGAATATAATACAAATCAGGATGGACAGTGGAAGACTTCCGATCAGTGGAGAGCGGAGGAAGCGAACGACCATTCCAATCCTAAGAAAAACAAAAATGGCGGTAGAGGAAAATATGTTGCAAAATTAGCAGCATCTGCAGTAGCTTTTGGATTGATCGCAGGGCTTGTGATGCAGGGAGTCACATATGGATTTAGCAGAGCAGGCATTGGAAATGGTGCAACACAGCTTGCAACAACGAAGACAACAAGCAGCAGTTCAAGTACCAGCAGTAATGACCTCTCAGGTGTATCAAAAAATGTTATGCCATCGATCGTATCGATCACAGGAAAGTTCGAGACAACAAGCCAGAGTTGGTTTGGACAGACACAAAGCAGTGAATCCGAAGGTGTTGGTTCAGGTATCATCATTGGCAAGAAAGATGGTAAGATTTTAATCGTTACAAATAACCATGTCGTAGCAGATGCCAAATCTTTATCCGTAGGATTTGTGGATGGAAAGAGTGCAAGTGCAACCATTCGTGGTACTGACAGCGATGCGGACTTAGCGGTTGTAGAAGTAGATACAAAGAACATGAAATCTTCTACCTTAAAGAAGATCGCAGTGATCACATTAGGAGATTCCTCAAAATTACAGACAGGAGAAAGAGCGATCGCAATTGGTAATGCATTAGGATATGGACAGTCTGTCACAGGTGGTTATATCAGTGCATTAAATCGACAGGTACAGTTGACAGACAAGACAATGACACTGATCCAGACAGATGCAGCGATCAACCCTGGAAATAGTGGTGGTGCTTTATTAAATAGCAAAGGTGAATTAATTGGTATTAATACAGTTAAATATTCTTCAGAAGATGTAGAAGGAATGGGATATGCGATTCCGATCAATACAGCAAAACCGATCATCAATAAACTGATCAAGAATGAGGCAACAAGTGAGAGTGAACAGGCATATTTAGGTGTATCAGGTCAGACGATCGACAGCTCTATGGCAAGCCAGTTTGATATGCCATCTGGTGTTTATGTACAGCAGGTGATCAAGAGTTCCCCAGCCCAGAAAGCAGGCATCAGTGCAGGAGATGTGATAGTATCCTTTAATGGAAGCAATGTTTCTACAATGGATGGATTAAAAGAAAAGATTTCAAACCTGAAAGCAGGCAAGAAAGTTAAAGTTGTTGTAAAACGTCAGAATCAGATGGGTACTTATGAGAAGAAGACACTGACAGTTACTCTTGGAAAGAAATCAGATGCACCAAGCACAAGCAGTAACAGCAGCAATAGCAATAGTAATAGTAATAACAGCAATAGTTACAACAATAATTATAATAATGAAAGTTCTAACAGCCAGTATTATAGTTTTGGACAGTAAAACCGGTTGAAAAAAGAACCAAAGAAAGATACAATAAAATGGAACCCTGTGAGTAGGCAGGGTTCCATTTTTTAGTCAGGAGAATATGCCTATGGTTATGATCGAAATTGAAAATATTAAGAAGTTTATGGCAGGTTTTTTAGGAGGAAATCTTTTTGATGATTTCTTGATGAGCGAAGGAAAACTGTCCATGAACATTTCGTATGAATTTGATGGAAAGATCTTAAAAGAATTTTATGATACAGAAGAATGGAAAGAGATGAAACAATATCCATATGTAACGTGGGAAGAAGAGAAAGAAAAAATATTTTCTCTCGTAAAAGGGAAGAAGACACCGCTGTCTTTTCAATTTGTGATGATGTTAAAACCAGATCTTTCTCCAGAGTTTCTTGCCAAATATAATCTTGCAGTCCGAGAAGATGAAATAGCAGGATTATTTATCAACATTTTATACGACCGACAGGGATTAAAGTGTACATCAGGAGTGTCCAGAAAGACATTTGTACTGGATAAGACTTTGGAAGAAGCGTGGGATCAGGAAGTGAAAGAAAGATTTTTAACAAAGTACCTGTAAAATTTTTCACAAACTTCGGGAACTTAAAAGAAACTTTGTTTGCATGTTTCTTTTTGCGTAGATATATGTTAGAATAAGTAGTAATGAATACCAGATAAGAAAGTTGTAAAAAGGAGATACGAATATGAGTTTTCATATTGTTTGTGACAGCTGTACGGATTTGACAGAAGAAGATTTAAAAAAAGGATGTTATACTTTAGTGCCCCTGACATTATTAGTGGATGGAGAAGAAATCATAGATGATGAAACATTTGATCAGGCAGATTTCTTAGCAAAGGTTGCAGCAAGTAAAGAGTCTGTGAAGTCAGCATGCCCTGCACCAGAGAGTTATATGGAAGCATATTCCAAGGCAGATGATATATATGTGGTAACATTATCTGCAGAATTAAGTGGATCATACAACAGTGCAGTTTTAGGAAAGAATCTATATGAAGAAGAGAACGGAACAAAGAATATTCATGTAGTGAATTCCAGAGGAGCCGCTACGACTCAGGTTCTGATCGCACGTAAGCTCAACGAATATGCAAGTCAGGGAATGCCATTTGAAGAAGTGGTTGATAAGATTGAAGAGTATACAACAAGTCTTAGAACATATTTTGTTTTGGAGACACTAGAAGTACTAAGAAAGAACGGAAGATTATCAAGACTATCTGCAACGATCGCCGGTGCATTAAATATCAAACCAGTCATGATCGGTACAAGAGACGGCGTGATCCAGAAAGCAGCCCAGGCAAGAGGAATGAAGAAAGCACTCGCGAAGATGGTAGAACACATGGGAAGCGAAGGAAGAGATCTCACAAGAAGACAATTTGTCATTTCACACTGCAATTGCTACGAGAGAGCTGTTTACGTGAAAGAATTGATCAAGAAGCACTTACACGCAGAAGACGTTGATATTGTAGATACTAAAGGAGTCAGCAGTTTGTATGCATGCGATGGAGGAATCATTGTATCATATTAGATTCTGGTT
>ENA-ORKV01001812-ORKV01001812.1-human-gut-metagenome-genome-assembly--contig:-NODE-1812-length-14528-cov-3.589717_pt1 | contig 14528 bp, 15 predicted proteins | sample MGYA00243058_ERZ508805 | MGnify/ENA primary metagenome ERZ508805 (study PRJEB26277, sample SAMN04329770) | human gut metagenome | biome: human-associated habitat | host: Homo sapiens | place: USA... | reverse complement strand
CAGAAATTGCGTAATATCAAACGTGATGTAACGATAAACTTTGGCGTAGATGTAGCAAAACGTGTTGTGTCAAATATGATGCAGACGATTCGACGGTTACAGAGATTTGAACAGTCTGGAATATCAGTAGAAAAGGCAATAGGTGTGCCATGTGATTATCTGATGGTATATACAGAACATAACTACGCATTTTATAGGATTACAGATGACTCAATCTATATTGTAGATATCTTCCATGAGAGAGAAGACTTTATGTGGAAGTTATTTGGAATACGAACAACATCCCAAGAGACAGAAGATTACTGGGATGAATAATAATACATATAGAAAGTGATGAAAAAATGGAAGAAATATTAAAAAAACAAATTGTTAAATATATTAATAAGCAAGATCCAAAACATGAAATTGTGAATATCGATGAAGAAGCAAAAAAAATTACCTATGCACCTGAAATTATATGTCACAATCCTATAAAATACGAAAACGAAGGATATGTGAGAGCTTTTCTTGTTGTAAAGTTAGTAACTGAATTGGGCTATTCAGTTAAGGATATAGAGTTGGAAAAACATTATAATATTGGCTCTCAGCCGGAAGATAAAAATACGTTTATTGATATAGTAGTAAGAGAAAGAGACAATGCAGAAAATGTATTTTTATTTATTGAGTGTAAAGCGCCTGAAGCATATGAGAGTAATAAAATTAAAATAGAAACACAGTTATTTAATATGGCGTCGATACAGAAACAAGAAGGAAAAGTGTCATATTTAGTATATTATAGCTTGGAAGAAAATCGATTATTAGAAAAAATGTTTTTAATTGATTTAGAGGAAACAGCTTCTTATAAGAAATGGATAGAGTCAAAACCGCTAGATGATATATACTCTATTCCTGCAAATTATGGACGTATTCAGCATGCATATTTTGCAAATATAAGTGAAGCAAAAAATAATATGAAACCGTTAGATGTTGAATTACATATCGAGGATTTAAAAAAGCTACAGGCTAAATTGCATAATGTTTTATGGGGCGGTGGATCAACTAGCTATAATGATATCTTTTTTTATTTGATGCATATTTTCCTGGCTAAAATATATGATGAATTATGGTGTGTTGAGGAGAAAGAGTATGAATTCCAATTCAGATATGAGGTAGAAGATTCTGGAAAAATTGTTCTTGAAAAACAAGAAGCAACATTTGCTAGAATTGAGGGGATTTATAAAAAAGCACAAAAATCATTATTGAATATGCCTGATGAAATAATTAGCAAATCTACATTTATAGATTTAGATAAGGTTGATATCTCTAAAATAATGAGTGTAGTGCATATGCTAGAAGGCATATCAATAACAAAAAACAAATGGCATGGAGACTTATTGGGAGATTTTTTTGAGAACATCATAGAAACTGAATTTAAGCAGACAAAAGGACAGTTTTTTACACCGAAGAATATTGTCAAATTTATGACTGAGGCTCTTGATGTAAAAGAGGTGGCATTAGAAAGAATAAAGTCCCAAGATAGAGCGGATACTTTATTACCTTATATAATTGATCCTTCTTGTGGTTCGGGAACATTTCTTCTTGAGGCCATGAAAGCGATTTCTCAATGTTATGTTGAAAACAAAAAGGAAATTAAAGTTGCAAATCCTATAAAGAATATATTGCGTAACCAATTATTTATTGAAGACGAAAATGATGAGAATCAAATAAACACATGGGCCAAGCGTTTTATTTATGGTATAGAAAGTAATGTTGAACTTACTACAGCTACAAAAGTGAATATGATACTTCATGGGGATGGAAATGCAAATATTTTCAACAAAAGTGGATTGTTAAGTTTTGATGTATATCACGATCCGGCAAGGATAATACAAGATTTTGAAAATAAATTAGAAATTCAGCATAAGATACGTTTTTGTGATCAAGAGTATAGTATGAATGAACAGTTTGATTTTGTGATCACAAATCCACCGTTTAGTTTGACATTTGGGGATGGAGAGGATGCGGAAGATTATAAACATCGTTTTTTATATAGTGATAAAAAGAATTCAGAAAACTTATTTATTGAAAGATGGTATCAATTGTTAAAAGAGGGCGGACGTTTAGCAGCTGTTTTGCCTGACTCGATTTTTGATACTTCGGAAAATAAGTATATAAGATTATTTGTTTTAAAATATTTTAGAATTAATGCTGTGATTTCTGTTGATAAAATTGCTTTTCAACCATATACTTCGACAAAAGTTAGTATACTGTTTGCAACAAAAAGGCCAAAGAAACAAGTAGAGCTTTTTGAAAAACTATGGTCAGAAGGAACTAAGAGATACAATGAACTTAGAAAAGAAAAAGTCATACAGTATATTTTAAAAAATGAAGAGATTCGGAGTAAGTTGATAAAGCTGGCTGATAAATACAGTATTGATATTTCTTATGAATTCAGTTTGTTGGTAAATTATCCGAATTTGGATTCTGTGCTTGCTTTGCTAAATGAAAAATGCATACATAAAAGTGATATAGATCATTTAAATGAAATAGAAGGTTTGCTTTCTGAATTGATGCTTGATCAGAATGTTATTTCATATGTTAAAATTTCGCAGATGAAAGCAGCGTTAAGAAGTAAGGAACAGAAACAGCAAATGATAACATTAAAGAAAAGTGAAAGAGTGAAGAAATATGTTGAAATACAAAAGGAGTATGACGTATTAAAGAAAAAAATTGCAAAAAATAAAGACGTAAAAGTTTTAGAAGAGATTAAGGGATACATTGAAAAAAGTGGTAAATATGTTATTGAGAACAACGACATTGCTGTATTAAAACAATATTTAAAAGACTATTACCCAGACGGAAAAATTGAACATGACATGTTATTAGAAAGGATTTATGATGACATAATTGATGTATCTGAATTAGATTATCCTAATTGGAATATAAGTACTGCAAAAAAGTATGCATCAGGTTACTGTAATTCATGGTGGGTATTAGGCAACACTATTTCAAGTTTTGATGAAGACATTTTTATGGCAGAAGCAGAAAATGTTGGGTATAAGAGAACAAAAGTGTCATATGAGATACGAGAAAATGATCTATATAGCAGCGATAATAATGATAATATAATAATAGATACCAATAAGCCTAAAACCATATTGGATCATATTAAAAAGGAGAAGATATGGGCGTAAGTGTGTTTAAAACTAAACTAGAAAATATTAGTAAACAAGAATCAATAAGATTTGATGTAAAATATCGCCGTTTTTTTGATGTTGATCATGCAAAATCAGATATTGCAAAAGATTATGTAAGAATTGGAGATATACTTAAAGTTTTCCCTTGTAAAAAAATAAAAAAAGGTGAACTTGAAAATAATATTGAAATGATTGATATTTCAGCTGTTGATGATAATACCGCTACACTGGAAGAAGTTGTATGTAATGTAGATTCAATTGGTTCTGATAAGAATATCTTAACTAATGGAGATATTTTGATATCAAAGATTGTAATGAGCAAAGGATATATATGGGTAAATGGAAAGTCTGGAAATGAATTGATTGGGTCATCAGAAATAATTCCATACATTTTACGAGATGAAATGGTTGATCTTGATTTCCTAAAGTATATGCTTATATTGCCACAAATGCTAAAAATATATACATATTTGGAAACAGGAAAAACTCCATCACAAAAGAGGGTAAATCCTAAGGAATTACTTCGAATTAGAATTCCAAAAGTTCCATATTGTATTCAAAATAAAATAGGAGATAAAATTAGAACTACGCAAGAAAAAAATTCTTATTTAAGGAGTCAGGTGTTAAATTTTTCTGGGGTTATTGATGATGTTTTTAGTGAAGAGTTACATATGCAACATAAATCAATGAAACTAACAAAAATGTATATAAAAAAGAATTTTCTTATTGGAAAAGATTTTGATTTGAGATTGAGTTATAAATATAATAATAGTTTCTTTGATGATCAGATTGTAGATGATTATCAAATTATTCCATTTAGAGAGTTTTTGGCTGAACCAATGAAAATGGGAAAGTCTATTTCTCCAGACTTGTATGATGAAGAAGGTGAAGCTAAATATATAGCAATGTCCTCAATTAAAAATTGGTGTATTAATTATGAGGAAAGTAAAGCGGTTACGGAACAATATTATGAAGAGAACAAAAGAAAGTCATGCATTCAGATTAATGATATTTTAATGGCCAGATCAGGAGAAGGAACTATTGGTAAGGTAGCTCTAGTAGAAAAAAATGAGGAGGCTTTGTGCGCAGATTTTATAATACGAATTCGACTTAAAGAAGATGTTAATAAAAAATTTATGTACTATTACATGCGATCATTTTTATTTCAATTATATGTTGAAAGAGAGAAAAAGGGTTTGGGAAATAACACAAATATTTTCCCTAAACAGATAAATAGAATTCCAGTTGTTTGTATGTCCCAAAAACAACAACATAGAATTGTTAGTATTTTATCTCTTAAAGAAGAAGAAATTTGTGCAGCAATATTAAATTTAGATAATAATAAACTGAAAATTGAGAATGAAATTGTAAATTCTTATAGGGGGGATTAAATCTCTACACCCTTTCTCCCAGAAGACCGATGCCCCCTCTCACGCGAGTTTTCGCGAAATTGCATAGGGGGTATTGTACGCGAAGTGTATTTGCTTTGGAATGTTGGAAATACCGCAATTCTAAGGCCTAGTTTCGTGAATTTGTTTTACTAGATTTTTGCAATATAACTTGCTATTTCTATGCTTTAGAGTGATATATGTACATACCAAAAAGAAAGGCGGTATGTATATGAAAAGAATTGAATTTAACACAAAGAACATGGATCGAGGAAGTCTGGCAAGACAGATAGGAAAGATATTAGGTAGGGATGTCAAATATCTACGAGTGCCGACATGTAATTATGATATTGGTGGTTGCATTCTGGATAAGGAAGGTAGATTTTATCCGACAGATGATGTGGAAGATGTGATGCTCCAGGCAATAGCAGAATTACTGCATGGGAAGCCGATTATGGATGAAGGTAGCAAAACGAATAGGCAACCAGAGGAGCAACAGGATATACCACAAGAATCCAGAAATGAAAATGGCGCATTGTGCGTTTCGGTCTCAGCTAGCTTATTTGATGATAAAAGTTTGGAAAATCTGCAGAATATAGTAAACGGGAAAAGTACATTATTACAACACGCATTTGGCATAGAGCAGTTGGAAATAATAATATCTGAGACCAAGATTTCTTTTCCTTGGTTTCCACTTCCCTCCAATGCAGATGCGGTTGCTGCTTATACAGCATTTATTAGCCAGCTATGTGATCTGGCAAGAAAGGTTAAAAGAGTTTCTTTGAAAGACAAAGAAGTTGATAATGAAAAATACGCATTCCGATGTTTCCTCTTACAACTTGGCTTTATTGGGGATGACTGCAAATTATACCGTAAGATTCTGATGCAAAACCTAACTGGAAACAGTGCATTCAAAAATAAATAAAGCCACATCCTTTCTAGTCGAAAGGGAAAACAACCAGGTGTATTATTCAGCAATTGACAACAATGCTACAGCTTCCGGCCTAATGAGTTTGCAGTCCATGCGCTCAAAGGCCGCGTATCCTGTAGCATTTTCATTTGCATACAATTCAGACAGAACCTTTAAGCTAAGAGGCTGGCGTTCCAAGAACCATACGTAGGATAAATCTCCAAATGCAATTGGTGATGCTCCTGCCGCAATATCTGGCATATATGGACTGATTTCTACCTTCTTTCCGAGAATAGTATCATCAGAGATCCTCCAGAGATAGTTGCCGTTGACATCCTTGAGCTTACGAAGTGCGAGAGCAGTGGTGTCATTCATGAGCCAGGTTCCATTTTTGCGATATTCTGGTTTGATTGAAAGATATAACTCAATGACAGAATCATAGCTCAAACTGTTAATAGAATCCATCATTGTTCCAACGGCGGCAGTTTTTAAGAGACCAAGCGGTTCATCGATACCAGTTCCGGCGATGCAAAGTTTTTCTTCTGCGCGACCAAAACGTCTGGCGTATTCATTTTTCAAATATCCCTCTACATCAAAATGCATATCATCTACAAATTGATTTCCGAGTTTTGAAATGGCGGCAATCTTATAAGAACGAAAAGTTGCTCTATCAAAGAAATCGGCATCTTCCGGATATGCTTGTCCTTCTTGTACAATTGCTGCATCAGCAGTCGAAGAAAGCATTTGGATATATCCCTCTTTGGTTGGAGTCGGGATTACGGTTCCGAGTCTGCGAAAAACATTTTCTTTTGCAATGGAAGATGTGAAATCGTGTCCATTTCCAATTGGAACCTGGTAGCTGCCAGAACCATTGTCATAGCCTTCTGCCAGGATGTTTGTATTGTATCTTTTCTTGCGAATTAAATTATTAAATTCAGTGTTATAAATGTTTGATGTTATCATACGTTCCTCCTATTCTGCGAGTCTTGGATCGCACTGTTTACAAATTAAAGTGTTATTGTTTCTTGCTATCAGCTTTTCCTGACAGTGATGTGGACAAAGAATATCTATCTTTTTAGCATTAAGATTAGACTTCTTAAATGCTATCAGTTCATAAAGTCCACTTTGTTTTTCTGATATTCCATATTCGATGTGATGATCTTGCTGAATATCTGATAGTGGAAATTCACCATAGTAGTTTTTATACATACCCACCTGGTTTGAAAATGATAATGGAAATACATATTTACTCATTGTATTTTGCCTCCTTTATATTCTGTTATATTGCGTTTACTACAATATTCCCTGGCTTCTTTATAGTTCTTAAAGAAGGTACAGGAAAAGTTCTTGATGATGCACCAGTTGTACACAGAAGGATGTTTGCTACGCATTACATCTATGAGCGTACCATTTGGCGCCTGCAGTGTTGAAACTGCGTCATAATTTTTCATACCGCATGTTTTATACGGTAATTGAAAAACAGATAAATTAATGTGCATCTTAAATCACCAACTTTCGTTTGAATTTTTGTTCGTAGAATTCTAACAATTCTTTCTTTGTGTCAAAATAATGTCCGTTACCGATATATTCAAGGCACCATAAAGTGTCCGTCTGGTTTCGGGATTTCATTATAATGGCGGCAAAGTTCCTATCTTGTGGGAGTATCTTAATCACTTCGTAGCGATTAAGATTTAATCCGGGCCATAGATAGCCCTGTAAATCATTCTTATACATGTGATTCCTCCTTTCGGGTTTGATGGTGTCACTCTATGTCGGTTATTTTCATAACTTTTATTAGAGAGACATATTATTACTTCTATAAAAAGTTTTATAAAAGACTGTCATTGACTGACACCCGTAGATATATGGATGTCATGCTGCAAATAAAGATTTGATGCGAAGCCCCTTAACAAAGCGACCTTCTTTCTTTCGGATGCGGGTGAATCCAGCACCTTCAATCGCGGTATAAAAATCAGCAGTGCTTCTGGTATATTCACCAGTGGCATAACAATGATTTCTATAATTGGAATACAGTTCACCGGATTTTTCTATAAAAGTATCATCGATTTCACAACATTCGCATAAGAAATCAGAGAGCCAATCATTATCTTCACGATACGTCTTGATTGCTTCTGCTACACATTCTGGCGGATCGATATGAAAGTCTGAATCGTATACTTTCTTTGCACCTTCTATAAGCCAAGTGAGAATGGCACCGCCGGCATGTTCAAAAAGATAGTCGGCATAATTCTTGATATCGGAATTGCCTTCAATCTTGGCCTTAAATGGAATTACAATAAGACGTCTCCATGTTCCAGGATCAATTGCACCTACCTTTGGAAGATGATTCGTGTAAAGCACTGTCAGATGGCTTGGATTGAAACTGAATGGATCTTTATACTTTTTCTCTGCGTATACTTCGTCAGTGGAGCAGAGCTGTTTTACAATTGCAGTATTAAGACGCATTCCTTCTTCAAGTTCGGATGCAATAAGCAATCGCTTTCCTTTTGTTTCAGCAAGCTCTGGCTTTACATTTCTCCTGCAACCAACAGTTAAAGTGTCAGCAGAGACTTTACCACTATAAGAGCCAAGAACCTTTGCAATTACGTTCCAAAAGGTGGATTTTCCATTTCGACCTTCACCATATGCGATAATGAGTGCTTCAACATATACTTTTCCAATACACGCGAGTCCAACAATTTGCTGCACATAATCAATCAGGTTCTTATCTCCGCAGAAGAATAAGTTTAAGGCATCTTGCCATAACTTCATGCCTTCGTTGGATGGAGATACAGCAGTGATTTTTGTAATCAGCAGTTCGGGACAATGGGACTTTGGATTACTAATACCGGAAGGTAAGTGATAAACACCTTCTGGAGTATTCAAATCATCAGCGCTTGCATCAAGATCGCTTGGATCTTTTAATATCATTGGTCTTGCTTCTTTTAGTGCGGATGAGATATATTTGCTATCCCTGCGTTTTATAACAAAGGACTTATACTTCAGAGCATTTTCATACATTGCATATGCGGCCCTCTGGTCCGGTGTAAAAAGTGTTATTGCCTTTGCTTTTGACGTTGCACTCAGAAGTGCATATGCGCCAGTTCGTTTCATTTCGCTTAGGGCTTTTTCTAATGCCATATCTGCATCTTCTAATTGTCTGCCAGTGAGTAACTGTACAACAGCCTGTGCTTTCTCTTCAGAGGCTTCCAAGTACATGCCGTTGTACCACAAAAAGCTGAGTGCAGGAGTGAAGATAAGTTCATTCTTATACTCTCTGGATAAGACCTCAGCCTGCCCGACGTCGGAATAATCATTTGGAGAAAGTTCTGTGTGAAAGTTATATATTTCCGGTGAAATATAATCTTCCTGAGAAGAAACTTTCTGAAAGAACTTTTTTGCATTGCTCCAGATATGTTCTAATTCGTCATCGGGAAGAGGAGGCGTACATTTGCCAGCTTCAGATAAGAATAAGACTTTTGCTTCGTCTGTATCACCATGTTTGACAACTAGTTTGCCGGCGATATGAGAAAGCGTGCTATTACGATTCCCTTCCTTAATACTGTCAAGATCATCGCTCCAACTATCATCATCCTGGGAAGCAAGAAAATCATTAAGCGTAATGGTTCCTTCATGAAATTCTACTTGAGGATGTTCAGTTCCAAAGAAGAAACGAGCTGTATCTAATGCGTTGGAATCTACATAAGGAAAGAACTTAGAAAGACGATCCTTGATTCCTTTGCAATCAGTTGCGTTTGTAATTAGCTCAGTTTGGAAAATAATATGAAAACGAGGTCGATCTGATAGAGAACCTTTCGCCTTCATATGATTACGACTAAAATGAATTGCATAAGTTATATCTGGAAACTTCTCCGCAATTTTCTCTGGTGTAATCCATTCAGTTGAGCTTTCACTGAATTCATTATCAATATCAAAACCAATACAGTTGCAGCTTATAAAACGTTCATTGCTTCGGCGGCTGCCTTTGAATTCAGCACAAACATAATCGTGACTAACACACCTGGAAAGAGCAGCGTGGTCTGTTATTTCTATCTTGTTTGGATAGAGACAGTTTTGTGCGTTGCCAGTTGTATTTGCAAAATACATTGTCATGGGTGTTAATGCCATAGTGGTTCCCCCCTTCTTAAGTGTTTGATTTTGTTGTAATATCGGTATCTAGGTTGTGAAGCTCCTGGCACAACTTGTCATAGTTGATGAGAGATTTGTTACCAACATAGATGGCTGGCAGCTTTCCTTCTTTAAGTAAAAGTCGGAGAGCGTGTTCCGATAATAGACCGGTACGTGCAATTTCACGTGTGGTCATCATTTGTGGCGTGTTTACCATAAAAATCACCTCCTTACTTTGAAAAGCTAAGTGGATAAAAGCAAATAATTTCAATCGTGCTAAAAATGATAAAATACGATAAATACTGGCTTTACGAGAAAGATAATACAACTAAATCAAAGTAAATGCAATACTACCTTCAAAAGCTAACCAGAAAATACTTGCGCATACTTAGATTTAGTGATACAATATGAAACGAAAGGAAGTGATGTGCTAATGTTTGCAGATAGAATAAAAATTTTGAGAAAAAATGAAGGAATCACTCAAGCACAGCTCGCAGAGGTAATAGGATTATCCAAAGGTACAGTTGCAATGTGGGAGTTGGGAAAAAGAGAGGCTACCTTCGAAACACTGTTAAAGTTATCAGATCATTATAAAGTATCTATTGATTTTTTACTTGGAAGCTCAGATGATGCTTCAGAAACGCATTATAATGATGAAGCAGCAGAAAGGTTGCTTGGACCTGATCCTGAGAAGATGGTAGCATGTGCAGAAAACTTCTTTAAGTTAGACGAGTATGGAATGTACGCTGTTATGCAACTTATAAATCAAGAATATAAAAGATGTGTAGAACAGGATACTCTGACAGACACATATAGCAATTACAAAATCCGAAAGAAATAAATATGAAATGTCCTTCGCTAACAGCTACATACTTTAAAGAAGGAGGATATAATAGTATGGATAATAAAAAGTTAAAAGCAACGCCGGCATTGGACCAGGAGAGTGCTTGTATCGAAAGATACGATGGAAAGCCTATCACCTGCGAAGATGCTGGCGTTTCTTGTTCTACACCGATTGTACCGGTGCCAGAGAAGTATCTTCTTACAATTAAAGAAGCAGCATCATATTTCAATATAGGCACAAAGAAATTGCGCAGATTGGCAGAAGAGAACAGCGATAGATTTTCTGTTTATAGTGGAAATCGGTATCTTATTATTCGCCCCAAATTTGAAAAGTTTGTAGATGATTCGTCAGAAATATAAGTTCTTTTTACCTGGCAAAAGTAGTTGATTTATGTACCGAGTAGAGTGATAGATAGGATGCAAAGAATATTAGATTTTAAGGAGGAAACACATATGCGTGAAATTATAGCAGGTACAGTAGAAAAGAGTAATATTGCTCTTGGTGAAAAGTATATGTTGTCAATTAAGGAAGCAGCATTGTACTTCAATATCGGAGTGAAAAAATTAAGAAGAATGGCGGAGGATAACGAAGGTGACTTTGCAATTTTTATCTGTAGTCGTTACCTGATAATCAGACCAAAATTCGAAGAGTATCTTTTAGAAATGAGCAGAAACAACAGTGTGATTGATGGGAAGGGCGGTGATTTTGTATGACAAATCCAAACCCGGAAGACAAGGATATTTTAACTGTAACAGAGGCGATTGATTATTTTGTGGTAAAAAGACGAGAATTTTATGCGTTATTGAAAGAACCACCAAAGAACGATTTTATCATTTATTATCGCAATCATAAAATGATCATTCGCTCAGCTTTTGAAAAATATATGGAAGCACATCCAGAGTTAAGGAGGAAACGCTATGTCAGAAGTTAGACGCGATAAAAAGCACAGAGTTTTGCGACGAGGTGAATCGGTCCGAGCAGATGGAAAATATCAGTTCAAATATCACATCAATGGTAAACCGCATTTCTTTTATAGCTGGAGATTGGAGCCTACGGATAAATTACCGAAGGGTAAGAAGCCTGGGCTCTCTCTTAGAGAGAAGGAAAAGGAGCTAGGATATGATTTGGCGACGTTATCTGATCCGCTCGGAAAGAAAATGACCGTTGCAGAACTTGTGGAACGATATCTTTCCACAAAGATAGGCGTGAAGCCTAATACATTAACTAATTACAATTTTGTAAAGAATCTTCTTGCGAAGGAAGAATTCAGTGAAAAAAGCATTGGACAGATTAAGACATCAGATGCCAAGTTGTTTCTGATTAAGTTACAATCGGATGGGAAAGGCCATAGTACAGTGAAAACAGTACGAGGTGTTTTAAGACCAGCCTTTCAAATGGCAGTGGATGACGATGTGCTGCACAAGAATCCCTTTGCGTTTGAACTTGCAGGAGTAGTGGTAAATGATAGTGTTACCAGGGAAGCAATTACAAAAGAACAGATGAACAAGTTCTTGAAGTTTATCCATGACGATAGATTGTATTGCAAGTATTATGAGGTTGTGTATATTTTATTTCACACAGGAATGAGAATCTCAGAATTTTGTGGGTTAACGATAGGAGATATTGATCTTGATAATAAGATTGTAAACATCGATCATCAGCTTCAAAGGACATCAAAAATGGAGTATATCATTGAATCGACCAAGACGAATGCAGGAACAAGAAAGTTGCCAATCACAGATGATGTGGCAGATATGTTCCGGGCTATCATCGAGGATCGGCCAAGTCCTAAAGTAGAAAAAATGATAGATGGATACAGCAGCTTCCTTTTTCTGGATGAGAAGGGAATGCCGTTTGTGGCAATGCATTGGCAGCATCGATTCAATCATATGGTTGGCCGATACAATGATATTTACCGGGTGCAAATGCCGAATATCACGCCGCATGTATGCAGACATACTTACTGCAGTAATATGGCGAAAGCAGGTATGAACCCGAAGACACTGCAATACTTGATGGGGCATAGTGATATAGGTGTTACGCTTAACACATACACCCATTTGGGATTGGAAGATGCCGAAGATGAATTGAAGCGACTGGAAGATTTGAAGAAGGCAAGGAATGAGCTTGATAAGGCGGAAGGAAAGAGGAAGGTAACGCAGAAAATGTTTAAGGCGATTTGACAGGAATCAAGTTGCCGCAATTGTGATTTTGTAGTAAAATGGGCAATAACAGAGTTGCCAGAAACGATATTGCATTTGGGACCAAGCCGGGCGATTATGCCTGGCTTTTTTACTTTATAATAGAAAGAAGGCATTTATATATGGAGGATGCAACAACTATTGCCACAGTCATCTCTGCCATAGTTGCAGGTTTAGCTCTTTTAGCAAGTATTATTTTTAATCACCAGACCAGAAAACAATATTTTGAAAGTTTAAAACCATTGCTTTCAATGTCTTTATTTGAAAATGGAGGATTTATATTTCTTAGTGTAAAGAATACCGGACTTACAGAAGCAAGAAATATAAAAATAGAATTTGACAGAATGATGGATAACGGAGATAGAAATTCTTTTGATATATCACCAGTGTTCGAAAAAGAATTACAGTTATTTCCAGAAGAAATGATACAAGGACCAATTGCGTTATATGGTGGAAATATGTGTGGATTACCTGCACCAAGCATATATGTAAAAATTACATATATATACGCAAAAAAGAAAAAAGCGAGGTATGAGAGACAAGTAAGTTTTACACAGAATGTAGAAATGGGGAAAGATATAGAAAATTCGTTACTCGATATATCAAAACGTCTTAATGAAATATCATATTCTAATAATAGAATGGCAAATTATTTTGAAGGAAGATGCTTATTTAAATTTGATGAATTAAATGTAATGCCGAAAGATAGTTTGTTTGATGATATGAAAGATGCATTTCAGGGAAAAAATAAAAACAAGAAAAGGAAAAATAGGAGATAGTTAGTATATGGAAACAGCAAATTATATAGTACAATGGGTATTGGCAGGAGTTTCATTATTGGGAAGTTTAGGTGCTTTCGTGGGATGGATCAAAGCCAAGAAACAATCTCAAGAAGCAATGAGAGAAGCAGAGCGGGCAAAAGAATATGCTAGTAATGCAAATGAGGCAAATATAGCTGCAAGAAAGTATTATGAATTGGCAATAAAAGCAATGGAAAAGGAGAATAGTGTTATTGATATTTAGATAAAAAAAGATGAAATAAAGAAATTTATCCTAAAAAATACATTTTGTAAAACAAAAGACATTGCAGAGCATTTGTCTATCAGTGAAGATGATGCTTATAATCTATTATATGAGATGAAAATGGTTGATGGTTCAATTAGTGCAGCTGGACAGATTAGACAGAATAATCCTGCATTGACTTGGTGCCCTAAATCAAAGCAGTAGTAACCACCCACCATTTTTACTACGTTTCTACTACGATTTAGGTTCACACCTTGCAATATCTTGTCAGTTTTTGCATTTTTGACCGAAGTCTGTACAATAAATAAAAGAAAATTTAAGAGCGCAAAACAGGGCAAAAGCCTGGTAAACTGCGCTATTTAGGAGGTACTATGAAAAAAATTCGTGTTCTCATGGTTTGCCACGGCAGAATCCGTACTTTTGTCTGAAGTGGCTTAAAATCAAGGCTTTTGGGGAATGAGAATGGTATTTGTATCCCCATTGTACCCCTATTTTGCGCGAGTGTACCGCGACAACCTAAAAGCAAAGCTTTCGGGTTGGAATTTGTTAACCGGACTGTCCTCGATAAAAATGAATATGATTTGTGGTGAAAGAAGTTCCTGCGGGGAGGAGAGAAATGCTAGCAGGATGCTTTGGTGCAGAGTATAAAATAGTCACCTTGCACTCATAATATCCATATGCAAGATGCTTGCAAATAGATTGTTATTTGCAAGCATCTGAGATAGAATACAGTTGAAGGCGGCGATGATTATGGCAAGAACAGCAAATGTGTTTACTCGAATTGAGCCTGAACTTAAAGAACAGGCTGAAAGTGTATTAGATCAGTTAGGAATTCAAATGTCAAATGCAGTAGGAATG
>ENA-ORKV01001809-ORKV01001809.1-human-gut-metagenome-genome-assembly--contig:-NODE-1809-length-14575-cov-2.595392_pt1 | contig 14575 bp, 16 predicted proteins | sample MGYA00243058_ERZ508805 | MGnify/ENA primary metagenome ERZ508805 (study PRJEB26277, sample SAMN04329770) | human gut metagenome | biome: human-associated habitat | host: Homo sapiens | place: USA... | reverse complement strand
CCACGGCGCCAACGCGATGGCAACGGCAGCCACACAGAGGCTCACGCCCGCCACGCTGCGGTCGATATGGATCGTGTAGGGCATCCCGTCGCTGCTGACCAGCTTCCCGAACGGAATGAACCCCGCCACGCAGGTCACTGCGGCCAGGAACACCAGCGGCAGGGTCATCGTCAGCGGCGCCTCGTGCGGCCTGTGCGCCGCATGCAGTTCCCGGTTCTCGCGTCCCCAGAAGATGTTATAGTAGAGGCGGAACATGTAGAAGGCGGTAAGACCGGCTACAAGCGACATCCATACATACCACAAAGCAGAGTTGCCGAAGCAAGCGGTGAGAATCTCATCCTTGGAGAAGAATCCGGCAAACGGGATGATACCCGCGATAGCAAGACAGCCGACAAGGAATGTGATGTGGGTGATGGGCATGTGCTTGCGCAGACCATGCATGGCCGTGTAGTCGTTGGAGCCTATGGCGTGAATCAAAGCACCTGCACAGAGGAACAACAACGCCTTAAACATAGCGTGAGTGAACAGATGGAACATACCGGCCATGTAACCGATGCCGTGGTGGAACTCGGGACGGGCAACACCAAGCGAAACCATCATGAATGCAATCTGCGATATTGTCGAGAATGCGAGCACGCGCTTGATGTCGATCTGCGTACAGGCCACCATTGCAGCATAGAGTGCGGTGACGGCACCTACAACAGTTACAATCTCAAGCGAACGAATCTCCATCAAGTATAGCGGGAACAGACGGGCCACAAGATATACACCGGCCACAACCATTGTAGCGGCGTGAATGAGGGCCGAAACCGGGGTGGGACCTTCCATTGCATCGGGGAGCCAGATGTGGAGCGGCATCATGGCCGACTTACCCATACCTCCCATGAAGATGAGCACGAGAGCCCATGTCATAACCGAAGCGCCCATGAACATGGGAGTTGCACTTCCTGCAAAGATGTTCTTTACACCTTCGGCAGTAGCTTCGCTCACCTGATATACATTGGCGAGACCGTCAACGGGAACCGAAGTGAGTTCGGTGAAGTTGAACGTACCTGTGAAGTAAGACAACACGAGGATACCGATGAGGAATCCGAGGTCGGCAAAACGAGTTACGATAAACGCCTTCTTTGAAGCTGAAACAGCCGACGGCTTCACATAGTAGAAACCGATGAGGAGGTAGGAAGAAGCACCCACAAGCTCCCAAAAGATATACATCTGGAAAATGTTGGTTGCAACAACGAGTCCGAGCATCGAGAAGCTGAACAGAGAAAGGAAAGCGTAGAAACGCTGAAAACCTCTTTCATACACTCCGTGATGGTCGCGCATGTAACCCAAGCTGTAGAGATGCACCATGAACGATATAGTGGTGATGACCACAAGCAGCATGGCCGAGATAGGATCGAGGAGGAATCCAAGACGGATAACGAGTGAGTCGGTAAACTGCAGCCATGTCACATTCCAGAGAATCGACTGCAGACGCTCGCCTGCAGCGTTGATGAACTGAGCGTCGCCGCTGAAGAAATAGGTAAACGCAACAGTATAGGCGAGCACCAGAGTGGTACCCATACCGAGAGTTCCGAGAGTACCGGCCAACTTATGGCTCATCTTCATGCCCAACAAGCCGAGCAGGAGGAACATGAAGAGAGGAATAGCTAATATGAAGATTGATATATGTTCCATAACTATTAAAATTTCATTTTAGTGAGGTCGCGTATATCAATATTTCGGGCAACGCGGAAAATGTTGACTATAATTGCAATGGCAAGAGCTGTTTCGGCAGCTGCAATAGCGATGGCAAAAAGTGTGAACATCATTCCTTCGAGTTGTCCGGGGAACAAGAAGCGGTTAAACACCACGAAGTTGATGTCGACCGAATTGAGCATCAACTCAAGCGATATCAGAATCGCAATCATGTTTTTACGGGTGATGAATCCGTAAACACCGCAGCAGAACATAATCATGCTGGGGATAATGTACATCATCATAGATAAATTGTCCATAATCTGCACCAATGATTAACGCTTGCGGGCGACTACCACGCCACCGATTATACATGCCAATAACAACACACTCACTGCTTCAAAGGGGAGCAGGTACTGCCACTTTTCAGTGCCGAGAAGCACTTGGCCTATTTCCTGCATAGTGAGATCCGTAGTGAACGGACGGCTCAACGCGGTCCAGAACTCGTGACGGCACAGGGCGAAGCCCATGACCACAAAGGCCAAAAGGGCAGCGATGATACCCATGACGCGTCGTTTTGAAGCAAGTCTCGCACTACTGTCGCCGGGATTGGTTGTGAGCAAAATTGAGAACACAAACAATACTACGATACCACCCGCATATACGGCAATCTGGACGGCACCCAGGAACTCGTAGTCGAGCTTGAAGTATATGCCCGCCGTAGCGAAGAGCACAAACAACAGGTAGGTTGCCGCACGCAGAATCCTGCGAGTGGTGACAGTGAGTATCGAGAATACGATAATCGCCGCAACGATTACGCAATACATAATGATACTTCCAACTGATTCCATATTATATCTGATTTTTCTTTTTACTTTTCAGCGACATTAGACTGAGCGGGAGCCTCAGGAGCCTCGGCGGGCTTGGGAGCCGGTGCCGGCTCGGCCGGTTCGGGCAGATAATTAAGTTTCTCGACGAGCATCGAACGGGTGAATACAGCCTGCTCGAAGTCGTTGGAGAACTCAAGCGCATTTTGAGGACATGTGGTGACACACAGCTCGCAGAATGTGCAGCTTCCGAGATCGTACATGTAGGCATCGAGTTTACGCTTCTTTTTCCCGTCGGGAAGGTCAACCATCTTTGTTGTGAGGTTGATAGTGCCGTTGGGACAGTTGCGCTGACAAATTCCGCACGCTATACACTTGTGATGACCTTCAGCGTCATACTTCAAGACGAGCTTTGCACGGAAACGCGGAGCGGCGTACTGTATCGTCTTGCGATCGTCAGGATAGGACTCGGTCACCTTCGGGGTCAAGAACTCCTTTCCGGTGACACCCATACCCTTCAATAGGCTTGTAATGCCTGTTCCCAGTGATGAAAAATAATCTTTTACACTGCCCATAGATTATGATTGGTCTTTATTACTTTAAAATATGCATACCGATTGACAATATATTCGTTGTCGCGACCGACCGGAGTATCGGTATGTGTAACCTCCGGTATCGACCGCATTACTTTTCCCAATTCAAACCCGTCACTTGACCTGACCGCCGAGAATGTCGAGCAACTCGGAGGTGATGGCCTGCTGACGGAGCTTGTTGTATTCGAGCTGAAGCTGATCAAGCAGCTTCTTCGCATTGTCGTTGGCGCTCTGCATCGCCATGACACGCGCGGCCTGCTCGGAGGCCTGGTTTTCGGTAAACGTTTCCTGCATCACGGCAAGCACGAAGAGCGGCAATACCGAGGTGAAGATGGCGTTGGCATCGGGCTCGAAAATGTAGGGCCGACACTGCACGGTGATGGAGTTGTCGGTCAATGTTTCCTGAGCCACGGGGAGCAGCTGCTCGGCGCGAAGAATCTGACGACTCACGCTCTTGTAGCTCATGTAGATTATTTCGAGCAGGTCGATATTGCCGTCGAGATACTCCTGTTGCAGGGAGAAGGTGAAGTTGCGAATCTCCTTCCCCGAGCTTTTGGAGTTGACCTCGACAAGCTGTCGAACCTCGATGTGGGCGCCTGACAGGCGGCGGGCGGCCTTGAACATCTTGCCTCCTACGGGATATATCACGAAGTCCACATCCTGACCGTGCTTTTCACGCATGGAGTGCAACTTCTGAAGCAGTCCCTTGAAAACATTCATGTTGTAGGCACCGCAAAGGCCGTCATCGGAACCGAATACGACAATACCGATGCGCTTCACTTCGCGATTCTCGATTAACGGCGACGAGAACTCGGCATCGGCCGAAAGCAGATTGCCGATGATAGTCTGTATCTGTCCGCGGAAGGGCAGAAGACGCTTGAGGGCCTGCTCGGCCTTGTGCATCTTTGCCGATGAAATCATCTTCATGGCTCCGGTGATCTTTTCAGATGACTTCACCGAGCCGATTCTTCCTTTAAGTTCGCGTAATGTTGCCATTTCGGTATCGTTGTTTATTTATAGCGGCTTGCAATCTCCTTGGCGCATTCAGTGAGTTTCTCGACAACATCGTCGGTCAGCTGACCGGCCTTGATGACATCGAGCACTTCCTTCTGATATTTTGCGCGAATCAACTGCAAGAAGAGTTTTTCAAATTCTGAAACCTTCTCAAGCGGTACATTCTCGAGCAATCCCTTTGTTCCGCAGAATATTATAGCCACTTCCTCCTCGACGGCCATAGGGCTGTACTGAGGCTGGATGAGGAGCTGCTCATTCTTGCGGCCTTTGTCGATGACGCGGGCGGTAACGGGGTCGATGTCGCCGCCAAACTTGGTGAACGACTCCAACTCGCGGAACTGTGCCTGGTCGATTTTCAGCGTACCGGCAACCTTCTTCATCGATTTGATCTGAGCGTTACCACCCACACGAGAAACCGATATACCCACATTGATGGCGGGACGGATACCTCGGTTGAACAGAGCCGTTTCAAGGAATATCTGTCCGTCGGTGATTGAAATCACGTTGGTGGGGATGTAGGCCGACACGTCGCCTGCCTGAGTTTCGATGATAGGAAGCGCGGTGAGCGAGCCACCACCCTTCACCTTGTCCTTCAGTACCTCGGGGAGGTCGTTCATGGCAGCGGCCACTTCCTGATTGTCGATAATCTTGGCGGCGCGCTCAAGAAGACGCGAATGGAGGTAGAAGATATCACCCGGATAGGCCTCACGACCCGAAGGACGCTTAAGAATCAGCGAAATCTCGCGGTAGGACACGGCCTGCTTCGAGAGGTCGTCATAGACAATGAGCGCGTCACGGCCGGTGTCGCGGAAGAACTCACCGATAGCAACACCCGCAAAGGGAGAGTAGTAGCGCATCGCAGCCGAGTCGGACGCATTGGCAGCCACGACTACGGTATAGGGAAGCGCACCGTTGTCGCGGAGAGTCTGCACAAGTGCGGCCACCGACGATGCCTTCTGTCCTATAGCGACATATATACAGTAGACGGGCTTTCCGTCCTCGTAGTTCTTGCGCTGATTGATTATAGTGTCGATAGCGATTGCGGTCTTACCTATCTGACGGTCGCCGATAATCAACTCACGCTGTCCGCGGCCTATAGGCACCATCGAGTCTACGGCCTTTATACCGGTCTGCAGCGGCTGCTTTACAGGCTGACGGAATATAACTCCGGGGGCCTTTCGCTCCAAGGGCATGCGGTAGAGGTCGCCCGAAATAGGGCCTGCACCGTCAATCGGTTCACCCAACACATTGATTACGCGACCCAAGAGACCTTCGCCGACGGGGATTGAAGCAATCTCGCCGGTGCGACGGACGGTCATATTTTCAGTCACGCGGTCAATGTTGTTAAGCAAAATCACACCGACATTGCTCTCCTCAAGGTTCATGGCAACACCCTTGACGCCGTTTTCAAACTCTACAAGCTCGTTGGCGCGTACATTCTCAAGTCCATAGACATGGGCGACACCGTCACCTACCTCAAGGACCGTTCCAACTTCCTCGAATGACACCTTGTTGTTGACATTCTCCAGTTGTTGCTTTAATACTTCCGATATTTCGCTTGGGTTAATCATTAGTTTGTGTTAGTTGCTTAATAGTTTAAGACGCAATTGCTTGAGTTCGTTACTGAATGATGCATCGAGGCGCTCGGAGTTGATGTTTATGACAAATCCGCCAATCAGCTCCGGGTCGACGGTGCGCGAGAACTCCATCGAAGCCCCGTTGAGATGACGCTTCACGAGGTCGTGCAGCTTGTCGATCTCGGCCTGCGGCAGGTCGGCTGCCGTAATCAGCCTCACGAGGTAGATGTTGTTTTCCTCACGATATATGTCGAGATAAGCGAGAGCGATGCCTCTCGAGAAATCGATGCGCTTGTTTTCGACAAGAAGCTTCAGGAAGTCGACATAGCAACTGTCGGTCTTCTCGGCCTCTGCCGCAGTCATCAACAGACGGGTCTTATCGTCGACGGCGATGTAGGGATTGTTCATCACCTCCTGCAGTCGAGGCTGTGCGGCAAAAGCCGCCTCCAGATTTTTCATCAGCACATAGACCCTGTCGGCTTTGCCTTTTTCAACGGCAAACTTGTACAGCGCCTTGGCGTAACGAGATGGAATAAGACCTTGGTTCATTGCGTTTTAGTTTTTATTTTCAATTTCATCCAACAGTGAGTTCACTAATTGGGTCTGGGCCTTCTCATCGGCCATTTGCTTGCGCACCACTTTGGTGGCAATGTCGAGGGCAAATGAGCTGACCTCATCGCGGAAGCGCAGTTCAGCCTCTTTACGCGACTGCTCGATGGAAATCTTTGCGGCATCCATCACCTTTTGAGCTTCCTTTGAAGCAGCGGCGCGTGCTTCCTCAATAATCTGAGTCTTCATGCGGTCGGCTTCGCGTAGCATTTCAGCTTGCTGCTTGCGAGCTTCGTCTATGTATTTGTCGGCCTCTTCACGGGCATGGTCAAGCTGCTCCTTTGCATTTTGAGCGTACTCCACACCCTTGTCGATAAGGTCGGCACGGCCTTCGACACTCTTCATGATAGCCGGCCACCCCCATTTTGCGAGTACAAAGAACAGTACCGCGAAGGCGACAAACATCCAGAATATCAGGCCGAATTCAGGCGTGAAAAGTTCCATGGTTAGAGCTTGATATTAGAGGAAGAACGAGAGCAGACAGACGATAACCGCAAACAGGGCAACACCTTCGACAAGAGCTGCAATCACAATCATGTTACTGCGGATGTCGCCGGTAGCTTCGGGCTGGCGAGCGATAGCTTCCATGGCTGATGCACCGATTTTACCGATACCAATACCTGCACCGATTGCTGCGATAGCTGCGCCGATACATGCGCCAATTCCCAATGTGCCTTCGATGGCTGCTAAAATCATTGCTAACATAGAGATAAATTTTTTGAAGTTATTAATTATTTGTTTGTTTTTGTTTCAGGGGTTTTATGTTCTTCATGTCCCTTCTCCTGTGCGAGCGCTATAAACAGCGTCGACAGCATCGTGAACACGTAGGCTTGTACGAAGCTCACCAGCACGTCGATGAGCAACATGAATATTGAGAACAGAATCGAAACCACAGTCGTTGCGCCGGTAACTACAGGTCCCATGACGGCAAGGATGAAAATCAACAGGGTGAGCACGATGACGATGATGTGTCCGCCCATCATGTTGGCAAACAGACGCACAGTCAGAGCCGCCGGCTTGGTAAAGATTCCGAAGAGCTCGATTATGGGCATGATGGGAATCGGGAACTTCAGCCACAGCGGAACATCGGGCCAGAATATCTCCTTCCAGTAGTGCTTTGTTCCGAATATGTTTACAATCAGGAATGTTATCACCGACAACACGAGTGTAACGGCGATGTTGCCCGTAAGGTTGGCTCCGCCGGGGAAGATGACGATCAATCCCAGCAGGTTCATGACGAGGATGAAGAAGAACACCGTGAGCAGATAGGGCGCGAAACGCGGTGCCTGCTCTCCGAGAGTGGGCTTGATGACACCCTTGTAGATGAACTCTATCATAGCCTCGATTGCGCCGGTGAACTTGCGGGGTGCCTTGTAGCCGGCCGATCGATACCATGCGGCCACCTTCAGCACCATCCACATTACGATAAATACCGAGATGAAGATTGCGAGCACATTCTTGGTTATGGAGATGTCCCACGGACGATACTCTTCCATCACCACCTTGCCGTCGGGCTGAGTCACAGGCTTCATTCCCACGAGCTTATTGTGCCACTTGCTGTCCTTACCGCCGAGCCGGAATCCGTCATACTCCTTGCCGTGCTGAATGCGACTTGAGCTGAAACAGTGCCAATGACCTTCATAATCGCGCACTATCACAGGCAGGGGTATACGCAGGTCATGGGAGAAAAGGACTTCCCACCCATAACCGTCACCGAGGTGCTCAAAGATAATCTCCTTTGGGTTGATTTTCTTCTCGACTTTCTCCTCGGCGTTATCTTCGGCCGACATGCCCAACGGCGATGCAATCACCAGGCATATAAGCGACAGTAAGAAAACAATACGCTTCATATCAATAAATGCACACTGACACTACATTGTTATCGACATCGACGATTCCGCCGTTGACCTGCACCTCGCCACTTCGGCCGTCGTGATGATAGGTGACGGTACCGGATTCGAGCGTGGATATCAGTGACGCGTGGTTGCGCAATACAGTGAACTCTCCTTCGGTTCCGGGAAGCGTCACGCTGTCAACCTCGCCTTGGAAGAGGATGTCTTGTGCCGATATAACCTTGAGTATCATAGTCGTTAATATCTTTTACTTATTTCACCTCGGCAAGCATCTTCTTACCCTTTTCGATGGCCTCGTCGATTGTGCCAACGTTAAGGAATGCCTGTTCGGGATATTCGTCCATCTCACCGCTCAGAATCATCTTGAATCCGCGGATTGTTTCGCTAAGCGGCACCATCACGCCGGGAAGGCCGGTAAACTGCTCGGCCACAAAGAAGGGCTGAGAGAGGAATCGCTGTGCGCGGCGAGCGCGCGCAACGACAAGCTTGTCCTCATCCGAAAGTTCGTCGACACCGAGGATGGCGATGATGTCCTGAAGCTCGTTGTACTTCTGGAGCAGCTGCTTTACAGCCTGTGCAGTCTGGTAATGGTCCTCGCCGATGATGTGGGGGTCGAGGATACGCGAAGTCGACTCCAGCGGGTCAACAGCGGGATATATACCAAGCTCGGCAATCTTACGGCTGAGCACCGTGGTGGCATCAAGGAAGCTGAATGTGGTGGCGGGCGCGGGGTCGGTCAAGTCGTCGGCAGGCACGTAGATGGCCTGAACCGAAGTGATTGAGCCCTGCTTGGTCGAGGTGATGCGCTCCTGAAGGGCACCCATCTCCGATGCAAGCGTAGGCTGATACCCCACAGCCGAAGGCATACGGCCAAGAAGAGCCGAAACCTCGGAACCTGCCTGGGTGAAGACCTGAAAGAGCAACACGAAGACGCGCACCCGGCGGCTCGTTCATCTGACCGAACACGAGCGTAGCCTGAGAATTTGCCACATCGTCCATGTTGACATCAGCAAGATTCCACTCGCCTTTCTCCATTCCTTCGCGGAACTTTTCGCCATACTTCATAACGCCGCTCTCAATCATCTCACGCAGGAGGTCGTTACCTTCACGAGTACGCTCTCCCACTCCGGTGAATACCGAGAATCCGTTGTGACCCTTGGCGATGTTGTTGATAAGCTCCATGATGAGCACAGTCTTGCCCACTCCGGCGCCACCGAACAGACCGATTTTACCACCTTTGCTATAGGGCTCGAGAAGGTCAATCACCTTTATACCGGTATAGAGTATCTCGGTGCCTATAGTGAGGTCGTCAAACGGAGGAGCCGGCTGGTGAATCGGACGCAGATTGTCGCGCTTCAAAGGCGCAAGGTGGTCGATGGCTTCACCGATAACGTTAAGGAGTCGTCCCTTAACCTGATCGCCGGTGGGCACCGCAATCGGACGGCCGAGGTTGTCAACACGTACACCTCGCTGCAATCCGTCGGTACTTTCCATTGCCACACAACGCACAGTGTCCTCTCCGATGTGCTGCTCCACTTCAAGAATAAGAGTGGAACCGTCGGGGCGGTCAACCTTGAGCGCGGTATAAATGGGAGGAATCACATTGTCCTTTCCCTCGAAGGTAACATCGACCACGGGGCCGATAACCTGAGTCACTGTTCCGAATTTATCGCTCATCTTTACGAAAATCAGGGTTTATATAGATTTATATTTTTATCAAACAGACTTATCAGAAGTGCAATCCATAGCAGATTACCACTACCATAAGTACGAGGTTAGCCAAATTGATGGGAAGCAAATATTTCCACTCCAATGACAAGAGCTGGTCGATGCGAAGGCGCGGGAATGTCCACTTGAACCATATTATCACAAATGAAAGCGCTATTGCCTTAATGAGGAACCACACTATGGACGGAATGAAGTCCATAACATGGTTGAATGCGTCCCATCCGGGGATGTGGAGGGGCATCCAGCCTCCAAAGAACAACAATGAAGCAACACCTGCGACGATGAAAAGGTTCAAGTACTCGGCCAAATAAAAGAATCCGAAATGGATACCTGAATATTCGGTGTGGTAACCTGCAGTCAACTCACTCTCGGCCTCGGGAAGGTCAAACGGGCCACGGTTGGTTTCGGCCGTTCCTGCTATGAGGTAGATGATAAATGCGATGATTGCGGGTATGTGTCCCGAGAAGATGAACCAGAGATCCTGCTGCTGATTCACGATATCGGTGATTGACATCGAGCCGGCAAAAGCCACCATCGTGATTACCGACAAGCCGATTGAGAGCTCGTAGCTTATCATCTGGGCTCCTGAACGGAGGGCGCCGATGAGTGTGAACTTATTGTTACTCGGCCATCCGGAAAGAAGTATACCGAGCACGCCTATCGACGACACGGCAACCAGGAAGAATATACCGATGTTGAAGTCAATGACCTGAATGCCTTTGCCCCACGGAAGCACTGCGAAGCAGAGCATCGAAGCAATGATTACAAGGTAGGGCGCGAGCGCGAAGAGGAACTTGTCGATGTGGTTGAGCGATATGAGCTCCTTGATGAGAATCTTGAACATATCGGCAACACTCTGGAATATTCCGAAGGGACCTACGCGGTTCGGGCCAAGACGGCACTGGAAAGCGGCACACACCTTACGCTCGAAGTAGATGTAGAAAAGAGCGAGCAGGGCGTAAGCCAAGAGTAAAACCACTCCTATGATGACACATTCCACTACGACCGCAAGCCATGGCGACATATAGGTCGTGAGAAACTGGTTGAGCCAGTCGGCTCCTTTTGATAAATCGTACATATCGGTTTTTGTCTTTACTTTTTCTTAATCTTACTATCGGTCTATATCGGGTACTACGTAGTCGAGCGTACCGCCAATGGTGATAAGGTCGGCAATCTTTCCGCCACGGGTTATGTGGTCAACGACACCTGCAAGGTTGAAGCAGGGCGAATTGAACTTCAGGCGCATGGGGCTGGTGCCGCCGGTGCTCTCGATGTAGACGCCGAATGCGCCACGACTTGCCTCCACCTGCTGGAACCAGTGTCCGGCGGGCAACTTGACAATCTTGGGAACCTTTGCACATATTTCGCCTTCGGGGATTTTGTCAACAAGCTGCTCAAGGATGCGAATCGACTGACGGATCTCCTCAATACGAGCCTTGAAGCGAGCCATCGAGTCACCCTCGTGTAGCACAACCTCCTCGAAGTCAAGTTCGGAATATATGCCATAGGGAGTGGTCTTGCGCACATCGCAGGCCCAACCCGAAGCACGGCCGGCAGGACCGGTAACCGAATAGGATATGGCATCCTCGCGCGACAGCACGCCTACCCCGTCCATACGGTTGTGTGCGATTACATTGCCGGTGAATATGGTGTCATACTCCTTGAGGCACTTGGGCATTATTTCGATAAGAGCCTTGACATCGTCAACAAATCCGGCATCGAGGTCGTCCATTATACCGCCGATGCAGTTGTAGTTGAATGTCATGCGGGCTCCGCAAGTACGTTCAAATATGTCGAGCACGCGTTCACGCTCACGCATTGCATAGAAGAGCATTGTAGTGGCTCCAAGGTCCATACAGAATGTGCCGATGAACAGCAGGTGCGATGATATACGCATAAGCTCGTCCATCATGACGCGTATCACCTGAGCGCGACGGGGCACCTCGATTCCGAGAGCCTTCTCTATACACAGACACAGGCAATGACGGTTCTGCTGAGCCGAGAGGTAGTCAAGACGGTCGGTGAAATGCAGGGTCTGGGGATAGCCGAGTCCCTCACAAAGCTTCTCGATACCGCGGTGGATATAACCGAGGTAAAGGTCGATCTTCTTGATGGTTTCACCGTCGACGGCTGTGCGGAATCGCAATACACCGTGGGTTGCGGGGTGCTGCGGGCCGATGTTGACAACGAAGTCCTCGGGAGCGAAGATGGTCACATCCTTCTTCACGATAGTTCCGTCGGCCTCCTCAACATAGGTAACCGAAGTATCCTCGACCTCTTCATGGTCAAGACGCACGGGATTCACCTCGGGACTTGCATCGTAGTCCTTACGCAGAGGGTAACCTACCCAGTCGTTGCGCAGGAACAGTCGGCGCATATCGGGGTGATTGATGAAGATTATGCCGAAGTAATCATAAACTTCACGCTCATAGAGATTGGCCACGGCCCAAAGGTCGGTTATGCTGTGAAGCATGGGCTTCTCACGGTCGGCAGTTGACACGCGCACCGATATGTGGGTGTTGTATTTGGTTGAAGTGAGGTAGTACATGCAACCGAGTGTTTCGGTCCAGTCGACACCTACTATAGCCACAAGATAGTCGTAGCTAAGCTCGGAATCCTCCTTCAAAGTCTTAGCAAGAGCATGCCATTTGGCATCGGGAATATTCACCAACAGACATTCGCCCTCCTCAAATGTTGCTTCGGGGAACAGTTTGGCTATTTTTTCCTGAATGTTTGCCATAATTGTGATAATATTGGGTATTATTCTTAAAATTCGTTTATAGTCACTCTGTTACTGCGCATCGTCGATGGGATGGCTTTCAAGGAAATCGCGTTGCTTTTCCTGACGGTTCACTCCACCGAAGAACTTCTCTACCTTAATTTTGCGTGAGAGCTGCATTATACCGTAAATCATTGCTTCGGGACGAGGCGGACATCCGGGCACGTAGACATCGACGGGGATTATCTCCTCGACACCCTTCACTACGTGATAGGAGTTCTTGAACGGACCGCCCGATATTGCGCATCCACCGCAGGCAATCACATACTTGGGCTCGGCGAGCTGATCGTAAAGACGACGCACCACCGGAGCCATGCGGTGAACGATCGTTCCGGCTACCATCATGAAGTCGGCCTGACGTGGTGAGGCACGTGCCACTTCCCAGCCAAAGCGCGCCATGTCATAACGCGCCGCTCCAAGTGCGATAAACTCGATACCGCAACAACTGGTGGCGAAAGTGAGCGGCCAGATAGAGTTGGAACGCCCCCAGTTGATTATGTTGTCAAGCGTGCCTACAACAACGTTGGTACCGTTGTCCTTGAGCTCCTTGACGAGTTTTTCGATATATTCATTGTCCTTCCATTCGGAATAGGGCATGCCTTTTGTAGTTACTTCCATTCCAATGCTCCTTTCCGCCAGGCATAAACGAGGCCCAGCACTAAAATTCCAAAAAACAAGGCGATACAAAGCAATCCTTCAACACCGAGCTCGCGCATACGCACTGCCCAGGGATACAGAAACACCGTTTCCACATCAAACATAAGGAACAGGATTGCATAGAGATAGTAGCCGACCTTGAACTGGGCCATGCTCACACCTCGTGTGGGGATACCGCACTCATACGCTTCACCTTTCTGTGCATTGTAGGACTTCGGCGATATTAATCCGGCAGTCACCAATGCCAATGCCACAAGTGCCACACCGGTGAGGGCGGCAACTACGGCAAGAGTCGAATTCTGAATACCAAAAATTACTGATACCATATTGTTAATCTAATTTCCTCAAACAAAAAAGGCCACTTCGGAACAGTTTCCGACAGCGACCCGGACATATATTTCTTCCCCGACGCATGCACGTTTCACCTGTTTCCCGCCAATGCGAGAAGCCGGAGCCAAAATAATATTTGAAATAGAGCACTGCATCAATGGTAGCTTAACTGCATTAAACAAATTGATTCTCAGCAAAATAAATATTCAAGGTTAACATTTTATTAAATTCTGCCAAAAATCTCATGCAAATATAATAAAACTTTTTTGAATAGCACGCCTCAGCGATTGTCTTTATTTTCAACAACAAGCCTCAATTATTACCGATAAAAAGAGTGCGCCGGCAACCTTCACGGGAAGCCGGCGCACTTTGTAGGGTGTAGTAACTCTATTTTTTTCGGTTACTTTTTTATCGCTTGTTACTGCTGATTGTTGGTGTACACATCAACGAGGGCAGCCGTTACATGGAATGTTCCTGCGCACTCAAAGGTGAGCGACATGCCATGCTCGGGTGTGCCGTGAGCTTTAAGATTGGTAATCTTGTACTTGGGCTGGGGATCCTCAAGATTGCTTGAGTTGTAGGTTACGGGGATGAGTTCGTCGGCTTCAAGAGTCACCGAGTTCTTGTTCATAAACACCTTTACATCCTTGAATCGCAAGCTCATCGAGGGCATCTTTTCAGCAAAACTTGCAGAGAGAATGTCGATGTTGGCGGTCTTCTTCTCGGCATTGATTATAACCGAATAGCGGTTCTTGTCGGCAGTATTTGTAGTATAAGGATTTTGATCAGCCGAAGTAACGGTGGTTGTACTGAAGTAATTCAAGGGGATAGAGAAGCTGGTCACCGAAGTTCCGTCGGCAAAGTCAATCATATAATATCCGTTATAGCCCTTGAAGTAAGCGGTTACGTTGGCCGAGCCGAGTGAAGT
>ENA-ORKV01001805-ORKV01001805.1-human-gut-metagenome-genome-assembly--contig:-NODE-1805-length-14594-cov-2.678102_pt1 | contig 14594 bp, 9 predicted proteins | sample MGYA00243058_ERZ508805 | MGnify/ENA primary metagenome ERZ508805 (study PRJEB26277, sample SAMN04329770) | human gut metagenome | biome: human-associated habitat | host: Homo sapiens | place: USA... | reverse complement strand
ACGTTTTTCACAGTAGCGGCCAAAGCTTCCAATTTATTGCTTTGTACCAGTGCGACAGTACCCGACGTTTGTCTGTATTTATTCATAAATGATTCGCAAGCGCCTTTCAAATCTTGCTGGAAGAGCTGCGATACGATTTCCTTATATGGGAATCCATCGGCCAGCACCTCTGTCGGTGAAGCTATTAAATAATCGGTTACATTTCGCAGATCATAAAGCGCTTCTATAGACGACATGAAGCAGGCATCGAATAACAAGTACTCGAATTTCAGTCCTTCAAGCGCCTGTGCCAAAGCAGGAATTTCCATGTATTGAGTACCGTCCTGTCCGATAAACCGGGTGCTGGGTGCCATGACATGCTTGTCGAAAATAGAATTGGGTACCCATCCGCTACCATGGCTGGAGAGTACTAATCCATAGCTGTCAGCAGGCATTTCCTCCATCACCTTTTGCAAAACATTCTTCATGAATACGGGGTCTGTAGAAAGATCAGACTGAGTATATTCTTCGATAATCTGATGCGATGTCCGGTTATTCTCCTCATTGATGACCAGTTTGGTCAATGTAGACCGTTTGCCATTATCGTAGAATACGGCTACCTGATTTTTGTCGGACAGACGTATCAAGTGCCCTGCAGCTCCCTGAATAATGCGCAGGTTGGCCTCCATTTCCGTTTCCAATCCGGTATTGTCACCCATGTAATAGAAAATGAGCGTATGCTTCTTATCGGGCACAGAGAAAGCCTTTGTCGCTATCTTTACACTAGCAAGCACGTTTTCTTCCTCTCCTTTGGCAGCAGCCAATACCACATATTGCGTGTTGGCATCCAGTTCTTCTATCAAGATATCCATCGGCTTGTTGGCAGTGGTCACAATACCTTTGTCCAGCACTTCCTGTGCATCGGGCATGATTTCGTTTTCTTCCATTACTAAATAAGCACAGCGCAAGGCATTGGTCGATTCCAACGTAATGTTTACAGTGGTGTAACCGGTCTCGCCGGCCGTGAGTGTCACGGTAGGTGTTGGAGGCAATATGGTTTCTTCCATCGGAGTGTCATCATCCGAACAGGCAGTGAGAGCAGACAAGCAGAAGAAAATACCTGCGCCCCATTGGTATAAGGTTCGTTTCATGTTCATAATCTTTATATTTTAATAAATTATCGTTAAATTGTCTGTTGCGGGAAGTTTAAGGATTAGAATAATCCACCACATTCACCGTACCTTTCCATTCTCCTGTTATTTCGTATCCCGCATCATCCCGGAAGTCGAATATGAATTTATAACCGTCGTTTTCTTTACTTACAGTCATGGTACCACTCTTGATAGGAGCCAATATATCTGTAGCCCCTGTCTCATCATCACTGCGCTTATCTCCATACCAGGTATACAAGATATCTGCTTTGTTGAACATCATGTATCCGGGAAGCGCATACATAGGTTCAAACTTATGTTCTATGGTGTAGACCCCTTCCTGCAGTGTGGCTCCTTTATTCGCATCAGTAAAAAATTCGATGGTAATCATCTCTGACTTTATCTCTTTCCCTTCTTCGTCTTTATCTTTATAGAAATTTATTTGCCAAGAGCTCAATCCGGGACAGAGGTATTCCCCCAAATAATAAGCTTCTATCTCTGTCAGTTCTTCGGGCAGAGCCAATGTGACATTGTCCTTCAAGGTGCTCATCGGGCTGGCAGGCTTCGTATTGTCATTGTCGTTAAAATTACCCATAGGCAATGCCCCGCTGAAATTGCATGTTATGTTCAGACCGTCTGCACTTTGGAAATTGAATGCAATATCATAATTTTCACCGCTTCGTGTCACGGTCATGGTTCCACTGTTCAGGAAGGCAATATATCTCTTGCCTGTTCTGGAATCTACTTTCTCCAAATAAGAGCCCGTAGGATAATATTGCCCGTTTATGTCGGAAATTTGGCCTTTGTTGATAGTCATGGGGATTTGCATATATCCCTGTGTACTTCCTCCAAAGATAGACACTTGGTAAGTACCTTCTTCCAGTGGAGGATTTTCCATATTGTAATCTAACAATTTATGCATATAACAGCTTGACAATTGCAAATAATAGCCATTGGTCAGTACCTCGTTTTCATTGAAGTTTCCATGATAGAATTGCAACAGCATATCATCGGCATGCGGACAGAACCAGTTGCCGTAATATCTTCCTTGGGCTAAAGTGAAAGACACCTCTTGATCTTCCGTAAAAGGCTGGTAAGTGCCCTGTGGTGTTTCCGGCTCATATTTTTCAAAGATAATATCACCTTTGAAGTGTCCTCGGAAAGGCTCTCCGTCTTCCATGACGATATCCATATCAATGGTATAGGTGTCGCCTTTACGCTGAACAAGTACGGTTCCTCCTGTGACATAGCTGTAAACCACTCCATTGGCAGGGTCGGATGAAATGCGGGTAAATACATTGGTTGTTTCCACATCCCAACAACCTATTTGTGCCGTCTCTTCTCCGGCATGATATTCTCCCACCGGCAGAGTAGCGTTCCACGGGTCGCTGTCGGCTACATTATAAAGATCCAGGCGAACCAGATAGTCTCCAATATTGGTCGGTAAGTCATCTTTTCCTATTTCCCCAGAGGCCAGGCGAATAACATAGTTACCGTTTCCAGGCTCATTGTCGGTACGGTAACTTGCCTTTTCCAATAATTTCAGTTTTACTACAGGTACATCATTTTCATAAACCGGTTGTGTCTTCATTTCAAGAGCCTCGGAAAGTAAATAGCGTCCTTGACTCACAACAGCTGCCTGAATGATGTAACAAGTTTCCGCCTCTAAGGCAATAGCCCGTTGGATACTTGTCGCGGAGTTATCAGCCGGTATGCCTTCGTTAAGAATATCCTCCGCTGTAGGAGCCGTCTCGCCTTTTTTATAGCACATCCAAGCACATTGGTCTGCATGTTGGGGGGTGAGTGAAAACTCCAATGAATGACTGGTAACTTTGATGGCGTTCAGGGTAGCAGCCGCCGGAACTGCCTTTTCATCATCGGAACATGATGAGAAAAACAATAGCGATAGAATGGCTGATAAAATATAATATGTTAGTTTATTCATAACAAACTTTTTTTTAATGTGATTTATTGGGGATTATCCATATCGGTAACCTTAGAAGTGAAAGTACATACATAACGCTGTCCTTCCGTATCAGTAAGGTCTATCTTAAAGGTATATGCTTCACCGGATTTGGTGACTTCCACCTTGCCTGATTTAAATTTACGGGTAGTGAAACCATACGAATAGACTGAGATTTCACTGGATTTGCTGTCCAACGTTCCGACAGCGCCATCGTTACCGACGTTATAAGTTCCGGCGGGAAGAACCTTCTCCCCCGCAGCTGCACGCAAATCAAGGGTCATTTCTGTATCCCAATTATTGAATGCAGCCTTGAGATAGAATTGTCCATCTACTGCGCCGTTAGGAAGTATGCGTTTCAGTTGTTCTATACTATTAACCTGAATTTGCAGTTCATCGAAAATGGCAAATTTTTCTCCGGATATTTCCCCCTCATACGTAGCATTTACTTTGCTGCCATCCTCCAGTATGAATTCCATACTGATTTCATACTTTTGGGTTTCCGTATTAGCATTCAATTTCATTGCACCAGATTGGATACCTATCTTTTCTTCTCCTTTCATAAAGTATGTGTAATTGATATTCGTATCAATGTAGTATCCATCTTCCGCCCCTACCACATAAGTACCGCTTTTGGTATATTTATAATCTTCACCATAAATGTCAAGTGCAAGTGTGTAGTTCCCGTCACTGAACGTGATATTATCATTACGCCCATAATCGGAACCCTCGGCCGAGGTAAATGCAACGTTATACGTCTTGACTATCTCTTGCGCTTCCCCGTTGGGTTTCAGCATCAATTCTTGCAGCAGATCCATGGCTCCCGCCAATTCGTCATTCTCATCCATAGCAGCTATGGCTATACTCTTGATTTTTAATCCGATTTTCTGGTCCATTTGCGGAGTCAAGACCCAATCCCCGTTTTCCAGTGCGCTGGGGGCTAACGTAAAGCTTATATCCGGATTCAATCCCCATTGATCGTTTTCAAAGATTACGCCCAAGTAGAGTTTAAAGCCATTAGCTGTCTTCAGAAATTGTCCGCAAGGCACGTTGAGCACACCGTCTTTAAGGACTCCTTTGAAAGTAAGTTCTGCATTCTTGAATGAAACAGTTACCTCATTACTCTCGGCTATAACACTTACTTCATCCTGTGTGGCAAATCCGTCCCTATTCTTAAAATCAGCTATCCAAGAACGGTTGTAAGAATTCCTGGAATACTGCATAAAGCTATACTCTTTAGCCAAACTACCGGATTCCAGCGTCACTTTACCCAATCTTTCCAGACTTTCTGTGTTCTCATCAGCCAAGATGTAATACCCATTCTCTGCTTCTTCGTAACTCAACCAGGTTTGGGCTTCTTCACTGATTCTCACCGTTATCGGCATTTCACTTTCAAAACGGATAAACTGTTTGAAAGCCTTGTTTTCGGCAAAAGAGAAAAAATCGTCAGTCTTATAGTTTGTAATGATACCCATCTGTGTGATGCCTATCTTGGCAGACGATTCGCCCATGACCAGTGAGATGGTGGCTGTACGGGTTTCCATTTCGTCGTTGGGAGCTATGTAGAAGCTTACCACTCCATTACTGCACGCCTTGATGGTACACCATTCTTCATTGGAAGTAGCCGTCAGAGTAGGATCAGCGTTGCCCACCTCAATGGTTCCATCACCACCAACAGATTTGAAATCAACCGTAGAAGACGTTATTTGCAGTTCTACCGGTGGCAGATATTGGGTATCGTCATCGTTGCAGGCACCTAAGAACAAAGAGCATCCTGCGATGAGTAGATAGATGATATTCTTTTTCATATTCACTTCTTTTTTTAATGTTTGTTATTTGGAAGCCGCTTGCTGTGTAAATGTACGAAAGAATCCTGTCACATAAGCCAATTGCAGGACATCCTTACCTGTGTTATTGTCTATTGCCACAAAAGAGTCGCACAAAAACTTGCCCCACATACCGTTATCCTGCAAGATGACGGTTTGGGTTACATCTTCCAAATGGCTATCTCCAGGGTTGGGCGCTGCTTTTTCCTCCATGTAACCTTCCATACCAACACCCTGTGTCTGGCTCAAATATCCTCCTCCCTGCAAAGTCCATGGTACTAAGACAATGCCATCAGGCAACATTTGGTATTCCAGACTGATACTACCGGCCACTGCATTGTAGCGTATGCGCATATCAAACGGCAATCCTTTCATAAGATAACTTTCATTGAACAATTCTTCTTCCAGTGTTACAGGTAGCATGGTATTTCCTTGGTAATACACAAAAAAGTATTCACCGATGTATTTCTCATAGCGGGAGTAAGTTTTGGGCAATTCTCTGGCACGTATAGTTACTTTATCGTCTGTGAAACTCATGCTACCCTGTTCCCAGCGCAACTCTTTCACATCCAAGGTAGCTAGCGACAACGGTTCATCGAAACTGATACCTTCCGGTGTATAGTGAAAAGGCAGATTTACCTGGCTGCCATCGGCATTTTCCAAGATAAATTTGCGATAACGCTGTGTCACTGTGTATTGTATCACTCCGTCTATCACCACCTCATAAGCGGCTGGATAAGCCTCATTGGTAATCTGTTTAACGCTTTGCAAGTAATCTTCCCAAGCTACATTCTCCGGCAGCGGATGCATTATCATTTTGTTACCGGTCTTCTTACCCTTCAACACCACTTCGTCAGAGGTACAGGACAAGATAAGAAAGTCACTGTCTCCCTCCATACCCATACCATCTTCGCCTATACCCAATGCATTGGAAGGCTCTGAGAAAAAATGGAATATTTCATTGTACGTACTAAACGTCAGCATGGGTCCGGCACTATTCACCATATCATAAGCACCTGTACTCACCTTATCGGGCTGGAAGAGATCGCATGACACATCGGCAGTGCCCTCTTTATGAAAGCGTATCAGCATAGTGTATCCCCCATAAGCCTTAGTAGCGGCAGGATAGTAATTCAGCACCCATCCGTTACCGGCAGAACGCAGTACTTCCTGATACTCGGCGATGGACTGGTTGATGCGGTTGGCGGCCGATTGGTCGAAAACATCGTCCACTTCAGAGGTACATGCTCCTGCTCCAATCAATATTAAAGCCAATATCCATAGATTATATATCTTTTTCATATATATGTTCTTTTAGTTTAATTCTGTCAAATCAATATATTTCACTTGTTCGGAACGGCGCTGTACAATATCGCGCAATTTGTCCAAGTCAATATTCCAGACTTCATTCATGTAGTTTCTCACAATTTCCATCTTTTGGTTAATGAATGTGGCTCCCTCATCGGCTATTTTCAACTGTTGTTGCCACCAGGCAGCATCATGGGTCACATAGTTCGCTACCAGCTCGGCAAAGTCCTCATGTACTTCCGAACCACCGTAGGCCGTAATGAATCCCATGCCCAAAGCCGCTTCATCACTGACATTCACCCATCCGTTACCAATATATTTTCCACTGGACACAGCATAGAAGTCTTGCGGAAATTCGATGGTCTGATGCAAGATGTGTGAAAATTCATGGTGCATGGTACTGAAATACCAGCGGTTCATCATCTCTACATCCACGCTGTTCGGGTTCAGAGCGTTGATATTATACAGAGTTACTTTCAAACCGCCTTCTGCCGTACCCAAGGTAATCTTTCCGTTATCATAAGCCGGAGAACCTATCAAATGAATCATCTTAGGACCATATGTACATATAAAATCGCGGTTGTTTCCCTGAACTTCTACATAGGCATCAATCCACAAGTATTTTACCAATTTGGCCATGGCTACTGATTTGGACAATTCGGCCGGTGCCAAGTTATAGTCGGTATCCGATTCCTTGTATTCGAATTTATATTTAAAATCGATATTATAAGGGGTGACATAGTTATCGAGCAACCATTCATCGAATGCCGTACGGTATGGAGTCATGTTGTCGAAGCTGCTCTCCTTTGTCAGGTCATCTTCGTTGCAAGCAGTGGCACCGCCGATAAGGGCTGCCGCCATCAGAAAATAGGTTATATATTTTTTCATATGTTATCGTATTCAGTAGATTATATACTTAGTATCTAGGATTTGGTTCCATGCCGGCAGTGATGACATCTTGTGGAAGTTGGATGGCGCGTCGCGGGTCTTCTTTTCCCAACACAATCGGACTGTTGCCGGCACGGTTGTGCGAAAACTCTATGCCATAGCGTTTCAGGTCAAACCAGCGAAGTCCTTCCTGCATGGTTTCCAAACGGCGCAGTTGCAAGATGAGTTGGATAAGATTCTCTTCCGTACCGGGCTCTACGGTAAATCCTTCAGGGTTAAGACGCTTTTTCACACTGCGTTCCTTGTCTTTGGTAACAATGGTGGGCTGATAAGGCAGGCTATTGTAGAAATTATTAACCTCTTGCTCTGTCAGATCGTGTCCTTCGTCCTTACTCAGCGCACTATGGCTTTCTATCCAAAAGTTTATGTCTTCCAAAGCCTTACTATAGTCAGGGTTATCACTCAACACATAAGCCTCTGCACGGCATAGTAGGGTTTCATCTACCGAAAACGGTACTGCTACCGTGTGCGGGTAGTACAGGCCATTGGCCTTGTCTACGTATTCAAAGTACAATTTCAGTTTCGGGAAAGGATTTTTCTGTACTACACTGAGGATGAAAGTACTCATAACCAGTCCACCCCTCCAATGCCAGGGACCGTCTGCGTCAATAGTCTCGTTAGTATAGATTGGGGTTCCGTGTCCGTAGCGTTTCAAAGTATTATAAGGACCTGTAATGATAGGTACTTGCGACCCTAAAGCAGCTAAAAGCAGATTGGCCGGTTTCTTTTCAGACACGTATTGGTTGCTGATGTCGTCCACCAAACTTACTCCGCCGAAATCAGCCTCCCAATTACGCAGTGCTGTGACCGGATTGCTGCCGATGGCAATGTTGGCACATTCTATCACCTTATCCCATTTTTGGTAATAGAGATAAAACCGTGCAGCAAAAGCGTTGGCTGCTTTACGGTTGAAGTGATACTTGGGAACCTCATAAGCAGCATCTTTAATGAGCGGAAGTCCAGCTTCCAAGTCAGCAGCAATCTGTTCATACGTATTCTTCAAGCTGCCTCGTTCAGTATTTTCCGGATAGACGCTGTCACCGGTCCGAGTACGGTAGGGTATTCCCAAATGACTTTCTGCCGTATTCGGATTATAAGGCATACAGAATACATTAGCTAATAGAAAATGGGAATAGGCGCGGCACACCAAAGCTTCGCCCCGTTGCGGATTGAGGCTGGCAGGCGAACCTAAGTTTTCGATACCTTCCAATGCCATATTAGCCGAAGCAATAGCAGCATAACATCCTTCCCAAAGGGCATAGGGACTATCGTAACTACTAATGCTGGGAGAATCCCACAAATAAAGTTTTTCGATGAGTTCGTCCGTATCAAATTGTCCACCGTTATCCATCACGTTATCCGATGACAACTCGCCAATCAACAGCGGAAGAGTAGTTGGGTATGCCGAAACCAACAGTGGAGATATTTTGTCGGTACTGTTGATTTCCGTGCGGCTATCGGGCAGTGTATCCAAAAAATCACTGCAAGAAGAGAATGCCAGCAATGAAACGGATAGCAAGGTTATGAATGATTTATTTTTCATGTGATTCATTATTTAAAAAAATTAAATGCCTAAGCGAATGGTAAAAGTGAACTGTTTAGCCATGGGAACGGCCACACCACCTGTGTTAAAGAATTCGGGATCCTGCCCGTTTAATTTGTCGTCTGCATAAAGCAAGAACAAATTAGTTGCCTGCAGTTTCAATCCTAAATTGGAAATTTTTAACGGTTCAATCCACTTCTTGGGCAGGTCGTATGAAAGCGAAATCTCTTTCAAACGGATAAAGTCACCCTTTGCGATGCGGTCACTGGAGTAATTATAAGCATTGTAGGCACGGCTCAGATAACTGTCGTTCACATTCATATACTTATCTGCTATCACCGGAATATTGGTACGATGCTCGTCGCCCGGCCTCATCCAACGGTTCTTGAATTCTTTCGGCATAGCATCAAGGTCGGTATATTGGTTGCTAAATACCGGATCCAAACGGATGACATTGCCAAAAGAATAAGTGATAAACACATTCAGTTTCAGACCTTTGTAGCTGAATACATTTCCCAAACTACCTGTAATGGTAGGATCTGTAGTACCTTCATAAATCAGGTGTGATTTGTTGTTGCGCTCCTGGAAGTTGATGTTGCTTGTGGTCAATTCGCCATTTTCATTAATGAAAGTAGGCAGACCTTCTTCATTCAGTCCACGGAAGTCGAGCGAAAACAAACTTCTTACCGGATAGCCTTGCATGGCAAATCCATATCCGCTCACCATGTCCATTACCGATGAGAATGCCTCCAAATCGGTTACCTTGTTCTTGGTTTTAGAGAAAATGAAGTCAGTGTTCCACTTGAAGTCCTTCTTGGCAATGTTACGGGTAGAAAGAGTCAGCTCTATACCGTGCGAACGCATGCTTGCCACATTGGCATACTTGCCAATTTCTCCATCCAGACCGGTAGTACTCAACCATCCTATCAGGTCATAGTTCTTGCGTTTGTACCAATCCATGCTGAAGTTGATACGGTTATCCAGAAAACCTAAATCGATACCCAGATTCAGTTCATGTTTCTTTTCGTAAGTCAGTTCAGAATTTTTGCCTTGTAGGATGCCCAGTCCCGACTCCATGACATCGGCATTGGGACGCCAAGGATTATAACTGCTCACCATTGCCAGCGAGTTACTCACAAAGGCAGGACCACGGTCGGCAGTCAGCGAGTAACTTGCTTTCAGCGTCAAGTTAGATAATATGGAATTCAGTTTGCTGAACCAAGTTTCTTCGTGCGCATTCCAAGCACCGGAAATATTCCATGTAGGCAACCAGCGAGCCGAACGGCTTTTACCTAGTTTGTTGGAACCTTCGTAACGCACTGTACCGTTCACGGTATAGCGTCCCTTCCATGAATAAGTGCCGGTAGCGAAAAAAGCCACTTGGCGTGCTTTGGTTTCGTCAACAGTATTATAAGGTGTATTTTCCTCGTTGCCTTGCTTGAAGAACAAATAGTCGTAACTGGAAAGCATACCCATGCCATACTGCATACCTGCACCGTTAAACCACACTTTGCTGCGGTCTGTGGCATTTAGTTCCATACCACCGAAAAAGTTTACGATATGATTTTCGTTGAATACATCATTGTAACTGACGGTACTACGCAAGTCATAGCTCGACATAGTATATTTCGTATCGCGATAGAAACCGCCTACGGGCAGTACCGATTCCGGTAGAGTATTGATTTTGTCAGGATCGGTATAGAGCCACGGATTGGCTTGCTGCATGGTAGCGTCATCCATAGCCCTATAAGCCCATGCCTGATTAGAATAATCTTTCACATAATGGTTTTGGGTAGTAGATGAGTACTTGTAAGCCCCCAATATGCTCAATTCTACCTTTTGAATAGGCTTCCATTTCATTTCACCCTGGAATCGCATATCAGTAACTTTTAAATCCATGTAGTTGTTATCCAACTCGTGGAAAATATTAAACGGTGCATAGTTACGTACGTAGTATTCATTGGGATCCAATGTGCGCGAAGTATTCAGCGCAAATGAGTAAGGATTGATGTCGAAGTCACGTTTCACCTCACCACTTACGGGATCAGCTTGCGAACCAAGAGTACCGGGAGCCTGCTGCTTGCGAAAAGATGCATTCCCGATAAGGTTAAGTGTAAGGTTTTTGAAGATATTATACGTAGAATTAATGTTAGCCGTATAACGTTGCACTTTGCTCCTCTTAGTCCATCCCGGGTCGTTCATCACACTGATGGAAGTATAATAAGAAGCCTTGTCTGTACCGGTAGCCATACTCACAGCATGATTTTGTGAGATACTATTGCTGAACAACAGGTCGAACCAGTCGGTATTACGGAACTCGGCCTGCTTCAGATAAGCCCCCCGTGCTTCAGGCGTATTGGCTAAACCAAATACACCGCCTGTTGCCGAATATTGATTAATGAGATGATACATTTTACCATAGACACCACTCTGCGAAGCACGATAAGAATCAACAAAACTCAGGGAACCGTTTTGCTCCATATTCTTGTATACATCCATTTGCTCTTGAGAGTTCATGATGTTGAAATTGCTATAACTGGGTTTCATGCGCATGGTAAACTCACCTGTATAACTGATTTTGTTCGTACCTGATTTACCTTTTTTGGTAGTTACCACAATCACCCCTGCCATAGCACGTGCACCATAAATGGAGGTAGCCGAACCATCTTTTAGAATTTGAAAACTCTCAATATCATCGGCATTCAAACCGGCAATAGCTGAACTGATCAGAGTCTCAGCATCACCTGAGGACAGATCGTCAGCACCTATCTCAGCTACATCTTCCATGATAACACCATCTACCACCCACAGCGGCTTGGAACTTCCGTAAGCACCGGTAAACATACGTTTATCCATACGCTGCATACCCGTCACAACAACTTCGGACAGCGTCTGTACATCCGATTGGAGAGTCACTTTCATAGTCGGCGAAGGAGAAAGTGACTGAGGAAGCATACCGACATAAGAAAACTCCAACTTGGAACGACTGGAAACATTAGGCAATGTAAACTTACCGTCTATGTCTGTCAGCACACCCGTAGAAGTACCTTTCACCATAACGGTAGCTCCAATAAGCGGCTCACCGTCATCGGCAGACAGCACAACGCCGTTTACCGTATACACTTTAGCCTGTTTGGAAGGACCTTTTGTTGTAATGGTAATAAACTCCTTATCGATAGTATACTCAAGTTTCTTACCAGAAAGCACAATATCCAAAATTTCCCGGATATTCTTATCCTTGATGGCACCGCTATACGTATATGACTTCACATCATCATACGTAAAAAGGATTTTATAACCTGAAATTTTGCTCAACTGTTTAAATACAGAAGACAACTCTTCATTCTTAAACTCTACTGTAAGTTTCTTCTCACCTACCTGAGCTTCCGCACAGAACGGAAGACAAAATAGAAAAAAGAAAAGCGGAAATAATAAGTACCTCTTTCTTCTCATACGTTTATTTTTAATAATATTAGCGAAGCTTCATTTATTAATAATACGTATGACTTGAATAACAAGATACCTTTTTACCTTATTTTTTTCAATTCATGAAACTTTTTCTCTAAAAAGCATCTACAATATGGAAGAAATTACACAAAACATGCCTCCATCTAGTCAACATAGACCGTATTCTCACAAAGTGTTAACGTTACTTTTTTTAAACGGTTCATCAAACGAATTGTTTCTTCAATACCACCCTGACGATTGGACATAAAATGTATGCGATATGCCATGGCTTCTTTATTTCTAAATATAACGTTCACATTATACCAACGTCCAATAGACTTCATAATATCCGCCAAAGTCAACTCATCAAAATAAAAATATCCATCTTTCCAATAAGTATAGGCCTCACTGTTTACTTCCTTCACCTCAAACTGCCCATTGGAAAGGAGTATGGCATCTTTACCCGGTTCCAAATCCACAAAACGTGCATTTTCATGGCTGCGAACCTGTACCTTACCGCTAATCAGCGTTACATGGCTGTCTTCGGCTGTATAACTTTTCACATTAAACTCCGTTCCGAGAACCTTAGTTTGCAAATAATCCGTCTTTACAATAAAAGGTTTTGTATCTTTTGTAACTTTAAAATACGCTTCTCCTTCAAGAAAAACCGTACGCTCCCTTTCTATAAAAGCTGTAGGATAAACCAATTTACTATTGGCATTCAGCCACACCTCCGTACCATCACAAAGAATCAATTTGAATGTCTCGCCTCTGGGGATTACAATAGAATGAGTCTGTAACATCTTTTTCACTACCGGAACGGAATTCCTCGCTAGATTAGTATAATCAAGAGTCCGCCGTTTTTCTACTTGTTTGTTTTCTTTTTTAGGCTCATCATCCAAAAAGAATTGCTTGCCGTCATTTAATTCCAAAACAATACGCTGTTCATTCGGATCCGCAGCAAATACCGTGACAGATTTAGGCGGGGCAACCGGTATATTAAATAAATAATTAAATGAAACAAAAGCTCCTACCAGGATAGCTGCTACCGAACTGCTCCATATCCAAAACATCTTAAGATATTTTTTCTTATTCTGTCTACCTTTCAAACGAGCTAATTCAGCCTCCACATCAACCATACCGGAAGCCTGGCACTTATGCAAAAGATATCTGACATCCATCAAATCCTTACAGGCATCTAATGTCTCCACATCTTTCAAATCCTCCCATTTCTTGTCAGAGCTATCGGATGAACTCTCCATTAAATCCAGTGCTTTATCAAATTCAGATGTACTATCTTGATTACTCATAAATCCGCTAGTTTAGTTAATACCTTATTATAAATGCGTTTATAAAACTTATTTTGAACCGTTTAGCCTATTTTTTATATTTATTTAGCAAATTCCTCACGAATAGCCTTCAAGGCTTTAACAATATGTTTTCTAACCGCACTTATGCTTATATTCAATTCTGCGGCTACTTCTTTATACTTCTTCTCATGTAGATAGCACTCTTCCAGGATATGCCTCGTATGCGGGGTCATTCCATCCAACACTTTCTGAATCTTCATCATACGCTCGTCTTGCTCCTTGAACTCCACTTCTGTATAATTTTCATACAATTTCTGAGAGAATTCAGCATAAGCATAATGTATATCCTGATGTCTCAGATAGTCGATAGCACGATTGCGTACATATATAAAGAGATACGACTTAGCTGTGGCCTTCTCTATCCTATCAAAATTCTTCCATATATATTCAAAAGCATCGCTCGCTATGTCACGGCTTACTTCCCAATTATTAATGAGAGAATGTGCATAGGAATAAAGAGAGACATAATACTCTTTAAAAAAGAAATCAAAGTCGGCAAAGTCCTCCACCCTTTTACAATTTATTATTCATCTTAAACAATTTTACCAGCGAAATTAATTATTATCATAATACAAAAAAAGCAGAATTAACTCTTTTAGCGTCCAAAAAAGTTATATAATATTAATACATCAAAAATCAAGCTAACAAAAAGCCACTCAAGGTTATTTAGCTTTCCTGCTTGTCCGATAGAAGTTTCTGGACCTCACGGTCTGCCTTAGTCAACTTATCACTGCAAAAAGCAATGATTTCATTTGCCTCCTTTATCTTTACGGCAAGTTCATCTATTTCCAGTTCATTGTTGTCTATCTGACTGACAATTTTCTCCAACCGTTCCATCGCTTGGGAATAAGTCTCTTTTTTCTTGGGTGCAGGCATAGGATTATTTATTTTTTTGACAGTTTATTTGTTACTACTGAAACCACTTCTCCTTTATACAGGCGAGTGATAATTTCATCACCCTCATTTAAGAGAGAAGCATTCTTTATTGCTTTTCCGTTTTTGTAAACTGTTGTACAGTTTGTTCCTAAGTTAACTTTAAAAACATAACCTTTGCTTTCT
>ENA-ORKV01001803-ORKV01001803.1-human-gut-metagenome-genome-assembly--contig:-NODE-1803-length-14602-cov-3.038417_pt1 | contig 14602 bp, 10 predicted proteins | sample MGYA00243058_ERZ508805 | MGnify/ENA primary metagenome ERZ508805 (study PRJEB26277, sample SAMN04329770) | human gut metagenome | biome: human-associated habitat | host: Homo sapiens | place: USA... | reverse complement strand
GAAGCTTTTCCGGGTCAACCTGTGAAATATCCTTGCCTCCGAGCCTTATGCTTCCGCCATCGGCATCCCAGAACCTGGCAGCAAGCTTTGAAACAGTCGATTTTCCTCCGCCCGATGGTCCAATAAGTGCAGTGACTTCTCCCTGCTTTGCTGTAAAACTGATATCCTTAAGTACTTTTTCACTCTTATCATATGAAAAACTGACATTTGAAAACTCAATATCATATGATTTTACATTGAGCTCATCATTTCCCTTCTGTACAGGATAATCTGTAATCTCATTCATCCTCTCAACATTGACATCCTGTGCTATGACTGCGGCAAGATTCATCAAGGTTCCCTGCATAGGCTCATATATTCTTGATACAACAAGAATGAACATAAAAAATGTCATGATATCAAGCCTGCCGTTACATAACAACGCCGAACCTGCCAGAGCAACAGTTCCTATTCCAAGTCTTAAAATGCACGATGCCGACACTACAAATACAGCAGTTCCAAGCTCCGCCTTAAAGCTCTCCTTCTCAAGAGCCTCAATCCTGCCTTTTAATCCTTCAAGATACTTATCCTCTGCATTGTATGACTTCAAGTCCTTGATTGTCTCAAGATACTCCTGAAGGTTGTCAGCCTGTGCGAGCGCAACATTTCTCTTTCTTCTTGAAATACTTCTCTGTACATTTCCGGAGCAGCCGACAATTATAAGTGCAACCGGGAGCATCCACAAAGCTGCTACAGCCATTCTCCAGTCAAAGAAGAAAAGGCTTACAGCTATAAGCACTGTCGAAATCATTGCACCGAAAAACTGCGGCATTACATGCGAAAAATTGTGCTCAAGCACTGTACAGTCACCAAGTATCGTTGAAGTGAGGTCTGCAAGATCCTTCTTTCCGAAAAATGAAAGCGGAAGTGTGCGGAGCTTCTCGGCAATATTAATTCTCCTATGCTCACTCTCCCTGTATGTCGAGAAAAATGACGAATTATACTGTATATAAAATACAATTCCAAATACAATTAAAATTATAACACAGCCTGCAATATATGTATATCTATGATTTGCCGGGACAGCACCGTCAATCAAATCTCCGGCGAGATAGTACATAAGTGCAACCGGAATCATCAGCATTATATTCTGCAATGTAGTTATCGCAGTACATTTTATAAAATCAACCGCTCCCTGCCTTGTAAGAGCATATCTTTTCATTAATTTTTCAATCATATAATCTCCATTCCGCCTCCCTACGGCGATACCGTATGAAACTTAGAACATCTTAATCAGCATATTTTCTGATTTAGATGTTATTTTCACACTACTACCTTCCATGTGACAGACTTCCTATACTCATCCCACATCTTTTTGTAATTATTCTCATGTATGTTATCCGCAAGCAGCTCATCATGTGTTCCGGACTGTACAATCTTTCCGTCCTTCAAAACAAATATCTCATCCGCATCCTTGACTGTCGACAATCTATGGGCAATCATAATCACTGTCTTGTTCTTACCCATCTCATCGAATGCCTTCTGCACAAGGCTCTCATTCTCCGGGTCGGCAAACGCTGTCGCCTCGTCAAGTATGACAATAGGTGCATCCTTAAGTAGTGCTCTCGCTATAGCTATACGCTGTGTCTCTCCACCTGACAGATATGTTCCGTGCGTTCCAAGCTGCGTATCGATCCCTTGTGGAAGCTTTGCTATTATGTCATCACACTGTGCAAGGTGAAGTGCTCTTTTAAGCTCATCATCTGTCGCATCCGGCTTTGCAAGCTTAAGATTCTCCCTTATGCTCATTTTCAACAGCTTATTATTCTGAAAAACATATGCAATCATATCATTTAATTTTGCTTTCGGAATCTGTCTGATATCCACACCGCCGATGCTTATACTTCCGTCTTTTACATCAAAGAACCTTGCGATAAGTGCCGCCGTTGTGCTCTTGCCGCCGCCGGAAGGCCCGACAAACGCTACATGCTTTCCCTGAGCTATTTTCATGGAAACTCCGGATACTGCGTCACGATCTGCACCATCATACCTAAATGATACATTCTTAAGCTTGATTGAATAATCACTGATATTATTATTAGTCTCCTGCTCGGGAAGAGGTGAAAGGTCAAGTATCGACTGGACTCTTGTAAGAGCATCCTCAACAAGCATATTATTCTCACTCATAAACATCATCTTGGTAAATGTTGTTGAGATAATTGGTGTAAATATAATATAAAACAGAAGATTTACAACAAATTTCTCTGTAATATTTCCCCCTGCTGAGACTACAAGTGCAGCGCAGGTAAGGAAAGCGAACACACTGTTAATCGACACTTCAAAAAGCACCATAGGTCTGCGGCACATTTTTGTATATGACATACAGAACTTACCGTAATTACCTATAGAATCACGAAACTTCTTAAATGTGAAGACAGACTGTCCGAATGTCTTTACAACAGGCATTCCTCGGACATACTCTACCGCCTGGTTATTCATATCTTCAAGCGCATCCTGATAATGCCGCATATCCTCAGCCATCTTCTTACCCATCATTCCTGCCATATTCACAAATGCAAGCACAACAGGAACAAGGCTTAAAACTCCAAGCCTCCAGTCGAATATGAACAGCATGACTATGAGTGCCACCGGAGTGAGCATCGCATTGGCTGTATCCGGAAGCTGGTGCGCCAGATATGTCTCCGTTGCCTCCGCTGATTCCGCTATTATCTTTCTTACTTTTCCACTGCCCATGCTGTCTACCACTCCAAGCGGCAGCTTCTTCACATGATTTAGCGCTGCAATTTTCATGTTCGCAGCAATCCGAAATGCCGCCCTGTGTGAACAAAGCAGCGCCGCAAAATATACCAGCATGCTGATAAGTGCCATCACAACTGCCATGACACCATTATGCACGATTCCATCCGCTTTCGAGAAATCCGGCATAACTTCAATAACCTCTTTTATAATTTTCCACAGATAAATAAATGGAAAAAGTGCGAGTATGGCACTCACCGCCGACATAATAACTGACGCATATGAAAAGCCCTTGCAGCTTCCCGCATACGCCATGAGCCTTTTAAAAGCTGATTCCTTCTTAGGGCTCTTTTCGTTTTCTTCCTTCATGGCTTACCTCCTGATCTGTTTTGTTATATACGCCAAACTCATAACGCATTTGGCTAAGTTGCGTTAGTTACCACTAACGCAACTTCAAATAAAAAGTTCCAATAAGGAACCTTTAATTTGCAAAACCAATGTAACTAACTATCATCAAATTAACTGAATGAAATATCAAAAAGCCTCGCCCAGCCTGCTGTATAGAATTCTCGCAGCTGTCCAAGATATGTCTTAGCCTCACTGATATCATTCTTATGAATGAGAAGCTCAAAAAATGCCGTGAACATGCCGCTTACCAGCACATGCTCTAACTTAGGGTCTATCTGCCTGATATCTTTGCCATTCTTTCTCATCAGCTCCACAAAATCATGTGTAGCCTGAACTTCAACCATAGACATCTCATGTACCATGTTCTCATACTTAGTACCCTTCGAGCATGTGAGTATGAGCCTGAACTCATCCTCATTAGCATACATGTATTCAAGCATCTGCTCCATACAGTCACCGCTCACTTTTCCCATATTCGACTGCTGTACATTCGCATCAAGCTTCTTAAAACCGTTCTGCGTACTGACATACATCTCCATAAGATGCTCGTACTGCTCAGATACAAGCGCATCAAAGAGCTTCTCCTTGCTGCCATAATAGCCATAGAATGCTCCTGTTGTCACACCTGCATATTTTACAATATTCCTGAGCGATGCTCCCAAAAAGCCTTTTTCAAGAAATTCCTTCTTCGCCGAATCATGTATCTTCTCTAACGTAGTCATCGTATTGTCCATATATTCTCCATTCCATTTTTCTGTTAAGACTTTTGTGGGTCAAAAAATGCAGGTGATGTAACAGTGTTATATAGCACTGTTACATCACCTGTTATAAACCATATAATTGCATTTGTCAAGAAAAAACCTTTTATTTTTTATTCTTCAAACACTCTGAGGAGCTTATGCAGTATTTCGTATAATTCCTTAGCATCCTGCCGTGTTCACAACAAGCACCACATTACCGCGGTAGTCCTCCATGCAGGCATATATGAACATTCAATTAACACATCACTGTCATTTGGCATGATTACTAATTCTCCATGCAGACATATCTGAACACACATTCATCTGTATATTCATCATTGTCACCTGTAATATGTCCTACAGCTCTTATATTATTTTCGCCCTTTTTAAACCTGACATTGTCAACAATGAACACTCCGTTGCCTCTGTTTTCCATATTGCCGGCACTTATTCCATTTACAAACAGCTCCACATTGTCACAATTAGAATATACCTTCACATATGTTTCTGCACTTTCTCTCTCGACATATCGTGAACTTGTGATATGGGTAAAAGCATCAGCCTTATTCCAGTTTGCCTTGTACAGATAAAAGCTGTCCTTTCGTATTTTTCTGTCCCCTGTTACAAGTCCTTTGTCATTTAATGCTATCTGTCCGCCTTCATTTCTTGAATCGACAGCAAAGTCAAACAGCACCCACACAAATGTTGCCCACAGACAATCATGTGTATTGATATATTCAAGTGCCTGCTCATGCATAATGCTCTGGTACTCTTCCGGATGCCACTGTCCCCATGCAAGCAGACCATTCTTTTCAAGCTCAGGATATAGCTCATGCTGCTTCACATTCGAACCCCATCCATACTCGGATATTCCCATAGGTCTGTCATCAAATGATGCCTTTCTGTCCATAAGCTGCTCGAAGTTTCCATCAAAATTCTTATCTGGATACCAGCCCGGATATATATTCCAAGCGGCAATATCGGATTTCCAGCCGACATTATTCGTGAAAACCGAATAGTCAGCCGTTCCTGCCTGGTTCATGGCATAATCTCTGTTGATTGCCTGAGTTGTATATCTTCCTGAATTATCTTCGCTGTGTGCAAGCTCATCAAGCTCGTATACCAGCTGCTTTGCATTGATAAAGCTGCTCGCACTGTTTTTACCGTTGCCAATCTCATTTTGAAGTCCCCAGAAAATCACGGAAGGTCTGTTGTACTGCTGCCTCATAAGCTCAATAAGCTGTCTTTTTGTATTTTTTCCAAAATTAGCCGATTCACCAAGCGCATTGACAAGCGGTATCTCCGTCCACAGAACAATACCATTCTCATCGCACAAGTCATAAAAATAATCCGTATGCGGATAGTGGCATAATCTGACAGCATTTGCTCCAAGTTCCTTAATTATAATGATATCTTCCTCATGCTGTGCTTCTGTAATCGCATTGCCCATTCCCTTGTAAAATTGATGCCTGTTCACTCCTCTTAACGGATGTGATTTTCCATTGAGATAAAAGCCGGTTTCCTTATCTACATAGAAGTATCTGAAACCCACTTTATCGCTCACTTTGTCAAGCTCTTTTTGTCCATCCAGTATGCTTAAACTGACCGAATACATGTACCCGGCATCATTTGCTGCTACGTCATCCATATCCTTATCATCTATAGCATCTTCAGCCTTATTATCTTTTTTAGCTCTCTTATATTCTATTCCATTCCAAAGATGCGGATTATCAACCTTTACTGTCCTCTCAAAATCCACTCTGCAGCCTGCAAATACAGTAATCTCCTCCGTAAACGGCTCCGGTGCATTATCACCGTCAATCTGTACTTTTACAGTGACGTTTTCCGTCTCATCACCATCATTTACAATAGTTGTTCTGATGCTTAATGTACCGAAACTTTTCGGTGCTGTCATGCTTCTAACATCCGGTGTCGTGAGAAAAAGTCCCGATGAACCATTATTTTCAAGGTCGAAATGTATCTTATCTGCTATGACAAGATATACTCTCCTGTAGATTCCGCCGCACATGTTAAAATCAGCTGATATCGGTGCAATCGCCTCATCATGTGTATTGTCGACCTTCACTGCGAGAATGTTCTGCCCCCTGACAAGAAAATCTGTTATGTCAAACCTGAAAGCCGTGTAGCCGCCCTTGTGCGTGTAATCGTCCCCGCCATTATATGGCACATGTTTTCCGTTTACATATAAATCTGTTTTCTGATTTACACCGTTAAATTCCAGATATATCTTCTTTCCTGAAAAGCTCTGACTGTATTCAAGAATTTTTCTGTACCAGAAAGCTGTACGAAGATAGTCATTTCCGCCATCCTCCGCATCCTCAATATTCCATGTATGAGGAATATCTACAAGCTTCCAGGCACTGTCATCATAAGAAATGTCTGTAACTATTGACGCATCTAACGCTTCGCCGCCAAAATGCCAGCCCTCACACATATCTCTCAAATATTCATTGCCACGTCCGCTTGACGTGTATGCGGTGTTTTCATGCATAATATTTTCTCCATTCTTCATAAAATCAGATGATATGATGTAGGGGTCAAAAGGTCTTCTGACCCCTATGATACCGGATTGTTTCGCACTGCGTGCTCCCACAATCCTCAAAACATTCATAATCCGCTCATTTTTCTACGAAAAATGGCTGCTTATTCATGTTTTGGCGGGTTCCAAGGTCAAAAATCCTCTTGCAAGCAAGCTTGCATCGGATTTCTGACCTTTTGACCCTGGTATCATGATATATATTACATATAAAAAATACCGCAAACCGCCATATCACACAATGTAATATTCTATGACATTATGCAAATTTTATGCTGACTATATTTCTCATATTTACAGCTTCCCCTGTCACAATTTTGCAGTGGCTCAATCTGCCACTAACGCTTTTTCTTGTTAATCTGCCTTCTCTTTAAAGCCACTGCCTTTCTGTTAAAGTTTCTCTCACTCTCATTTTTTAGTCCTCTGTACAGCTCATACCTCTGTGCCGACAGGCTTCCATCCGCTATCGCTGTCTTTATGGCACAACCCGGCTCTGTATTATGCCGGCAGTCTTTAAACTTACAACAGCTCTCAAGTTCAACAATGTCCGCAAATGTGTCATCAATTCCTTCCTTTGCATCGCACATTCCAAGCTCTCTCATGCCCGGTGTATCGACTATCGTTACGCCATTAGGCAGCATAAAAAGCTGTCTGGTAGTGGTAGTATGCCTTCCCCTCGAATCACTCTCCCTGACGGCACCTGTTTTCATGATATCACTGCCGGAAATGGCATTTATAAGCGTTGACTTGCCGACACCGGACGAACCCATAAGCGCTATAGTCACTCCCGCACTGCAGTATTCAAAAAGCTCTCTCATTCCGGCATGGCTTACCGCACTGACAGCATGTATCCTCACATCATCTGCTGCCTGTCTGACTTCACTTACATATCGCTCTGCATCTTCACATAAATCCGCCTTTGTTAGAACTACTACCGGGACAGCTCCCCCTGCTTTTGCAACCGCCGTGTAGCGCAATATTCTGTTCACATTAAAATTGTCATTCAGCGAGCAGACTATAAAACAGTAATCTACGTTCGCAACCATCTCCTGTTCAAGCGAATTTTTCATACTGTGGTCGCCCGGATACGGTCGCTTCAACATATTTTTTCTTCGGCACACCTTGACAATCCTGCTCTCACCTGACGGCTGGTATTCGAACTCGACATAATCGCCAACTATCGGATATTCAAGCTCGTCATAATAAAAGCTTCCCCTGCATTTTGCAGGAATCTCGCTTCCTTCAAAAAGAATTGCGAACATATTCTTCTGCACATTGCATATACGGCCTATGCATCTGCATCCCGTACATATGCGATTATTGCTTATGCTATCCAATTCATTGCCTTCGTTATCGCCTGCACTATCTAATTCATTGCTTCTGTTATCTCTGATAGTTTTGGCAGCATTCTTATCATTTTTAATATTCTTACTGTTATAGCTATTATTCTTTGACATTTCTTAGTCCTCTCTTATAAAAATTAATTCTGTCAGGTACATGATTAATCTTTACGGACTACCTCGGTACACTCTCATGTACCTATCAAATATATTGTTCAACATATATTAGTTAAAAAAACGCAAAGCAAGTTAAAAATATGGCATTCCATACAAAATGGCAAAAAAAGACCGCAGCAAAAATGCCACGGTCTATCAGCCTAAAACTATAATTATCCAGAATAACATTCACAAAATTGCCACTTAAATGCCTAGCTTCTGCTAATATAAATTTGCAATCCGTCCCTGCTCCATGTTCATAAGCAGCGATGATTGCAATAATCAAATTTCATCACAAATCAAAACCGAGGTAATCACACAATATTCACTTACAATCTCCAACTCTACATATCTCATAATGAATTACCTCGCTTTCTTAAAATCATTCTTTAGGTATTACCTAAACTGTTTTCTGGTTACATGGTGATTATATTGCTGTAATACTTGTCTTGTCAAGAAGTATTTTCCGATTGCCGCCAGTTCTCAAATATTTTCTACAGTCCTTTACTTGTTGCAAGTTCTATGCATTTTTGTTTTCTTATCTGCCTCAAATGCAGCAATCTCATCCAACGCAGATTGTATTTTTTTATCATAATCAGCCTTAAACATCTGATATTCTTCTTTATTCAGTATGCAGAAGATTGAGCCGAGTACATAATGCCCAGCTCTTTTTAGCCATATAAACTGTTATTTATGGTATAATTATTTCCACATTTTTGTCATTTAAAATGTGATATCTTTCCACCTTTCCGGTGCAATGTACTTACTTGTCACAATGCACTCCGGGTCAGGGGCAAGCACATGCCTTACAACCTCAAAAATTTTCCTCGCATCGCAAAGCAGACAGTCGGCATCCCCGAATTTCACCTGCTTTGCGGCACCGCATTCTAAAAATGCCTGATTAAGCTTTACAAAGTCCTCTGATATATGCGGCTGTGATGCATTGTAATGCTTCCTCACATACACTTTCCTGTGTTCACCGTCAGGCATAGCTATTATAAGCTCCATCGGCTTGTCCGACAGTCTGTTAGGGATATTTAACACTTCCTCAACACTGTGGATATATGTATTGCGCTCATGTCCTACACCGACAAGAAGTATCTTTCCGCCGCAGTCCTTCAGTCTGTCATAACAGCCGCCCGGTGTACAAGGTGTATTGCAAAACTCCTCACCCTTAAGATACTCCGCTGCGTTTTGACCAAGTCCTGCCATGCTGTGTGTAGGGTGAAGTGAGCGCACCACGCCCTCTCTTTTCATAAACATATTGGTGAGAAGTCCAACACATGACGGAGTACTTTCAGGGTCATATATCGGATTTTCATTGTTTACAGTTTTCCATGTGTGTGTCGGCAGAAGCAAAAGACCTTCCTCAAAAAATTCACTCCACACATCAAGCACCGTGTCAGCGCCGCCATCTACCTGACCTATCGCTTTCATCGATGAATGTATCAGTATAGTCTCATTGCCGTGCAGACCCATCTGCCTTAATTGTTCAGTAAGTTCATTTTTATTATACATTTTATCCCCCTTCATACAGCAAGCATTTCTTGCTGTACTTCCACCAATAAATAGTTTGAAATTAAAGCTTATCCCCCATTTCTGAGCACTTTCATCTAGAATACTCAAAATGCTGGTAATCCTTGTTCGTCTCCCAATCTCCACCCCACGCAAATCCATGCTCGGTAAACAGCCTGTAGCAAAGGTCATCATGGTCTATTTTATACAGGAAATCCACATCTCTGTCTGCATAACTTATAGCATCCTCAGGGCTCACCTTAATGCCATTTCCTGTCTCTTTAACCTGTGGGTTATAAAATGGATTTACATCTACTGCCAGTCCCATGCCATGCTTTGAAACAGTGTCTGTTCCTGCTATCATTCTGAAATTGAACGCTGATGTATTATTATCGCTCATCGAAAGTTCATCATCTCCATCATACTCGTCTATAAGAGCTATCTTTTCAATAGGATATTCCGCCTCATAGAGCTGCCTGAATATATCAAGCACATCATCAGCAATCAGCTTATTCACGATTAATTCGCCATCACATGTTCTTCCTGCAAAATCCACATACAGCACATGAACATATCTCAAATCGTTTTTCTCCACATGGCAGCCCTCTGTATAGCTCTTTCCCTGCATATTTTTCCATACACTGCTTGGAATATCGGACACATAGAAATCGCTGTCATACTTATTATCAATATTTCCGGCACCACCCTCTGTGCTGTCCGTAGGCCCATCAAATGTACCGTTTGACACATTCTGATAAGTTGGAGCAGTGCTCTCATATACTCCTGTGGCATTCCCCGAATCTATTGTTCCACCCGCTGGTGTATCTGCCTTGCTTCCAAAATACAGCATCGCTCCCAGCATACCAAGCGGCACAAGCGAAACTGCCATAACCCCAAGCAATATTTTTGTTATTTTACTCATTATTTTCTCCGATTAATTTCATGTCGAAACATATATATCCGCCGATAAACATCAATGCTCATCAACCACCTGAAAAATAAAAAACTTTAAATAGTACGACTCGTTCGCAGCCCACAGTATCGGATGATCCGGTCCCTGTGTACGAAACTCAACCTGTCTTAAACGCTTATGCACGCTCTGTGCAGCCTCCTTGATTGTCTTTGTGAAGAGCTCCTGCGTCATAAAGTGCGAGCATGAACAGGTTGCAAGATATCCTCCGTCTTTTACCAGCTTAAGTCCCTTCATATTAATTTCTCTGTAGCCCTTTATCGCATTCTTTGTCGCTTCACGCGATTTTGTAAATGCAGGAGGGTCAAGTATCACAACATCATACTTCTCACCTTCCGATGCAAGGCGTGGAAGCTCATCAAGTACGTTCGCACACTTAAAATGCACAGTCTTGTCCAGTCCGTTAAGCTTCGCATTGGCTCTTGCCTGCTCTATCGCATACTCGGATATATCAAGTCCTGTCACATCTGCTGCTCCCGCAATTCCCGCATTTAACGCAAAGGTTCCCATATGTGTAAAGCAGTCAAGCACCCTCTTACCTTTACAGATTCTCTGTATTGCAAGCCTGTTGTATTTCTGGTCTAAAAAGAAGCCTGTCTTCTGTCCATTTACAACATCAACCATATAATGCACACCGTTCTCAACAATCTCGACATTGGTATCAAACTTGTCACCGATAAAACCTTTTACTGTCTTAAGTCCTTCCTTCTCGCGTTCTCTCGCATCACTTCTCTCATAGACACCTCGTATAACTATGCCATCTGCCTTCAGTATTTCCTTAAGGTCACTTACAATCTTCTCCTTGAAGCGCTCTATTCCAAGCGTCAGAGCCTGAACAACAAGAACATCCTCATACTTATCAACAACAATTCCCGGAAGGAAATCGGCCTCTCCGAATATAATTCGACATGATGATGTATCCACAGTGTCCTTTCTGTAATCCCATGCAGCCTTAACTCTGTTATATATAAATTCATCGTCAATAAACTGATTGGCATTTCTCGTCATCATTCGTATTCTTATCTTGGAATTCTGATTGATATAGCCTCTTCCAAGCATGTATCCGTTAAAAGCATGTACTGCAACTATATCTCCGTTTTTAAATGTTCCTGCTATAGTATCTATCTCATTGTCATATATCCACAGACCACCCTGTCCAAATTCTCTTCCTTCACCCCTTTTTAATGTCACTATTGATTCCGGCATATTTTTTCTCCATTTCTTTTTTTATTATTTGCTGTCAACTTTTCACATATCATTCATTATTTCCACTAAAATATATCTGGCATGTTCTCATTGGTTATTCTCTGTTCAAACACTTATTAAGCTGTTCTGCATAGTTTTTTCAATACAGTTAATAATATATCCGTCAAGACATAAAATCAAGCTTGAATAACTTTCCCTGTGAGGTAATCAAATGATTAAACAATTCATATTCTGCGGCAGCTTAGGCTGGTGTTTTGAAGTGTTCTGGACAGGAATGGGCTCGCTTTTTAAGCACGACAAAAAACTGATGGGTCAGAGTTCTCTCCACATGTTTCCGATATATGGGAGTGCCATCATCATACCGCCAATTCACAGACTCATCAAAAAAGCCAATGTCTTTGTGCGCGGCACAGTCTATGCACTGTGCATTTTCCTGACCGAATTTATCAGCGGCAGCTTCCTGAAAAAGCACAACGCCTGCCCATGGGATTACTCGGACGCAGCACTCAACTACAAAGGTATAATAAGGCTCGACTATGCCCCTGTCTGGTTCGTTGTAGGGCTTATTTATGAGAAAATGCTGTGCGCCTCGAAAAACAGACCTGCCTTTCCGGATGCGCTTAAGCTTCTTAAAACACCTGCCACATTAAAAACCGGGCATTAAAGGATGCCCGGTTTTGTATTTTTACTTGTTCTTCTTTTTAAAGGTTCTGTCTAAAAAGTTTCTGGCCCTTATTGGGTAATCTGACAGCACAAAAGGTCTTGTCGTTCTTCCGAATCCCATCATCGCTGCTGCTTTGTTGACGCTTGGAAATTCTCCATGCTTATTAAAATAATTAAAAAGCTTATAGATTCCGCGCTTCTTCTCAACAGGAAGATGCCACAGACACACTGAGTTGTATTTCCAGTTGTTACATATCAGGAAAAAGTCCTTGATCGTCCAATATCTGAACATATATGGCACAGCCTGTCTTACAGGGAGCGTGTGCGCTACCATCGAAGAAATGTACTCGTCATTGAACTTATATATCTTCTTCTCAATCACAGCATCGTAAGTCTTGTTAAACACGTCCTCCCACTTGGCAATGAACTCAGTCAAGTTTTCCCTCGTTCCGCCGAGGCACTCGCCACCAAAATGTACAATATCAACTCTCTCACCGAAATATAACGGTGTTGTGTCTATAATCTCCTGTCTGTCCTTGTGGCTGAGCCTGTGACCTATGTTATGCATCATTACACCATATTTCATCTCTGCAAACATATCGCTCAGATCATCCACACAATATACATCCGTATCAAGTGCAAGGTAATAGTCATAGTCGAGATTATGAACTGCATAATCAAGGCAGCATATTCTGTAGTTAACTAATGCCCACTTAAACTCCTTCGGATGTACATATTTATCGAACGAGAGCTCAATAATCTTAAGTCCGTTCTCTTCATAAAGTCTACGGTATTTTTCGTCCACGTTAAAATTGACAAACAAAGCTGCATCAAGGTCAGGTGTATTGCTGATGCAGGATTTGAGACATACAAATGCATTTTTAAGATAACACTCCATGACGCTCATATCACACTTTGCCGCAATCTGTGTGGATGTACTATATTCCGAATTATACGCAAGCACGTTGACTACCAACTTTCGCACTCTGCTTACCTCCAAAAACAAACATTAACTTAATCAAATCATTAATTAGTATAAAGGATACTTATCTGTAAGTCCCTTTACAAGTTTTACAGCTTCCTCCCTGTTAGCTTCAGGGTCTGCTACCGCATCCATATCTTCCGTTCTGAAACCTCTTGTCGTAACTGCCGGTGTACCGAGTCTTATACCACTTGTGACAAAAGGTGACGCAGGATCATTAGGGATAGCATTCTTGTTACATGTAATATTCACCGAATCAAGAAGCTTCTCTGTGGCTTTTCCTGTAACGCCTTTGCTTATGAGATTTACAAGCATAAGATGATTATCAGTACCACCCGATACAAGGTCAAAGCCTCTATCCATAAGTCCCTTTGCAAGAGCCTGTGCATTGTCCACTATGTTCTGTGCATAAACCTTAAAGCTTGGGTCAAGTGCTTCCTTGAAGCATACGGCCTTAGCTGCAATCACATGCATCAATGGACCGCCCTGAATTCCCGGAAAAATTGCCTTGTTGAAATTAAACCTGTCAGCAGCCTCCTGATTGCAAAGAATCATACCGCCTCTAGGTCCCCTGAGTGTCTTATGGGTTGTTGTGGTAACTACATCTGCATAAGGTATCGGGCTCATATGAAGTCCTGCCGCAACAAGACCTGCAATATGCGCCATGTCAACCATGAGAACAGCTCCTACCTCATCTGCAATCTCACGGAATTTCTTAAAATCTATAGCTCTTGCATATGCACTGGCACCCGCTACAATAAGCTTCGGGCGGCACTCCTTGGCAATAGCTAATACATTATCGTAATCTATATATCCATCTGAATTTACACCGTAAGGAACAATGTTAAAGTACTTTCCTGACATATTGACAGGACTCCCGTGTGTGAGGTGCCCTCCATCTGCAAGGCTCATTCCCATAACCGTGTCACCCGGCTTAACAACGGCAAAAAACACTGCCATATTAGCCTGTGCTCCAGAATGCGGCTGTACGTTGACATAATCACATCCAAAAAGCTTCTTCGCTCTCTCTATGGCAAGATTCTCCACCACATCCACATACTGACATCCGCCATAATATCTCTTTCCCGGATATCCTTCTGCGTATTTATTTGCCGGTACAGTTGCCATAGCCATCATCACTGCCGGGCTGATAATGTTCTCAGATGCAATCAGCTCAATGTGGCTGTTCTGACGGTCAAATTCTTTGGTAATGGCATCTGCAACTTCCATGTCCACTGCCTGAATATCTTCTAATGTATACATGTTTCTTCTCCTTCTCTATGTGATTTTCTTTAGGCGATTGCGAAAGGGGACAGCTTTTCTTTCTAA
>ENA-ORKV01001801-ORKV01001801.1-human-gut-metagenome-genome-assembly--contig:-NODE-1801-length-14604-cov-3.108143_pt1 | contig 14604 bp, 16 predicted proteins | sample MGYA00243058_ERZ508805 | MGnify/ENA primary metagenome ERZ508805 (study PRJEB26277, sample SAMN04329770) | human gut metagenome | biome: human-associated habitat | host: Homo sapiens | place: USA... | reverse complement strand
TATCCGGTAACGCTGGAGCTGTTTACACGGCTTCTGCACGGCTATGCGATCACGGACGATATAATTCTCTGCATGATCTTTGGAGGAATCTGTATCGGAGGAGCCATCGGCGTTGTGATCCGTGCGGGCGCATCGACTGGCGGCATGGATATACCGCCGCTTGTGTTGAACCGTTATTTTAAGATACCAGTGTCAAAGTCCATTTATGTATTCGATATGCTGATTTTGCTGCTCCAGGCGTTTGACAGTACAGGAGAACAGCTTCTCTATGGTATTCTGCTGGTGATTGTCTACAGCGTGGTGCTGGATAAGTGCCTGATGCTTGGAACTGCAAAGATGCAGATCAAAGTAGTCAGTGAGAAAATCGATGAGATCAGAAAAGCAGTCTTAACAGATATCGACCGCGGTGTTACAATGTTAAAAAGTGAGACCGGATACATGGAGCGGGAGACAGAGATGCTGCTTACGGTGGTGTCAATACAGGAACTGGCGAAGACGGAGAAGCTGATCCATTCGGTGGATGAGGATGCATTTGTTGTGATCAATCGTGTCAGTGAGGTTTCCGGCCGCGGTTTTTCAAGTAAAAAGCGTTATCTGGAAAAGGAGAATTCATGACATTACAGCAACTGAGATATGCACTGACGATAGCCGGCTGCGGATCGATGAATGAGGCGGCAAAGCGTCTGTTTTTATCGCAGCCCAGTCTGTCCGAGACGGTAAAGGAACTGGAGCAGGAGATCGGGCTGCAGATTTTTATGCGCTCGAACCGGGGAATCATCATCACACCGGAGGGTGAGGAGTTTCTGGGGTACGCCAGACAGGTGATCGACCAGTACGGAATCCTTAAGGCGCGCTATGTGGAGAAGCAGCGCAAGGAAAAGTTCAGTGTGTCCATGCAGCACTATACGTTTGCGGTCAAAGCGTTTGTGGAGACTGTAAAGAAAGCAGGGATGGACAGCTATGAATTCGCGGCGAACGAGACGACCACATACGACGTTATGGAGAATGTACGCAACTTTAAGAGCGAGATCGGCGTTCTGTATCTGAACGATTTTAATGAGCAGGTGCTGATGAACTGTTTGCCTGCGATACCTATGTCTATCTGTGGTCGGGACATCCGCTTGCAGGGCAGAGCGTGATCTCCATGGAAGAACTGGACGAGTATCCGTGCCTGTCCTTTGACCAGGGACGGAACAGCTCGCTCTACCTCGCGGAAGAGATGAAGAGCACCTACGATTATAAGCGGCTGATTAAGGCGAACGACCGGGCAACACTGCTAAACTTTATGATTGGGCTGAACGCGTACACGCTGTGCTCGGGAATTATCTGCGAGGAGCTAAACGGCAGCGATTACATGGCAATTCCACTCAAGGAGACGGAAAAGATGCGGATTGGCTATGTGAAGCGCAAAGGGGCATCAATCAGTCACATCGGACAGATCTATATCGAAGAATTGAAAAAATATAAAGAGAAAATTATGTAGTGGTTGGCTATAGGTTTCACCTATAGCCAACTATCGGCTTCCTGTATTAACACTTTCCCAAACTGCCTGTTATAATAGGCAATGTAATCAAAAAACACATGCAGATAACAGACAGCATGGAGTGGAGAAGCAGGAAGGAGGAAACGGGTATGAGAGACACAGCGCGGCAGATGAGATCAGCGATGATGTGTGACAGGATGCGCCAGATGTCCATGTGTGATGGCATGGATGCAGATGTTGTGCGGCTTTTCCCGGATTCTTCAGATCTTTGGAAGAACAGATAGATACCGGCGCTATGGAGCGTGGGTTGGGGCAGCCGCAGGGGCTGCTCTTTTTTCGTTCTATATTTTGAAATAACATTTTAGGAGGTGGCAGTGCATGCCAGCAATTGCGATACGTCATTTATCAAAGACCTTCGAGCAGAAGGGAAACAGCGTGGAAGCGCTGCGGGATATCTCGCTCGACATTGAGGAGGGAGACATCTACGGAATCATTGGAATGTCCGGTGCCGGGAAAAGTACCCTGGTGCGGTGTCTGAATTATCTGGAGAGGCCGACGAGCGGTGAGGTTATCATCGGCGGAAGAGATCTGGGAACGCTGACCGAGAAAGAACTGCGGGAGCAGCGGAGCGACATCGCAATGATTTTCCAGCATTTCAACCTTCTCATGCAAAAGAGTGTGCTGGACAATGTATGTTTCCCGATGCAGATTCAGGAAAAGAAAAAGAAAGAGGCGAGAGAAAGAGCGAGAGAACTGTTAAAAACGGTTGGCCTTTCTGAAAAAGAAAAGGCATATCCGGCACAGCTTTCCGGAGGACAGAGACAGAGAGTTGCGATCGCAAGAGCACTTGCTTCCGATCCGAAGATTTTACTTTGCGATGAGGCGACCAGCGCATTAGATCCACAGACAACCGCTTCGATCCTATCGCTGCTAAAAGAGATCAATGAAAAACTTGGCATCACGATCGTGATCATTACACATCAGATGTCAGTGATCCGTGAGATCTGCAGCCATGTGGCGATCATTGAACATGGTGTGTTAGTGGAAGACGGACTTGTGGAGGATATCTTTTCCCATCCGAAATCCAAAGCTGCAAAGGAACTGATCTTAAGGGATCAGCCGGGGAATAACAATGCACCATTGGCAAATGCAGTTCAGGAGCGCATGCAGGGAGATAAAAAGATCCGAATCGTCTTTTCTGAAAATTCCGCATTTGAGCCGGTCATTGCAAACATGATCTTACAGTTTAAAACACCGGTCAATATTTTAAGGGCAGACACCAAGAATGTCGGCGGTGTAGCCAAGGGAGAAATGATTTTAGGACTTCCGGAGGATAGACATTTACAGGTGGATATTGAGGAATATTTAAAAGAAAAAGGACTCGCAGTTGAGGAGGTGACCGAAGATGTGGAATGAGCAGATTATCATGATGCTGTTAGAGGGCATCAAGGACACACTTTATATGACATTGACATCGACACTGATCGGTTATGTGATCGGACTTCCGATGGGAATTCTTTTAACGGTCACTGACAAAGATGGAATTCATCCGAATACAGCAGTTTACAAGGTATTAGACGTGATCGCAAACCTGATCCGAAGCGTACCGTTTTTGATTTTACTGATCGTGCTGATTCCGTTTACGAGATTTCTGATCGGAAGAAGCTATGGTCCGACAGCGACGATCGTACCGCTTGTCATAGCAGCGGCACCATATATTGCACGAATGGTGGAATCTTCTTTAAAGGAAGTGGACGCAGGTGTCATTGAGGCAGCGCGTTCCATGGGAGCATCCAATTTTACCATCGTAACGAAAGTTATGCTGGTGGAAGCGCGTACATCCCTGATCGTAGGGGCAACCATTTCACTTGGAACAATTTTAGGATATTCCGCAATGGCAGGAACCGTCGGCGGCGGTGGACTTGGAGATATCGCAATCCGCTATGGTTATACCAGATGGCAGACCGATATCATGATCGTAACGGTTATTTTACTGGTAATTTTATTCCAGATATTCCAGACGATCGGCATGAAGCTTGCGAGCAATTTAGATCGCAGAAAATAAACGTAAACAATGTTTTTTAACATTTGTATAAACAAGGAGTAAAATCCTGCCCAATGTGTTGGGCATTGCTCCATGCAAGAGGCACATGCTATGCAAGCTATTGAGCATAGCATGCATAGCAGACATTTTGCTCCGCAAAACAAGGAGTAAAATCCTCTGCTCACCAGAGGGTTCGCATTTTGCTCCGCAAAACAAGGAGGATTCATATTATGAAAAAAAGAGTACTTACCACAATCTTAGCAGGCGTTTTAGCAGTATCTGCATTCACAGGATGCGGCAGCAGCAACACAGCAGGCAATGCAGCTGCAGATAATAACGCAGCAGCAGAAACAAACGATGCAGCAGAAACAAATGATGCAGCAGTTGCAGACACCACTGCAGCAGAAAGCGAAGCAGCCGAGAGCGTAGCTGACACACAGACAACAGAGGGCGGTACGATTACCGTAGCAGCTTCTGCAACACCACATGCAGAGATCTTAGAGGAAGCAAAGAAGATCCTTGCAGATCAGGGATGGGACTTAGAGATCACAATTTTTGATGATTACGTACTTCCAAACGAGGTAGTAGAGAGCGGCGAGTTCGACGCAAACTACTTCCAGCACATTCCTTACTTAGAGAACTTCAACGCAGAGAAAGGTACACACCTTGTCAATGCAGGCGGCATTCACTACGAGCCATTCGGAATTTATCCGGGAACAAAGAAAGATCTCTCTGAGTTAGCAGACGGCGATACGATCGCAGTACCAAACGATACCACAAACGAGGCAAGAGCATTATTACTGTTACAGGATAACGGCATCATCACTTTAAAAGACGGCGCCGGCTTAGAGGCAACTGTCAACGATATCGCTGAGAACCCGCACAACATAAAGATCGAAGAGCTCGCAGCAGAACAGGTAGCAAGAGTGGCACCGGAAGTTGCATTCGTTGTATTAAACGGTAACTACGCATTACAGGCAGGTTACTCTGTAGCACAGGATTCCTTAGCATACGAGACATCTGATTCTGAGGCAGCAAAAACATATGTAAATGTCATCGCTGTAAAAGAAGGAAACGAGAACAACCCTGGCATCCAGGCACTTGTAAAAGTATTAAAATCTGATGACATCAAGAAATTCATCAACGATACTTATGATGGAGCAGTTATTCCGTTTGAGGATTAATTGAGACAGAAAGTTTTTAGGCTTTATAGATAAGTCGATGGAAAACATAGCAGAATGATAGATACCGGATAAAGAACGCAGAAAGTTTTGGAACTGCGTCTTTATCCGGTATTTTTTTGTGGTAGTGGTTTATAAATTTTTCATAATAAAATGATTGAGATGTGTTTTTTGATGTAGTATATTATGAATGCAGTTCTTAATAGTCAAAAATACAATTCAAAAGTAAATCAATATGGTTATCAAATGGACTGTAATGAAAAATAGAAAGGCTTATGAAAATACATTAAGTATTATTTTAGATGAACCGGATATTAAGATGGAGGAGGTTAAGGTAGAGCAGGTTATTTTAAATCGTTACGGAAAAAGGGCGATACGTTTGGATGCGTGGGGGAAAACCGTTGATAATAGGCAGATCAATATGGAAATGGAAAATAATATGCATGATGATGTGAAGAAATAACAGGATTACATCCTGAGGATGGTACAACAAAAATTTTCTTAAATATGGCAAGTAAAAATGGTTCCAAAGAGTTGATAAGTTTGTTACAATATATGAAAGATACACGATTAGATAATCCAGAAATTAAGGTAAAGGATGAACGGCTTATAGAGCTTGACAGGATTGTATCAGAGGTAAAAGAATCAGAAGAATGGGAGGCAGTGGAGATGAACATTCTTGAGGTTGGAATCAGTAATGGCGAAATGAAAAAGCTGGTTAGTATCTGAAAATACGTAATAATTAAATGAAACAAAAATCTGTCCCGGACTACAATATGGACACAATCTGTAAGAGCCTGGCTTAGACAAATTCTCCATGCAAAAATAATATAGTTTTTCTAGTACCCAGCACGAAAAATCTGATGTATATTAAAAGTATCATCAGATTTTTTTTTCGTAATAGTCAGTGTTTTGATAAAGACAGATCTCACCTTATCATATGTGAAGCAGGAATCAATACATTGAAAAAATCAGTATAAAGAGAGGCAGTCACATGTTTACAAAAAACAACACCATGAACGAAATTTTAAATACAGAGCCGGTCGGACGTGCAGCCGGCAATCTGTTTCCAACCTGTTTTATGGCACGTGTACCGGTGGAACACAGGGATCATACGATGGCACAGATTGAGAAGGAAGAAACGATGGAGTGGGGAGCACCATTTTTAGCGGATGCCTTTTTAGAATGTGCAAACCTAATCAAAGAAACGGCAGAGACAAAGAAATTTAAGTACATTCCACTGTGGGGAGAAAATGATGATGCATCGGCAGGCGATAAAATGTCACACTGGAAAAACGGGATCCCGGATGCAGATTTAAATACGGAGGAAGGTGTCTGGCTGTTTACCGGTGATCCGGCTGTGGACAACGAGGCATTTGCGCATACTGCTGGCAGTGATTCCATCCCGCCTTATGAATCTGTGGCGGTTTCCAAGGAAAAAAGAAATACATCAGGCTTAAAACCGGCGGTGATCCTCTGTCCGGGCGGCGGCTATGAGATGGTATCTTTCTATAATGAGGGACTTCAGCCTGCACAGCGCATGGAACGCGATGGCGGCTATAAGGCATTTATTTTATGCTACCGGATCCGTCCGAACTACTATCCGCTGCCACAGATGGATCTTGCAAGAGCGGTTATGTATGTGCGGGCACATGCGGCGGAATATCAGGTGGATCCGAACCGGATCGTGATCGTGGGCGCATCCGCAGGCGGTCATCTCTGTGCGAGTGAGGCGCTGCTCCATGAGGAATTAAAGGAAAATGTACTGGAAAACCTTGCAAAATTCCAGAAAGCTGATATGGTAGAACAATATAGAAAAATTTCTGCCAGACCGGACGCAGTAGGATTATTATATCCGGTCATCAGCTTTACTTCAGAATACCACGAGGGAAGTTATATTTATAATACGAATGAGAAACCGGGACTTCGTGAAAAATTATCGGTTGAGTTCCATATCACGTCGGATTATCCGATGACTTATGCCTATGCCAATGCGGACGATGGCTGTGTACCTGCGAGCAATACCGTGCGTTTGAATGAAGCACTGGAAAAAGCAGGCGTAAAGCATCTGTGCGAGGTTTATCCGACCGGAGATCATGGAATCGGGCTTGGATATCATACTTCTGCAAAAATGTGGAGTGAAAACATGCTTGCGTTCTTTGATCAAAATTTATAAAACAGGACTTTGAATTAAATTTTTCACGTTTCAGGCTGCGTATCTCCGGCGGAGGATATAAGAGAGGAATATCATATATGTTACAGGATATCAATGAAATTTCAGATGGAAAAGTATACGGCGTACATGATATGGTCCGTGTCGGCTGCAGTGACTGCGAGGGCTGTCATAGCTGCTGTGAACAGATGGGAGATACAGTTTTAGTCGATCCGTATGACTGTAAAAGATTAGAGACAGAGCTTGGGATGGGATTTGAACAACTGATGCAGTCCTGTGTAGGACTTCATGTGGAAGAGGGGCTTATCGTGCCGCATTTGAAAATGCAGGAACAGACGGATACCTGTGTATTTTTAAATGAGGCGGGAAGGTGCAGTATCCATGCATACCGTCCAGGCATCTGCAGACTATTTCCTCTGGGAAGAATTTATGAGGAGCAGGGTGTTTCCTATTTTCTACAGAGTGGTGCCTGTGAACGCGGCAAAACGAAAATCAAAGTGGAAAAATGGTTAGATACGCCGCAGTTAAAACGATATCAGCAGTTTTTGGCAGAGTGGCACAGCTTAAAAAAGAATATGCAGGAATATTTAAGCCGGCTGAATACTGAGGATGAAAAGAAAACGGTCTGCATGATGTTTTTACAGATTTTCTTTTTCCGTCCATATGAGAGCGGGCGTGACTTCTATGAGGAATGGGAGGAGCGCAGTATTTTAAAACCACAGCTTGCAATTAGCCAGGAAGTGTTAGAAAATCCGGCACGTCATAAACTGGAAAACAAATCTGATGTTTTTTAAAAAATACAAGTGGATAATTAGTAACGGAAAAGGTTGATATTCTAACAAAAAGTGCTATGATTATATCCGGCTGAAAATTGAAATTTCAGAGAAGCCTCTGAAGAAAAGGATATTTTATGAAGTACTTGAGACAATTTATGATCATTCTGTTGTTTTCATTTCTGGGAGAGCTGTTAAAATATGTGCTCCCGTTTCCGGTACCGGCAAGTATTTATGGGCTGGTTCTCTTATTTATTGCACTGGAAAAAAGGATCCTTCCACTTGCAGCAGTCAAAGATGCCGGAAAGTTCATGATCGAAATCATGCCGTTAATGTTTATTCCGGCCGGTGCAGGACTCATTGATGCATGGGATGCACTACGCCCGATCTGTGTGCAGATCGTGATGATCATGGTGGTATCAACGATCGTGGTTATGATCGTGTCCGGTCATGTGACACAATTTGTGATGCGCAGGGGGAAAAGGAAAGGAGAGCAGCAATGAAAGAGTTTTTATGTGATTCCGTATTTTTTGGTGTTGCGATCAGCATTTTGGCATATGAGCTGGGTGTATTTTTGAAGAAAAAATTAAAACTGGCAGTATTCAATCCACTTCTGATCTCGATCGTTGCCGTGATCGTTTTTCTGGTTGCGTTCCATATTCCATATGAGAGTTATAATGAGGGCGCAAAATACTTAAGTTACCTTCTGACTCCGGCAACGGTTTGTTTAGCGATCCCGCTTTATGAGCAGTTCGAACTGCTGAAACAGAATGTTGCGGCGATTTTTGCAGGATTGATTTCCGGTGTTCTGACGAGTGTGATCTGTGTTCTGGTCTTGTCGCTGTTATTCCACTTTGACCATGCACAGTATGTCACGCTTCTCCCGAAGTCGATCACAACGGCGATCGGAATGGGAATCTCGGAAGAACTTGGCGGTTATGTCACAATCACGGTTGCGGTCATCATTATCACCGGTATTATCGGAAATGTGTTAGCGGAAACGATCTGCCGTGTTTTCAAAATTGAAGAGCCGGTGGCAAAGGGAATTGCGATCGGATCCTCCGCACATGCACTCGGCACAGCAAAGGCATTGGAACTTGGAGAAATCGAAGGCGCGATGAGCAGTCTTTCCATTGCGGTGGCAGGTATTCTGACGGTAATCGCTGCACCGATATTTGCGACGCTGTTGTAAATATGGGGGTAGCCATGACAGATGTGCAATTTAGCAGTCAAAAACTGAAAACTATATTTGCCACCCGAATCCTGGTAGAAAAATAATGCGAAATGTGAAATCTCAGAAATGGTATTTCACATTTTTTTTTGTATTTCATATCATAATATGAAAAAGTTATGGTTGGAAATAAAGATATGTATTGTCAGAACAAAATTGTGCATACGATACAGGCAGGCGATTCCCTGTATAAATTATCGAGACAGTATCACACGACAGTGACGGAACTGATTCTTGGAAATCCGGGAGTCAATCCATATAATCTCCAGATCGGGATGAAGCTTTTTATCTGCCCGGGAGAGGGATATGTGCCTCCGCAGAATCCGGGAGGCGGAAACATGGGAGGAGGAACAGGAAACGCTGGAAGTGGAAATATGGGAGGAGGAACAGGAAACACCGGAAGCGGGCATATGAGCGGCGGCACAGGCAGCATGGGAGGAAACATGGGAGGAGGAACAGGAAATGCCGGAGGCAGCAACGAGACCGAATCAGAGCGTGAGGATTCCATCCTCCGTCTCAACGAGGATATGCGTCTTGCATGGTTAAATCATGTTTACTGGACGAGAATGTACCTGATGAGTGCAGTCGCAGACAATGCAGACCAGCAGGCAGTGGAAGAACGGCTGCTTGAGACCGCAGACGAGATCACGGATGTATTTGCAAGGTATCTTCCGATCGCAACGACCAGACAGCTCCGCAATCTTCTGACGGAGCATATTGAGATCGCCGGACAGATCATTCAGGCATTGAAGGCAAAAAATATGTCTGATTATGATGCGCTGGTGAAGGAGTGGTACCGCAATGCCAATCAGATGGCAGCTCTTTTTGCGAATTACAATCCGTACTTTGAGAGCAGGGAAACCAGAAATATGCTGTTAAATCATCTGGATCTGACCAGGGAGGAGATCGAGCACCAGGTCAATGGAGAGTATGAGCAGAGCATTGATGTGTTCCGGGACGTAGAGCAGCAGGCACTTGCGATGGCGGATTACTTTGCGAGAGGACTGCTGGCAAGATAAAACATGTAGATTGAAGCCTTCTGCTAAATGCAATTCAACGGATCATTCATTCGTTAAAGCAGATAGAACAGCTGCAGAAAAAGCCCCATGCGGTAGAGTACGTTTTCAGACCGCATGGTGGAACAGCAGAAATACACAGGGGTATTCCGGACGATTCGAAAAATGCCAAAAGTAACGGAATCGCAAGATTTGCAATAAAAACAGCAATTAACTTGAATTGCCAGTAAAAAAATGTACATGCTATAATGCAATTATCAAGATTAAGGGGGAAAAAGATATGCCAATGCAGATGGGTTTCCGCTGGTATGGCGAGGGTAATGACAAGATCAGCCTTGCTGATATCAAACAGATTCCAGGTGTGACGAGCATCGTGTGGGCACTGCATCATAAACTGCCGGGAGAAGTGTGGACGGTAGAAGAGATTGCAGAAGTGCAGAAACAGCTTGAGCCATATGGTTTTAATATGGACGTTGTGGAATCTGTTAATGTACATGATGATATCAAGATCGGACTTCCAAGCCGTGACCAGTATATTGAAAACTACATCCAGACAATTAAGAACCTTTCCAAATTCGGTGTCAAGGTTATCTGCTATAATTTTATGCCGATCTTTGACTGGACGCGCACGGATTTATTTCATCCGGTAGGAGATGGTTCGACAGCACTTTATTACGAAGCAGGCAAGATCCATGATGATCCGAAAGAAATGGCAGACTATATTTTAAATAATTTACATGGAATGACATTTCCAGGCTGGGAGCCGGAACGTATGGAGAAACTGGACGAGCTTTTTGCAGCTTACAAGCCTGTGACAAAAGAAGTATTGTGGGAAAACTTAAAATATTTTCTTGAAGCGCTTATGCCGACCTGTAAAGAATGCGATATCAAAATGGCAATCCACATGGATGATCCGCCATGGGATATTTTCGGACTTCCGCGTCTTCTGACCTGCGAGGAAAATATTGACCGTTTCTTAAAGATGGTTGACAACCCGTACAACTGTCTGACACTGTGCTCAGGGTCTTTGAATGCCGACCCGGGAAACAATGTGGCAGATATTGTCCGCAAGCATTGTGACCGCATTGCATTTGCGCACATCCGCAATGTAAAACATTTTCCGAATGGAGATTTTTCGGAGGCTTCTCATCGTGACTGTGATGGGGATACCGGAATCCTTGACATTTTAAAAGCATACCATGACTGCGGATTTGAGGGTTATATCCGTCCGGATCATGGACGCCACCTCTGGGGTGAAAAGCCGGGCAATGTTCGTCCGGGGTATGGCTTATACGACCGCGCACTGGGTATTATGTATATGCTCGGCGTGTGGGATATGCTCGATAAGCTGGATGGAAATAAATAAGTATAAAATATGCATAATTAGGGACTGCCGTATGGCAGTCCCTTGTATTATGGAAAAGTCCGTGGCATATGCCGCGGATTTTTGTATGCTTATCTCTGGTTATCAAAAGGGCATTATTTGCCAGTCAAAAAATCTGAAGTTACCTTTTGACACCTGAATCCGCATCAGTAAAAATCATGCGTTTCTTTTTCACGGGTCCGGAAGCTGCGTGGAGAGATGCCATATTCTTTCACAAACGCTTTGTAAAAAACAGAATAATCACAAAAGCCGCACTGTTCGGCAACTTCTTTCAATGGAAAGCCGGAATTGATCAGATTTTTAGATTCGATCAGTCTCCGCTGGGTAACGATTTTGTAAAAGCCGGTGTCAAGCTGCTTTTTAAAAAGCTGGCTTACTGTCGACTGGCTTACCATAAACTGCGCTGAAATAGATGCGAGGCTGAGGTCTTCGGATAAATGCAATTCAATGTAGTTGAGAATCTGGTCTAACAGGCCTGTATTCTCCGGTTTGGGGATGTCTGACTGCGGATGGTCGTTCATACGGTAAAACAGACAGAACAACTGCAGAAAAAGCCCCATGCGGTAGAGCTCGCTTCCAAGACGCATGGTGGAACCCTCGTACAACAGTGCAGCCAGAAGCTGGTCGATCTGGTTTAAGAGTGTTCCTTCCGGGCGGATGACATAGGGGAGCTGCTTTTGTGGTGCATATTGGGAGGAGCCTGTATCCGCAAAGAAGTTCTGCTTACAGGTCTCAAAAAAATCGTTGTTGATCCAGAGTACGGTTCTCTGATAGGGTTCCCGAAGCTGCTCTAAAAATAAAGGGCGGTGGCTGGTGCCGGGGGGAACGAGGATGATATCATTTTTGCGGATCTGGTAACGGGTGTTTCCAATGAGATATTGCAAGTTTCCACTGCGGCAGAAAAGAAGTTCGTAAAACTCGTGGCTGTGGAGGGTTACATAGTCTTTCGTGTAACTGGTATCCTCATGCACATCCAGATAGGGGCTGTCCATTTCCAGTTCCTGGTATCCGATCAATTCCCCACCGGCAGTCAGGATGCCATCGAGCGTGGAAATATACGGAGGCTTCATCGAATCCTTATGTTCCATTAAAAAACGTTTCATTTGGCTATATTTCATAAAAACTCCTGTTCTGATTTGTTATATTTATACAATCCTACAAATATTATAGCACAATAAATGTAAGATATGCAATGTATTTTAGTATAAATGCAATTTAAATTGCAATAAAGCAAATGTATCATAAGGATATCGGTTCTTGTGAAATGTACAGACACAAAACCAATGCGCGCGTACAAATACCAGAAGGAGAAAAATTTATGAATGAAAGAAATGTAAGACCCTTTTCAAAAAGGGATGAGATCGGATATGTGTTTGGAGATATGGCGGGCAGTTTTGTCAATTTATTTGTAGACGCATATTTTTTGACGTTTTGTACTTATGTGCTGGGAATCAGTCCGGCGTGGATGGGTTCCCTGTTCCTTGCAGCGAGACTCTGGGATGCAGTAAATGACCCGATCATGGGTTCTTTTCCGGACCGTTGGATGCTTGGAAAATCAGGAGATAAATTCAAACCGTGGATTAAAATTTTTATGATACCGCTAGCGTTGTCAGGTGTGCTTTGTTTTTCCAAAGTGCCGTTTGAAGGTGTTGCACTTCATGCGTGGGTCGCTTTTGTGTATGTCTTATATGGAATGAGCTATACCGGAACTTCCATGCCGTTTGGTGCGATGGCAAGTGTGGTCAGCACAGATCCGATTGACCGGAGTAAACTCTCAAGGGCAAGAAGTCTTGGCGGAACATTTGTGGGAATTGCAGCGTTATCCTTTGTGCCGGTAGTCTGTTTTGACAGCGAAAGCAACATTATCCCGGAAAGATTTACACTTCTGGCAGTTATTTTTGGAATTTTAAGTGTGGTCTGCTACTGCCTGCTGTTACATTTAACGACAGAGCGTGTGCGTGAGGAAAAGAAACAGAATACAGAAAAGTTCAATTATGGAAATGTGTTGAAAGCAGTCGTAAAAAATAGGCCACTGATCGGTGTCATGGTTGCAACCATTGGAAGTATGCTCTATATCACCGGTTCAAACCAGATTAGAAGTTATGTATTCAAAGAGTACTATGGAAATACCTCTGCAATGACTCTGCTTAGTCTTGCAAGTGTGCCGATCATTATCATCTGTTTCCCGCTTGTGCCAAAACTGGTTGCAAAGTTTGGAAAGAAAACGACATTGATGTTTGGCGTAATCAGCAGTACCGTGCTCAGTGTAATCATTTTTGCCGTAAAAATACCAAACGTTTATGTTTATTCGGTACTGAATGTACTGGCAATGATCGGACAGACCGTATTTACCATGCTGATCTGGGCGCTTGTCACAGACTGTCTGGATTACAGTGAGTGGAAGTTCCATGAGAGAAGTGATGGCTCGATGTATTCCCTTTATACGTTCAGCCGTAAAATCGGTTCCACCATTGCTTCCGCAGGTGTTTCCTTCGGACTCCAGGCGATCGGATATATTTCTGGAAATAATGTGGTGCAGTCAGATGCAACCATAAACAATATCTACATGTTAGTGGCATTGATCCCGGTGCTGACCTGTGTGCTGGAACTCATTGGTATCGGCGCAATCTTTAATCTGGATAAGGAACAGACCAAAGAAATGTATGCGGAATTAAAACAAAGACGTGAATAGTAAAGAGGAGATTAGATTGAAAAAAATTGATATTCATCTTCATCTGACATTACAGCAGTATCCGAAAACAGATACCATGTTCCTTTCCAGTGCGGCACAGATGCTGCCGCACTTAGAGGAACTTGGAATTGAACAGGGAATCGTGTTATCTTCCGGCGAACAGGAAAATGAGCAGATCCTGGTTGCAGCAAATGAGGAGTGTAAACGCATCTGTGAACAGTTCCCCAAGAAGTTCCACTGGATGTGCAATGTGGATGCAAAAAACCAGACAGATGTGTATAAACGGATCTTAGCCTGTAAAGAGAGCGGTGCGGTCGGAATCGGGGAACTGATGGTAAACCAGAGGCTGGATGCTCCATTTTTACAGAGTGTATTTGAGGTGGCAGAAGAATTAAAATTACCTGTTCTTTTTCACATGAGTCCGAAAGAGGGCTTTCAGTATGGGGTTGTGGACGGGCCGGGGCTCCCGCTGCTGGAGGAAAATTTAAAGCGTTATAAAGGATTAAAGTTCATCGGGCACAGTCAGCCATTCTGGCATGAAATTTCAAAAGATGCACCGGCGACCCCAAAGGAACGGATGAAATGGGGAGAGGGAGCTGTATGTCCCGGCGGCAGACTGCCATATCT
>ENA-ORKV01001794-ORKV01001794.1-human-gut-metagenome-genome-assembly--contig:-NODE-1794-length-14646-cov-3.060883_pt1 | contig 14646 bp, 10 predicted proteins | sample MGYA00243058_ERZ508805 | MGnify/ENA primary metagenome ERZ508805 (study PRJEB26277, sample SAMN04329770) | human gut metagenome | biome: human-associated habitat | host: Homo sapiens | place: USA... | reverse complement strand
AATGCCCGCCTGACGGCTTTGCACGGTGTCGCTATAGAAACAATAGAAAAAGGTGAGAACATTGCAGAATTTACCCATTGGTGAAGTGCTGAAAGAATATGGCTATATCACACAGGAACAGATCGATCAGGCACTGCAATTCCAGAAGACACAAAGCGGCAAGAAGGTGCGTTTCGGCACACTGCTACAGGAAATGGGCTTTGTTACAGAAACGCAGGTTCTGGAGGCACTGGGGAAAAAGCTGGATCTCCAGATGGTCAATCTGGAGGAGTACGAGGTCAATGTAGACGTGGTTGCCAAGGTGCCCAAGCAGCTTGCGGAAAAGTACAACGTCATTGCCCTGTCGGAAAACGACAGCCGTCTACAGCTCGCCATGTCTGACCCGCTGAATTTCTACGCACAGGAAGATATTCGGCAGATCGTGGATATGCCGCTGGAAGTGCTGCTCAGTGAAAGTCCGAAAATCAAAAAGGCAATCGAGTATTACTATGCCGAGATCAGTACCAAGCAGGCAGCCAAAAAGGCGAATATTTCCGCAGAAGATATTGAGGTGCCCCAGCTGACGGCAGACGATGCGGACGACGATGTGCCGATCATCAAGCTGATCAATTCGCTGCTGGTGCGGGGATACAGCACCAACGCCAGCGATATTCACATTGAACCGTTTAAGGATTTCACACAGGTGCGTATGCGTATCGACGGTCAGATGGTCAGCTATCTGACACTGGAAAAGGCACTGCACAACTCCATTGTTGCCCGTATCAAGATCATGAGCAACCTGAACATCGCGGAAAAACGTATCCCGCAGGACGGCAACTTCCACGCTGTGCTGGAGGGAATCGACATCAGTATGCGTATTTCCGTTCTGCCGACGACACACGGCGAGAAGATCGTTATGCGTTATCTGGTGTCGGATACCAAGATCGACCACGCCGGTCACTTTGGCATGAACGAGTATTCCTATAACATGCTGATGAAGATGATGTCCGCCCCCAACGGCATCATCTATATTACGGGGCCGACCGGTTCCGGTAAAACGACCACGCTGTATATGGTGCTGCAGCATCTGTCCCAGCGACCGGTAAATATTTCTACCATTGAGGACCCTGTGGAAAAAGATTTACCCAATATCACGCAGACTTCCGTTAATGTGACTGCCGGCATGACCTTTGCAGTGGGACTGCGTGCTCTGCTGCGACAGGATCCGGATATTATCATGATCGGTGAAACCCGTGACGCAGAAACGGCTGAAATTTCCGTGCGTTCTGCAATCACCGGACACCTGGTAGTTTCCACCCTGCATACCAACGATGCCATTTCGTCCATTGTCCGTCTGGCGGATATGGGCGTGGCACCGTATCTGATCTCCAACTCTGTGGTAGGTATCGTGGCACAGCGTCTGGTGCGTAAGGTCTGCCAGTTCTGTAAATACGAAGAACCGGCGACAGCAGATGACATCGCCATTGTCGGGGACGGCATTCCCATGATCACCCGCGGCAAGGGCTGTAAGGTCTGCAACAACACGGGCTATAAAGGACGTATTTCCATTCACGAAATGGTATATATAGACAAAACGCTGAAACGTATGATCGCCAAAAGTGCAGACAGTCAGGAAATGCTGGAGTATGCCAAGAAAACACAGGGCATGCGGAGTCTGCTGGACAGTGCCATTGACTTGGTAAAAGAGGGCGTGACCACGCCGGAAGAAGTTATGAAGATCGCATATTATTCCGACTAATGATTGCAGAAAGGACGGTATACCGCCATGACCATGAATGAACTTATTATGAAAGCACGGGAGAAGAAATGCTCTGATATTCACATCAGCGAGGGCATGCCGGTTTCGTTCCGTATCCACGGGCAGCTGCTGGACAGCGGCTTTTCATTTCCGGCGGCAGAAACACGGGAAATGATCCTGTCCATGCTGAGTGATGAACAGCGGGAACAGCTGGAAAATGGCGACGACGTGGACTTTGCCATTGAAACGCCGGACTATTGCCGCCAGCGTGTCAATGTTTTCCGGCAGATGAAAAAGGTGGCAGCCACGATTCGTCTGCTGAACAACACCATTCCCACACTGGAACAGCTGCAAATGCCGAAAGTACTGCGGGACTTGGCAGACCAGCCAAGAGGACTGATTCTGGTGACAGGTCCGACGGGAAGCGGTAAATCTACCACTCTGTCTGCCATGATCGACTATATCAACAAGAATCGTTCAGAGCATATCATCACCATTGAGGACCCTGTGGAATATGTTTACGAGTCGGGCATGTCGGTCATTCACCAGCGTGAAATCGGCGTGGATACCAAGAGTTTTGCAGCATCCCTGCGTTCCGCTCTCCGTGAAGACCCTGATGTCATTCTCGTGGGGGAAATGCGTGACTACGAAACGATTTCCGCCGCTGTCACCGCCGCAGAAACCGGACACTTGGTCATGTCTACTCTGCACACCACCGGTGCGGCACAGACGCTGGATCGTATCATTGACAGCTGTCCGCCCCACGCCCAGAACCAGATCCGGACACAGCTGTCCACAATTCTGAAGGGCGTCATCACACAGGCTCTAATCCCGCTGGCAATGGGCGGCGGCCGTGTGGCTGCTACAGAAATTCTGGTGGGAACCGATGCGGTAGGCAGTCTGATCCGTGACAATAAGTGCTTCCAGCTGGCAACGGTCATGCAGTCCAGTGCGGCACTGGGCATGCACACCCTGAATGCTGATCTGGCACGGCTGGTAAGAGCCGGCACGATCCGGCGGGATGATGCCATTCGGGTATCCAACAACAAGAATGAGATTCTGGATCTGTTAAGTTAAGCGTGTCCGTCTGTATATTTTCGGAGAGGTGAGAGAGATGAAACGAAATCGAAAAGGCTTTTCTCTTGTGGAATTGATCGTAGTGCTGGTGATCATGGCGATCATTGCGGCACTCTGTGCCCCGAATATCTCTGCCTATGTGCAGGCGGCAAAGGTTCAGAATTATCAGACTGTGGCGAATAATCTGGCAGACGAATTACAAACCCAGCTGCCCCAGAGCCGGTACTGGAACTGGGACGAGGTGCAGCGGAATGCGTACGGCATTCTGTGCTCGGACGCCGGAAGAGGCGTGACACTGGATACAGAAAAAAGCACCGATAATCAAAAGGTGTATCAGATCACCGGTGCCAGCAGCGATGCCAATGCGGTGTTTACGGTGACGCTGACCTATCATGATGCGGTGAAAACCAGCCAGAAAGTGGATATTGCGGTTTCCTGCGACGGGTACGCTGCAGTGCAGTCAGAGCAGAGCTGTAGTCTGGTTTTGAAGACGAATTATACGGACGCGAGTGCGTATCCGATGAGCAGCACCACGATCACCACAACAGAAACCAAAGGCTGGGGGAATCTGGACGATAGAGTCAATACCAAATCGTACTGGGAAGAATGGGGAAAAACACATCCCGAGAATGACTTTACAAAAGATGCAACTTGGAGTGGCTGGTGGACACCGGACACCACGATCGTCAATTTGACAGACTATGTTTCCAACAGCTGTAAGTTCGTGCAGTTTGACATGCCCTATTTTTGCGGTTATCATCAAACCAATTGGCATCCTGTCGAATATGCAGGAAGCTATGCTTTTCCGTCTATGTACAGTCTGAATGGTGCAGGCGACGGTGCACAGTATGCAGTTACCAGTTATAGTGACGGTTCCGAAAGTACATGGGAAAAAATCTATATTTACATAGGCGATGACAATAACACAGAAGATCTGAACTTTATTGATAAAGATGCTGACGGAAATGAGATCTACGACAGTGCTGCAATGTACGATCATGGCTGGGTAAAATACAGTGATATTTTTGCAAACGGGCGGGGTGATTTTCGAACCGACGGAAATCCGGATTATATCAGTGCTTTTCAAAATAAGTACGATTCTTCCATTACTGTAAATCCGGACAGTACATTTGTAAATAACACAAAGATAAAATACCGTGTACTTTTACGAACTAACAGCGGTGAGGAATCCAGCCGTGGCTGGCTCTATGTAGAAGGAACATATGCCGGAATCGGAAAAAAGTGTTCTCCGGAAAAGACAAATTTTCTGGTGTATGCAAATAATGGTTCTCAACTGAATGACTTTTCAGATCGATATGAAGTGGATAAGCAGAGTTGGAATACTTCCATTTATATGGACGTTTCGAAATGCGGATACTCTGTGGGAAATCAGTTGAGCATTACAATTCACAATGTTGATGCCGATAAACTGATCGATTCCATGGAAAATGGAAGAACGGGAGATGTAAGCGTTGGACAGAACAAGTCCTATGATGGATATGACGGCGTAAAATATGGCAGTATTCAACAAAGTTCATTTATTTACGGAAAACCGGAAAACGGCGGGAATTACTGGGCAGAAAAGCCAGATGCATCAGACAATTCTACAGCTAGAATTGTTATTGTCATGACATACAGCCGCTACCCTTATTTGAAATTAGAATTTCTTAGCAGCTTTTGGACATCTGGTGCAACCAGTACAGATGTAGACATTAGCCTGAAAATGGATTACTCCGGCGGAAACTCGTCTGAAAGTACGATCGACAGTTACACCCCTATGCTCACCCTCAACGGCGACAGCACCTACACCAACATCACCCTCGACTGGACGAAGTGTGACTATATCACCAATGTGGGCGAAGTGGGCGTGAAGTTTGTCAAGTATCCGTCCACGCTGAATTATGATGTGTACAGCAAGGATTACACCCTGCTGGCTCCGGATCAGAACCTGAAAACCTTTATGATGAATTCAAACAGTGCTGTGACATCGTCTGCTTCGGCGGATAAGATCGTGCACCTCTATTGTAAGGGTGTCAGTCCGGAGGAGATTCAGTGCGAGATCGTTGCTCCGAAAAATACGGCAACGACAACGACTACCACGACTACCACACCTCCGCCGCCTGAAACCGAAACCACAGCCAAAACGACTACCAGCACGACGACTGCGGCTACAACCACAACAACAACTGCAACAACGACAACAACCACCACAACTACAGCAACCACCACAACAACGACTACCACGACAACTACCACAACGACCGCCGCAACCACAAGCACGGCTGCAACAACCGCAACCACTGCGACTGCCGCAACGACCACCGCGGAAACCACTGCAAGCAGTACCGCAACGGCGACTACCAACGCGACAGAAACAACGGCTGCAACGACTAAAACCCCTGCCTCAACCAGCACGAATATAAGTACCACTGCAACAACTGCAACGACCAGTACTTCTGCGACGGAAACAACACTTATTACGACAGCTAGTACCGATGTTACAACGGAAAAAAATCAATTGATAATATATCATATTTATGATTCAACTAAAAATGGTTGTTATGCAGAAATTCAACCTTCATATTGTACTGAAAATGGAACACAATACAATATGAACGTCATAATGAAAAAGGAAGATGGCAGTTTAATTTCAAATAATAGTCGTTACAACTTGAATCCGGAAAATGGGAAAACCTCGTTTATTGTTGCAACACTTGAAAATAACGGTGCTATTGCGATTTATCCAAAATTGTCATGGAGTGATGCTACATATGATGCAACAATACCTAATATTTTGCAATCATATAATGTATGCAGTTGGGGTGGGTATCACGTTGACTATGATGATGTTGTAAATGGTCTTCACGAACTCTGGATTAAAAACGGAGTTGTTTATAAGGCTAATCCTGACACACCACTTGCTCAAATGGTAAACACTGTATATCGAGAAAACAGTATTGCTGCTTGCCTTCCTAAATCTGTTGAAGTTGTTACTACAACCACAACAACCACCGCCCCTCAAACCACTACAACAACAACAACCGCACCGCCCATTGCTGCCAGCGAAAACGGTAAAAACGTAGGCCTGGACGAATCCAGTGCGGCGGGCTGCAACATCACGTTCAGCGACCCGCTGTTCAATGACAGCGGCGTGTGCTACTTCACCATTACCCCCAAGGCGGGCTACACGCTCTCTGACAGCTATACCGTAAAGGTTGGCACGGAGGTGCTGTCTGCCAAGAACAACTACAACGCCAAGACGGGGCAGTGGTTCTTCTGGAGCAATAAGGTCATGACGGACTACACCATTCATGTGGAGGGTGTTTCTCCGGCGGCGTAACGCTCGAAATAATCCAAAAAGAAAAGGCTCATTTCCGGAGCGTACCGGAGATGAGCCTTTCTATGTTCGGGCGGTCATTTCAGACCGCAGAGCTGTAAGTACAGATTTGTAATGGGTTCTCCGACCACCAGAGCCATTGCCATGCCGGCGGAGAGGTACGGCCCAAAGGCAAATTTGGAATCGCCGGTTTTTGCCTTGTGGATCATGCCGAAGATGCAGCCGAGAATCAACCCCAGAAACAGCCCTACCACAACACCTTTGACTCCGAGGAACAAGCCGCCTGCCAGCATCAGTTCCGCATCGCCCCGTCCCATGGCACGTTCGCCGGACAGAATTACCAGCAGGAACAGCGGAACCGATGCCGCTGCGGCTCCGATCAGGTGGGAGAGCAGCGTGCTGTTTCCGGTGCAGACATCGTAAACCGTAACCGCAACGCCCAGCTGCCCGATGAATCCGATCACATACAGACTGATCAGCTGGGTGTCCAAGTCCATGAAAAAGACCACGATCAGAGCTGAACAGAACAGACATACCAGAGCCGCATAGACCGGCTGTTCAAAGATGCCGAAATAGGCAAAGATCAACACGTATAAGATCGCATTCAGGCTCTCCACCAGCGTGTAGCGAAAGGGGATTTTTGCCCCGCAGCTGTGGCATTTTCCCCGCAGACGGCACCAGCTGAAGATCGGGATCAGATCCCGCTTGCGAATGGGTGTGCCGCAGGTCATGCAGTGGGAGTTGTTCCGCCAGAGAGATTCCTCTTTGGGCAGACGGTAGATACAGACGTTCAGAAAGCTGCCGATCGCCGCACCAAAAGCAAAAATGATGCAGTACAGCAGTACATAACAGACGTAATACATAGGGCAAATTCCTCTCTTTTTTCTTGTCCCATTGTATCACATTTTGAAAAAGATGTCAAGAAATATGGAAAATGCGTGTACAACTGGGCGGCTGTGTGATTTTCACGAAAATCGGACTAGACCCTTGACGAAAGCAGCAAAAAGTAGTACAATATTGTAAGAAGCCGGTGCATCATCGGCGAGCATTTATGGGAGGTATTACACCATGTCTGAAAAGTTTATTGTTGAAACATCGGCAAGACACGTACATCTGACTGCGGAAGCATTCGCAGTGCTGTTCGGTGAGGGAAAGGAACTGACTGTCAAGAAGATGCTGTCGCAGCCGGGTCAGTTTGCCAGTGAAGAACGCGTAACGATCGTTGGACCGAAGAAGGAACTGCCGAACGTTTCCATTCTGGGCCCGTTCCGGAGTGCCAATCAGGTAGAACTGTCTGCAACAGACGCACGTTCGATCGGCATCGCTGCTCCGATTCGCGAATCCGGTGATGTTGCAGGTTCCGGTGCATGTACCATTGTGGGACCGGCAGGTCAGCTGGAAATTTCTGAGGGCGTGATCGTGGCAAAGCGTCACATTCACTTCACTCCGGAAGATGCAGCGAAGGCTGGCGTAAAGGATAAGGACATCGTTTGGGTACGTGTTGAAACAGACGGCAGAAAGGCAATTCTGGGCGACGTGGTTTGCCGTGTTTCCCCGAACTATGCAACTGCAATGCACATCGACACGGACGAATCCAATGCCATTGGTGCAGGCCGCAACCAGATGGGCGAGATCGTCACAGTAGACTGATCACATTTTGATGGAAAGGCAATCCTGTACTAAGCATGTGCAGTGTTGCCTGAAAGACAAACGGCGGATGCTGAAATCCTTTTGGCATCCGTTGTTTTTTTAGAAAGGAACAACCATATGAGATCATGGAAAAAATTGACGGCACTGCTTCTCGCCGGTGTGCTGGCCGGCTCGGCATTTACCGGCTGCGGCAAGCAGAGCAGCGACAGCAGCAGCCAGTCGGAGTCTTCTGCCGCCGAGGAATCCTCTGAAAAGGAAACCACCACTGCCGCAGAAGAAACCACCACTGTGGAAACTACCACAGTTCACGTCAGCCCTACAGAAACGGTTTCCACCACGTTGGGCACGGAACTGACCGACATCAATGCCATGCTGGACAAGGGCAGCGATACTACCAACAATTACAAAGCCAAGCTGGATAACTTTATTCAGGAGGGCGATGTGGTACAGTCCTTTACTTTTATTGTGTACTCCGCCGACGGTTCGTCCAGTCTGGGCGACTTCAAGGGCGGCTACGGCGTTTCCGTCAAGGACGGCTGTGCCAGTGCCACCGATGCCGGCTGGTATCAGGCGGCAGACTTTGAACAGTCCCAGAACAGTGCCTATGCGGAATTCACATGGAATGTTCCCGCAGAGATTCAGACGGAGATTGACCCCAGCGGCGAAGTCCTGTTCGGACACTGGTGGAGCAACGTGCAGCAGGTGAAGCTGTCCAGTATTGTGTGCACCTACACCCGTACCAAGGAAGTGCCGGTAGACGGTACCAATTCCGCTAGTCCGGCTGCAACGTTGAGTTTCAACGATGAGGCAGCCAAGACAGCGAAGATCGCTCTGTCCGACCTGATCGGGGCAGAGGATACGCTTCAGACAGTCACCTTTGACATCAGCAGCACTGGTGCACTGGGCAAGTTCACCGGTGCGTTCGGCGTGTCTGTGGACAAGAACGCAGACTGTGCCACCGATGCCGGCTGGTATCAGACCAAGAACGTCTGCGTGTTCACAGATTCCTCCAGCCTTTCCCTGACGTGGATCGTGCCGGACGATGTCAAGGAGAGCATTGACCCCAGCGGTGATGTGATGCTGGGGTACTGGTGGAGCGACCAGCCCAGCATTACCCTGAACAATATCAGCGTCCGCTACAGCAACAGCACCGGAACGACCACCAAGACCGAGCCGAAGTCGGACGAGTCCTCCAAGGGCGGGGAAGTGGCAGCAGTTTCCGGTGAAACACCTACTGCGGAGCAGGTCAACGCCATGACTAGCAAGCAGATCGTGGAGAACATCAAGGTGGGCTGGAATCTGGGCAACTCACTGGACAGCTACAACACCAGCTCCAGCGATACGGAAACCGGCTGGGGCAACCCGAAAACCACCCAGCAGATGATCGACACCGTAAAGGCTGCCGGCTTCAATGCCATTCGTGTGCCGGTAACGTGGAGCGAGCACATGTCCGCCGACGGCACCATCGATGCGGCGTGGATGAACCGTGTCAAGGAAGTTGTAGACTACGCCTATAACGACGGGCTGTATGTCATTGTGAATATACACCACGATGACTACACATGGCTGACACCCTCCAGTGAAAAACTGGAAAGCGATAAGTCCACCCTTACTAACATCTGGAAGCAGATCTGTGCCACATTCCAGAACTACGACCACCGCCTGATCTTCGAGGGCATGAACGAACCGCGTATGATCGGTTCCGCAGAGGAATGGACCGGTGGCACACAGGAATCCTATGACGTTATCAACGCCCTGTATCAGGCATTTGTGGACACTGTCCGTTCTTCCGGCGGCTCCAACAAGGACAGAACGCTGGTTGTCAGCACCTATGCCCAGTCCGTGGAGAAGAACGCTGTCGGCGGTCTGGTGGTTCCGAAAGACGACCATGTGATCGTATCCCTGCACATCTACGCCCCGTGGAATTTCTGCGGTCCGGACGACACCCGTGCCGACTGGGGCAGCGATGCCGATAAGCAGGAACTGGACACCATGTTCCAGTATCTGGACGACACCTTTGTCAGCAAGGGCATTCCGGTCATCATTGACGAAACCGGCTGCGTGAACAAAAACGAAAACACCTCTGCAAGAGTGGCATGGTTCAGCTATTATCTCAGCACAGCCAAGAAGCACGGCATCAAGTGCTTTATCTGGGACAACAACGAAACGAAGAACGGTTTCGGTCTGCTGAACCGCAAGGACTGCACATGGTATTATCCGGAAATCATCGAAGCCATTCAGAATGCTACCAAGTAAACGGATATTGTCATAATGCATAAATCATTCCTCATATAGATGTGCAAAATGTAGAATTTTTATAGAAGCCAGAAAAAATCCCGTGTGAAACGTGCAAAAAACTGCAAAGTATGCTATAATAAGAGAAAGCACTGGAAAACGGGTACGCCCGCTTTTCAAACAAGAGGAGGCATTTTACTATGAGTCATCGAATCATTACCATTGAAAGAGAATATGCAAGCGGCGGCCGTGAGATCGGCGAAATGATCGCAGAACGGCTGGGCATTCCGTGTTATAATCGAGAAATTTTACAAATGGCATCTGAACGCTGCAATGTTTCCATGGATTATCTGGAAACCGCAGAGGAAGCTGCCCCCAAGAGTTTTCTGTACACTCTGATGCTGACCTCCAGCCCTACACGCACCATTGAGGAAAACCTGCCGCTGTCCGATAAGGTCTACATCATCGAAACCAACATCATTCGGGAACTGGCAGAAAAAGGCGACTGTGTGATCGTGGGACGCTGTGCAAGCTATATCCTGCGGGATCTGGAAAACCTGTTCAACGTGTTCATCTACGCGGACACCAAGTCCCGTTCGGAACGTGCCGTGCAGGAGTATCACGTGGACGAACGGCGGGTAGAGGCAATGCTGCGGAAGATCGACAAGCGTCGTGAAACATTCTACAGCATCAATACCGGCGGAAACTGGTATGACAAGGACAACTACCACCTCTGCCTGAACAGCGGAGCACTGGGGCTGGAACTCTGTGCGGATATTGTGGTAGAAACCGCAAAGAAAACCATTTATTAAGTCATTCGAAAGAATAGATACAGGCGGGACAGGGAAGCTTCTCTGTCCTGCTTTTTTGCACGGAAATCAATTTACAAAAATATGTTGATTTAAATTGTACAAAGTTATGAAGTTTGACAAGTGAGGCTCCCCTGAAAGGGCACCCGCAGGGCGTGCCTTGTGCTGAGCTGGCAGTGCGTAGCACTGACTGAGGGGTTTCCACTTATGCCGAAAACGTCATAAAAATTGCTTTCCATGTTTTTTTGTGAAAGAGTTGACTTTTTTCGAAAAATATGGTATATTGTGATTGCAAGTATTTTGCAACGAAAAAGAAACGGAGGCATGAAGATGAAGTTGTGGAAAAAAGTGCTTGCCGCGGTGACTGCGGGGGTGCTTTGCGTGGGAAGCGTTGGCGTGACAGACTTGCAGGGCGTGCTGGAATCTGCGGGAACGATGCTGACAGCGAGTGCGGAAGAAGGTACTTATGGAAATTTGTCCTATGGTGTAACCAATGCAGGTGAAATTGAAATTACGGGGTGCAATATGGGCGTTACTTCCGTTGAAATTCCGGCTGAGATTGACGGAAAACCTGTGACGAGTATTGGAAATAATGCTTTTCGCGACTGCACCAGTTTGACAGAGGTCAAGATACCAGACAGCGTGATAAATATTGGAGATTATGCTTTTTACGGCTGTACCAGCTTGACAGGAATCACAATACCGGACGGCGTAACAAGTGTTGGATTTCAGACCTTTTCCGGCTGTATCAGCTTAAAGGAAATCGCCATACCAGACAGCGTAAAAAGCATTGAAAATAACGCTTTTTACGGTTGTGCCAGCTTGACAGAAGTCGTCATTCCAAACAGTGTGACGCGTATTTACAGCGGGGCTTTTTACAAATGTACCAGTCTAATAGAAATGACTATTCCGGACAGTGTAACGTATATTGGAGAGTGTGCTTTTTGCGGCTGTACCAATTTGAAAAAAATTGTTGTTCCAGATAGTATAACGAGTATTGGAGGCAGTACTTTTTACGGCTGTACCAGTTTGACGGAAATCACCATACCAGACGGTGTGACGAATATTTGGAGCAGTACTTTTCGAGGCTGTTCCAGCTTGACGGAAATCACGATTCCGGACAGTGTGACGAGTATTGGTGACAGTGCCTTTTACAGCTGTACCAGCTTGACGGAAGTTACCATTCCAGACGGTGTGACGAATATTGAAGGATTTGCTTTTACGAATACACCATGGCTTATAGCCAAGCAAGAGGAAAATCCACTTGTGATCATCAATGGAACTTTGATTGATGGAACAACTTGTACTGGGAGTGTTACCATACCAGACAGCGTGACAAGTATTGCAGGAGGAGCTTTTGATAGCTGTACTGGTCTGACGGCAATTACCATTCCGGAAAGTGTAACAAGCATTGGAGATAGTGCTTTTTACAGATGTACCGGCTTGACGGAAATCGCCATTCCAGAAAGTGTAACAAGCATCGGCAATTATGCTTTTGATAGTTGCACCAACTTGACGAAAATCACCATTCCGGACAGCATAACGAGTATTAGCAATTATGCTTTTCGCGGCTGCACTGGCTTAAAGACAATTACTATTCCGGAAAGTGTGACAACTGTTGGAGAAAATGCTTTTTCCGGCTGTACTGGTCTGACGGAAATCACCATTCCAGACAGCGTAACGAGTATTGGAGATCATGCTTTTGACGGCTGTACCGGCTTAAAGACAATCACCATTCCGGAAAGTGTGACAAGCATTGGAAATGGTACTTTTGATAACTGCAATAATCTGATCATTCGTGGCTATACCGGCTCTTTCGCCGAAACTTACGCAAGGGAACATAATATTCGATTTGCAGATGTAAATGCAACTTATACTTGCGGCGATCTCGACGGCAGCGGCGACATCGACTCCACCGATATCTTCTACACCATGCTCTACATCGCCAACGTTGCAGTAGGCAATGACGGCGGACTGACACCGGAACAGATCGCCGCCGCTGATGTAGATGGCAACGGTACAGTGGATTCCACCGACAGCTTCTATATCATGTACTACGTGGCTCTCCGCGGAGCAGGATATCACACCTCGTGGGAAGAAGTCCTCGCGAAGTAAATGTTGTTTTCCTTGCTGAACGAAAAACCGACTTTCTTTGTGAAAGTCGGTTTTTTGTCGCCTTGACATTTTGTCCGGAACACACTATAATAAATCTATCCGGTATTGCCGGAAACTTTTCGAAAGGAATCTGATTTATGAAATCAATCTATACCTGCCCCTATTGCGGAGCAAAATCATTTAACCCATGGAAAAAGGCATTTGCCGGCGGACTGCGTACCAAAGGAAAAGTCTGCATGGAATGCGGACAGCACTGCGTCAATGGCGTTGCATCGATGATCTTCAGTGCAGTGGTCTATATCGCTGCTCTTGTGGTTGTCCTGCTGGTCTACTTCAAGGGCAATTCCAACTGGGACTACGTCTACATGGTGGGGGCTGTTGCGGCAGCGTTCGTGCTGTGCCGACTCTTTGATGCATTTTTCGGTCCGCTGGTGAAGCCGATCCGGAACGATGTGTTAAGCTGATGGGTGCTGGACTTTATCTGCACGTGCCGTTTTGCCGCCGGAAGTGTCCCTACTGCAACTTCTATTCCGTGCCGGCACAGCCGGAACTGCTGACCGCCTACACTGCGGCAGTCTGCCGGAACTTGCGGCATTACGGAAACGCTGCTCAGCCGGAACGCGTGGACACGGTCTATTTCGGCGGCGGAACGCCCTCGCTGCTGCCGCCTGCACAGATCGCACAAATTCTGGAAACGGCGGCGGAACAGTTTGCCCTGTCCGCAGATGCGGAGATCACACTGGAGGCAAATCCTGCCACTGTGACACCGGAGCAGCTGCGGGAACTTCGCCACGCAGGCATCAACCGGCTTTCTCTGGGGGTACAGTCCCTGTCCGATGCCCAGCTGAAACGGCTGGGACGGCTGCACACGGCGCAGGAGGCTGTGGAAACGGTATATGCTGCCGCAGAAGCGGGCTTCCGGAATCTGTCCTGTGACCTGATGCTGGCACTGCCGGAGCAGACGGCGAGCGAACTGGAGCAGACCGTTTCCCGGCTGGTGCAGCTGCCCATTACGCACGTGTCTGCCTACTTATTAAAGGTAGAGCAGGGAACGCCTTTTGCCGTGCAGCACGTGGCGGAATGCTGTCCCGACGATGACACCGCGGCAGACCTCTACTTGCAGGCGGTGGAGCAGCTGGGAGCATCTGGTTTTTTGCAGTACGAGATCTCCAACTTTGCCAAAGCCGGTTTCGAGAGCCGGCACAACTGCAAGTACTGGCACTGCGAACCCTATCTGGGCATCGGACCGTCTGCACATTCCTGCTGGAACGGCAAGCGGTTTTTTGTGCCGTCTGCCGTGTCGGATTTTCTGGAACAGCCGGTGCAGCCAGTCGAAACCGAAGACGAAACGCCCTGCACACCAGAGGAAAAGCTGCTGCTGGGCATGCGGTTGACAGAGGGTGTTCCGGCTTCGTGGCTGGCAGAAAAGCAAGCGGCGGCAGAACGTTACTGCAAGCTGGGCTTTCTGCAAAAAGTCGGCGAACGCATCGCATTCACGCCCAAGGGTTTCCTCGTATCCAACACCATTTTAGCAGAACTGATATAACCAAATCACAGCAGTCATAGATGCAATCTTACTGGGGAGAAACTTTCTGAGGAAAGTTTCTCCCCAGCCCCCTTTTCAAAGACTTTTATTCCATTTTTTCTCATAGGGGCTATAGCCCCTATGAGAAAAAATAAAGTGA
>ENA-ORKV01001791-ORKV01001791.1-human-gut-metagenome-genome-assembly--contig:-NODE-1791-length-14659-cov-3.121314_pt1 | contig 14659 bp, 10 predicted proteins | sample MGYA00243058_ERZ508805 | MGnify/ENA primary metagenome ERZ508805 (study PRJEB26277, sample SAMN04329770) | human gut metagenome | biome: human-associated habitat | host: Homo sapiens | place: USA... | reverse complement strand
TTTCCGACTTGACAGAGCCATCAGCATTGTACACTGTCATCTTGGTTCCCGGCGCACTCTTTACAGACATCTCAGCCTTGCCGTCACCATCAAAATCATACACAATAAACTGTGTATAATGAGCACCTGAACGTATATTCACGCCCATGTCAAGTCTCCACAACAGCTCTCCGCTAAGGCGGTAACAGTCAATGTAGCATTTTCCTGTATATCCTTTGATTGATACATCCTGCGAGTTGGTCGGATCCCATTTTACTATATATTCGTACTCACCGTCACCGTCCACATCACCCACGCTCATATCGTTTACACGGTATGTGTATTCCTCTCCGGCAGGTGTAACACCGCCCTCAGGAATCTGCATCGGAATCTCAATATAGTTGCTGCCGGTGCTCCAAGCCTTCACTGCCTTGCATTTGTCACCCTCTACGCCATTGCTAAGAGGTGCAACACTATACTCATCCTTCATCGTTCCTTCTTTATCTATATAGTTCGTGCTGTCAGTCACTACAGCAAGCTTATTTCCGTTTTTATATACCACATAATCTGTTCCTGTCATGCCTGTCTTAGAGTAACCGCTCACCTCGTCAAGCATCATTCTCCACGCCAAGAAAATCCCATTGTCCGCCTTGACTGCAATAAGTCCTCTGTTAAGCTTCTCAAGCTGAGGCTTTAAAACTCTCTTAAGCGGTGTGCGAAGCAGCTCAGATTTAACAATGCCTGCATCTGTGACAGCTTCGACATAAATAAAATGCGGAACATGTGTAGATTTTTTAAGATGATAGCTGCACTTCTTCTGCTCTGACATGAGCTTATACTGCATTGTCTGTGTATTTTTATCCGCCCAATACACTCTATAGAGCTTTGCTCCATCAATCTCATTCCACGCTATATCTGCGCCATTGTCATCTATTCCGGTTAAACTTAGTGTAAATCCCATATTCATCTCCATTCCGCAGACGCATATACGTCAGCATAGATACCATTCTAAATAATAAGGAGCCGCCAAAATGACAGCCCCCTTATATTCCATGCTCTTATGGCATAGTGTGTTATTATTTCAATGATTATTTAGCCTGAGCGTTAACCTCAGCGATAACATCATTACCACCCTGTGTATACCAGGAAGCAATCTGCTCATTTAACTGATCCTTTGTGATCTCACCACAGATATACTGTGTTCTTGCAACCTTGATGATATCATCAAGTGTTGAACCCATGAGTGAGTATGTCTTAGAGTTGTTTAAGTATCCAAGTGCAGGGTTAACTACTGCATAAGGAATATTGGCAGCGTATACTTCATTCTGCTTAAGAACTCTCTCAGACTTCTCAACAGTCGGGCTTGTAGCCTCTAAGTTAGGAATGTAAGCTACTGTCTGATTAAGAGCTGCATAAGCCTTAGATGCTACTGCATCTTCCTTATCATCATCAATTAAGTAGCCATTCTCATCTAAGTGCCAATGAATACCCTCAAGACCATAGCTTGAAAGTGTAATCATCTCATCATCGCACATCTTATCAAGGAAGTGGAGACAAGCTTCAATCTTCTCCTCTGTATCACATGTTGAAGCAGAGAGAACGAATAAACCGTTGTAACCTGATGTAGCAAGTGTATGGTCATTGATTGTACCTACAAGTGTCATTGCAGCAGGCTCGCTAGGATTTGTAACAGACTTAACATCGTTGTTTACAAAGTAATCCCAGATTCTTCTTGAACCATCAAGAACGTCACAGAATGCTCCGGCAACGCCGTTCTTAACATCCTGATTCCATGTATCTGTACCACGGACTGCCCAGTCATTAGCTATAAGACCATCATCATATAACTTCTTGAACCAGTCAAGAGCCTCAAAATACTCCGGCTGCTCGAATACAGGTCTTAACTCTCCTGCATCATTCTTATACCAGCCATTGCCGACACCAAACCATGTCTGCATTACATCGAAAGGACCTGTGTATGAGCAAAGCTCAAGTCCGTATGTATCATCCTTGCCATTTCCATCCGGGTCACCGTATGTGAACTGATAAAATAAGTTGTATACATCATCAATCGTCTTTGGCTCCTCTGTTATGCCGACAGCCTCTGCCCAGTCTGTTCTGTATCCGAGACCGTTACGTCCAAGTGTTCTTGCACGATATACACCGATTAACTGTCCGTTAACTGTACATGTGTCATTGACAGCCTTGATTGACTTTGAAAGGTTAGGATACTTCTCTGAGTCATAGATGTACTTGCTTAAATCTACGAACGCACCCTGCTCAGCAGCAGATACGATAGCACCATCAATGCTTCCTATAGCCATAATCATTGGCATTGTTGAAGGGTTTGCAAGTGCAAGTGATACCTTCTCTGAAAGAACATCATTTGCAACCCATGTGAACTCTACATGTGTATTTGTATAGTCCTCCATCTTTGCAATAACTTCATCGGCATGATCGCCTGAGAGTGGGCTTCCTTCGAAGTCGATTGTCTGGAATGTGATTGTAGGTCTTCCTTTTTCGTCTGTCTTGGCATTATTCTGCTTGTTGCATCCTACACTGCCAAGTACCATGGCAGATGAAAGAACCAAAGCAGTAGCCTTCATTGCTTTACGATTCATATTTTGTTCCTCCTCTTTTTTTTAAAAGATAAATGATAAATGATTTATAGTATCAAGATCAGCCCTTTACTGCGCCAACCATAACACCCTGTGCAAAATACTTCTGTACAAAAGGATATACAACAAGAATCGGAATGGTTGCAAACATAGTCGCTGCCATCTTAACCGCCTTGTCAGGAGGTGTACCCTGCGCCTCATAGTCAAACTGTGATGTATCGATACCACCTGCAAGAAGTACGATTCTTCTAAGTACTATCTGTACAACCTCTTTTGATGAGTCCTTTAAATAAATCATCGCACTGAAGTAATCATTCCAATGTCCTACAGCGTAGAACAGGGAAATTGAAGCTATAACAGGCTTTGAGAGCGGTAAAACTATCTGCCAGAATATTCTTATATCGCTGCAGCCGTCTACTCTTGCTGCCTCTTCAAGCTCTGTAGGCAAATCCTGGAAGAAGTTCTTTACAATAATCATGTTGAACGGATTGATTGCCCCCATGAGAATCAGCACCCAGAATGTATTGTAAAGATGAAGTGTCTGCATCCAAATAAATGTAGGAATCATACCGCCGCCAAAAAGCATTGTCACGATTACCATGTTGAGAAGTCCGTTACGGCCTCTTAAGTAGCTCTTAGAGAGCGGATATGCAAACGTTGTTGTAAAAAACATATTTACTATAGTACCTACTATTGTGACAAAGAGTGAATTCTTAAGACCTCTGAATACCTCACCTGTCTTCGCTATGTAATAGTAAGCATTGAATGAAATCTCATGTGGGATAATGAAGAAGGCACGCTCTGTAAGCTCCTTCTCTGTGGCAAACGAACCTGCTATAACATATAAGAACGGAAGCAGTGTTGAAATTCCGATTAAGCCCACAATGACATATATAAGTACATCAACGATTCTGTCGCCGACACTCATTTTTATCTTATTCTGTCTGGCTGTATGATATACAACCTTATCTTCTTTCGCCTTAGCCATATCGAAGCTGCTCCTTTCTAATATATTCCTCGCTCACCGAACTTCTTTGCAAGCCAGTTAGCTGATAATACAAGTATCATACTTACAACAGATTTAAAAAGACCTGCCGCAGTTGACAGTGAATACTGTGCACCTCTGATACCCTTCATATATACATATGTATCAAAAACCTCGGCTGACTTAACATTTAAGTCATTTCTCATAAGGAATATCTGCTCGTATCCTGTGTTAAGAAGTCCGCCGACTCTTAAGATGAGCATCATTATTACTGTTCCTTTGATTGATGGAAGTGTTATGTTCCACATAAGTCTCCATCTGCCTGCACCGTCAATTCGTGCCGCCTCATAAAGCTGTGTATCAACACCTGCAAGTGCTGCAAGGAAAATGATTGTACCGTAGCCTGTCTCCTTCCATATTGACTGTCCTACGATAAGACCCTTGAAATACTTAGCCTTGCCCAAGAAATTGACAGGGCTTCCGGTAAGCTTCGTAATAAGTTCATTCACAATACCATCATTTACATTTAAGAGCTGGTATGTGATACTTGCCACAATAACCCATGAAATAAAGTGTGGTACATAGATAAATGTCTGTACAACTCTCTTGTAGCCCGAATGCCTTATCTCATTTAAGAAGAGTGATAAGATAATCGGTGCCGGGAAATAAAGTACAAGGCTTAAAAGTGAGATACCAAGAGTATTCTCAAGAAGCATCATGAAATCTGCCCCTTTAAAGAAATTCCTGAAATTCTGCAAGCCTACAAACTCACTTCCGAAAATGCCTTTAAAAGGACTGTAGTTCTGGAAGGCAATTATGATACCTGCCATCGGAATGTAGCGGAAAATAATGAAGTATAAAAGTCCCGGTAAAAGCATCAGGTATAATCCCTTGTGATGTAAAACGAATTTCCAGAATGGAAGCTTCTTATCCATCACTACTGCACATCCGGAGGACTTTCTCTTAGCTGTATGTGCCATTTTTCCTCCTTCTTTCACATAATGAAATTTTGTTTTATTTGCTGTGGCTGCGTAACCACCGCGTCTAGGTAGATATTACATTCAAATGTGAGTTACATCAATAATCATAATCTCATTTTTTATGCAACTATGCCATATATTACATTGTAAACGCTTACATTTTATGCATTTTGCACATGAATAATCAAAAAATAATCATTCTCTATTTCTGATTATACTCAGATATTAAAGAATGATTATTTTTTATTTAGTAATTTTTATTTGTTTTTTATTGTTTTTAATTATATTTTTATCTCTTTTTAAATTCCTGTCTGTATTTTCCCGGAGTCACATCCGTCATTTTGCTGAAAAAGCGGATAAAATTCTGGGCATTTGTGTACTTCAAATGTTCTGCTATGTCTGCCACACTCATATCTGTCTGTGTGAGAAGTTCCTTTGCACGTTCTATCTTGTACTGTGCCACATATTCAGTAAATGTAATACCAAGCTCATTTTTCATTATTTTCCACAGATAATTAGGGTGATAATCTAAAAGCTCGGCGCATTCCGTAAGCGTGATATCTCCATCCTTATCCTTAACAGCCTGCTTAATCCTATGAATAATCTCTCCTGAGCGCTTACCCTGTGCCTCATCAATCATAATAATGATAGGTTCAAGCACATCGTCATTAAGATACTTTTTTAATCTGTCGGCATCAAATATCTGGCTTGCCTTTGAAAATATATCCGAATCCTTGATGTTATGCTCAACAGCTACCCCAAGCTCTGACGGAACCATTATGACTGTCATAATCATTCTGTATACATATACATAGTTATCATTTCCCGCACCATGGCTGAACATATCATCAACAAACTCATTCATCAACGAAGATGCGGATTCCATATCGCATTTCTCAACAGCTTCCTTTATCCTCTTTTCAAGTATCGTGTCATAGTTATATGTAACCTTATTTTTTTCCTCTTCGCCGCTGTAAAAAGCAAGCTTGTCACCATTTTTAAGCTTCGACTCAATCGCTTTTCTTGCCTCTTTATATGCATCCCTGAGTTCGATAAGGTTTTCTCTTATACCGCTCACTCCCATGACAAGCTCAAGCTTAAGCCCTTCACTCAGCAATCTCGAATTTATGAGATTATACAGCCGTTCCATCTTCATGTTGAGCATGACTTCGCCGTCCGAAGCCGCTGTGAATACAATAACATCCGAATGTATGATTGCCGGAAGATATAAAAGCTGCGTAATTTCCTGCGGAAGCCTGTCTATAATGCCACTCAGGGCAATATTGTCAACAGATTCCTTCGAATCTGTATTCCGTACAATTCCAACTGCCGCCATATAGTACTTTCTGCTCTCAAATTCCAACTGCTCCATATTCTTTCGAAGCTCTTCTGCCGAAAGTTCACCTTTTACAAGAGCCTTCTCAGTCATTGAAAAAAGCTCAATTTTATGCGTCATGGATATCTCTTCCGCCTGCTCTTTGGTATTTACAAGAATATCAACCTGCTTTGCGATATTTTCAAGTTCGTTTCTTCGATGAGCGGCACCTGTCATCCTGTCATTCTTAGCCGCTGTATCATCAGCCTCCGTGACAGCTGTTCCGATGCTTTCCGTTGTCTCAGGCAATGCGCCCGCAAGACTTCCAACTTTTTTGCTGAGAGCCGCTATAGGCTGGTAGAGCTTTCTTGACGACCATATTACAGCAACAAACATAATTGCGGAAAGAACAAGTATTACTATAGTTCCACGCCAGATACTATCGACATCGCCCCATGCCTGGCTTGCGTCACCTGCTACATAATAATTAATCCCCTGCACTCTTGACGCTCTTTTAACTACAATATACGACTTACCGCTTGACAGTCTTACTCTTCCGTCAGGTGAACTCATAATCTTATCCGTCAGTTCATTATTGCTCGCATAGACGACATTTCCGTCATCTGTCACAATAGCGCCATCATACTCGGAAATATTATTTGTAACTTTTCTTATAAGTGCATTTGAATCAATCTTTGCGATAATCATGCCATTTGAATAGCTGCCAATCGTAGGCAGTCTGAGTATAAGGCATATTCCTTCATAGTCCACATGTTCACGCGGAAGGATTGCATTCGTAGTTACAGGATTGAATGACCAGAAATACGGATTGAAATTTTTCTTGTTCAGCTCATAAAGTGCTTCTATCTCCCTCTTATTATCAAGCTTAACATAGTCATGCATTCCCCTGCTGCTAAGAACCTTCTGTGTCTTAAAATTGATTATCGAATAACCACTCACATAATCCGAGAAAACCGAATTTCCGTTCAACACCTCTGACACATCAACCAGTCTCGAATAATCCGAATATTGTGCATCGGATTCAATAAACCACTTCACTCTGTCATCATCTGCTGCTCCGACATAGTAGCCTTGAAGCTGTGCAAGCAGCTCATCTAAATTGTTCTGAAGCTGTATAGCTGCTGCCTCTGTTGATACTTCAAGCTTCTCATAGCTCTTAGTAACATATATGTATGTAGCAAATGCGCTCAGCAAAATAACCGGAAAAAAAGTAAGAACAAACTGGTACAAGAATATTCTCATCTCATACCAGCTTAATCTGTACTTATGTCTTAAATTGTCATTCCCTGCGGATAAATTCAAAACCTTCCCCCCTCACATACTTTACAAAAGTATACTCCAAATCAAAGTATGTCTGCTCCTCGCTCTCTAAAACAGACTTCCATTCAGGCAGCTTATCAAGATTAGGAAAATGCCTGTCCGCCTGATATGCATAGTTAATTTTAGTTATATGTGCAGTATCACAATAAGGAAGCAGTGCTTCATATACCGACTCACCGCCGATTACATATACATCGTCAGTATTAAATTTCTTAAGCTCATCAAAAAGTTCATCAATACTATGTACAATCATCGCATCTTTAACCTTTAAGCTCTTATCATTCGACAGCACAATATTGGTACGGTTCTTTAAAGGTATTCCATTAGGGAAGCTCTCCAATGTCTTTCTTCCCATGACGACAACCTTACCTGTTGTTACATTCTGAAACCATTTCTGGTCATTAGGTATCCTCACAAGCAGATCATTTTTATAACCTATTGCCCAATTTGAGTCCACTGCAGCAATTATATTCATTTTATTCCTCATTTCCAGGCATTTCATGAAGAATCAACTTAAAAATATAAGCTTCTTCTCCACTAAAGCCTTTATCACAACTTTTCATATCTGACTGTATATTTCCGAAGGAACATATGCCTTTACCATGATACCTGACTCTGTGTATTCCTCAGAGAGCAGCTGTCCGTATTTGCGGATTAACTGTATCTTGCCTGCCAAATCATACGGATACACCTTCTCGATATATACCTTCTGCGCCCTTAATATCTCCTCAATAGCTTCCTTAAGCTCCTCAAGTCCTTCTCCTGTCTTAGCGGAGCCATATATAACCTTCTCTGCCTTAAAATCCTTAGGCAGCTCATCAGATTCACACTTATCTCTTTTATTAAATAGTGTTATAACAGGCTTGTCACCTGCTCCAAGCTCTGCAAGCGTTGAATATACAACGTGCATCTGCGTATCCATCTGCGGACTTGAGCTGTCAACCACATGCACGATAATATCGGCATATTTCGCTTCCTCAAGAGTGCTCTTAAACGCCTCAATAAGATGATGCGGAAGCTTTCTGATAAATCCTACCGTATCTGTTATAAGCACATTCTGACCGCTCTCAAGACAGATACCTCTTGTCGTAGGATCAAGTGTTGCAAAGAGCTTATCCTCCGCAAGCACTCCCGCCTGCGTCAGCTTATTAAGAAGTGTAGATTTTCCGGCATTGGTGTATCCGACTATCGCAGTCACCGGAACCGAGCTCTTCATTCTCTGTGTTCTTGCAAGACTTCTGTGGCTCTCAATATCTTCAAGTTCTCTGCCAAGCTGAACTATCCTGTCCTTTATAAGTCTTCTGTCAAGCTCAAGCTTCTTCTCGCCCGGTCCTCTTGTACCGATAGAGCCTGCCATATTGCCGCCGACTCTTGACAATGAACTTCTAAGACCTACCAATCTTGCAAGACTGTATTTTAACTGTGCAGCCTCGACCTGAATCTTGCCCTCGCTTGTGACAGCTCTCTTAGCAAAAATATCAAGAATAACCATGGTTCTGTCCATGACTTTCATCATCAGCTCGCTCTCAAGATTCCTAAGCTGTGCCGGTGAGAGCTCATCATCACAGACAACTCCTGTCGCTCCTATCCTGTCGGCTAACTCTCTTACTTCGTCAATCTTACCTGTTCCTATATATGTTCCCGGATGGATTGATTCCCTGTTCTGAATCACTTTCTCTAAAGTGACTGCGCCGGCAGTCTTTACAAGCTCTTCCAATTCATCAAGTGATTCCATCGTGTCATCATTCTCCGATGTGCATACACCTATAAGTATAACCTTCTCAATATCTTTCGCTGTCTCTATAAGCTCTGCCATTGCACCCTCCCATAGTCTCCTAACTTACCTCGTACTCAAAAAATCATATTCATGCTTTGCAGCCTCATCCTTCGGATATGCCTTTAGATATTCTCCGAACTTGTCATATGCTGTTTCATACTGATGTAAATATTCATAGCAGACAGCCTCATTGAACATAAGCTCTCTCTTTGCATCTGAATCTCCAAGTGCAAGTCCGGCTGCAAAATATCCAAGCGCCGATTCATAATCTCCTTTATTCAGGCAATACATGCCATATTGATTGTATGCTCCAGCATCCGTAGGATAATTCTTCAGATACGTCTCATACATGCTTACGGCTTCTTCACTCTTTCCGAGCTTCTCATATGTCATTGCCAGATAAAATTCCGCTTCCTGCTTTCCTTCATCTATAGCCTTTGAAAGAAATTTCACAGCGTTCTCATTGTCATTTATAATATAGTATGTCTTTCCTTTTAGTAAATTATCCGCACCGTCAACATCCAGCGCTCTCCTAAGATATGACACAGCTCTGCTCTCAAATCCGGCTTTGTGAAGATTATAATAGATATTATAATACATCTCATATTCACTGCCGTAAGTCTTTAATGCTTCCTCATAATCTAAGACTGCTTCATTTTCCATTCCCTGAGCTGCATATATGCTTCCTCTGAGAAAATACTGCTGTTCGGTATTATAATTCTTGCGTATCAGCACAGTGTAGCTGTCTATCGCACCGGCATTGTCATTGTAATATGTCTGTAATGAAGCATAGTACTGCAATGAATCAAGGTCTATCTCATCATAATTACTTATATTTTCGACAACCTTTCCGAAATACTCCATCGATGTTGAATAGTCACCAAGAAAATACGATGCCACTCCTATTCCCCACTGTGCCTCCTTAGACGACTTATCGTCTGTATATGCTGCCATAAATGCATTCTTTGCTTCCTCATAATTGCCCAGTTCGGCGTATGCTTTTCCGAGGTTGACAGTATACTGCGCCGTTCCGTTCTGGTCTTTTTCTACTGCCTGTTCAAATGCATCGACTGCCTTCTCATACTCTGACTCGTTATAATATTCTATACCTGTGTTGTTAAGCTGCTTGGCGCTCTTTCCGCATGAGCACAATACTGTGCTGCATATCGCCAAAAATCCGATAACTAAAATCTTCTTCATTTAAAAATCCCTTTCAAACATCTAAGCCCTTTACAGGCATTAAGTATAGTATAATCCAGACAGGCCTTTTGCGTCAATGCCTTATACCTCTATATTTTCATTCATCTCAATCTTATTTCTAATCTGCTGCATTCTCGCATCTAACTGGCTGATAAGCTCCGCACAGTAATAAAGCTGCTCCGATATATCCTCTGATTTCTTTATATCCTTCTTATATTTAAGCTTGTGCTCAAGGCTCGCCCAGAAATCCATGGCTATTGTTCGAAACTGTACCTCAACGCGCATAGGCTTTTTGGTATCAGTAAGGAAAATAGGAACCTCAACAATAAGATGAACGCTTCTGTAACCGTTAGGTTTCGGATTCTTTATGTAATCTTTTATCGTGATAAGCCTTATATCGTCCTGCTTAATCAGATAATCTATAAGCTCGTATATATCATCCGGAAAAGAACATATAACTCTTATGCCTGCTATGTCATTGAGCTCCATCTCGATATTTTCTACCGTAAAATCTATTCCCTTGCGGATAAGCTTCTCCATTATGCTCTCCGGAGTCTTGATACGGCATTTGATGCTCTCAAAAGGATTCCGGCTTTTCTTTAATGCAAGCTCTTTGTTAAGAACATCCAGCTTCGTCTTTACTTCAAGCATTGCACACTCATAATACATCATAAGCTCACGGAATTTTCTCACCTCGCCCGAATCGAAGTAGTCCTTAAAAACTTCAAGCTTATATTCATCCATAATCTCCATCTATACATACCTCCATCTATACATATCAGTCTGTCTTATTATCTGATATGATATATTTATCTATAACATTATCTGTCATCCATGTAATAACAGGCCCTAATGCGAGAGACATTATAATAGTTACCACGCCAAGCGTTGAACCTAGCGCCCAGCCTGCAATACATACAACAAGGTCATAGATTATTCTTATAACCCTGAACGGAACTTTTTTTATCTTGTCAGCAAGAATATATGAGATTGCATCATATGGTGATGTTCCGAGTGAAGCACCCATATATGCTGACGCAGCCATTATAAATACGAACAAAGCCGGTATCATGACAAGTATTCTCACCGCCATGCTGTCAAATGCATCCTGCGCAATCCACTTATTGTTAAGCCATGTAAAAAAGTCAAAGCTGTATCCTACAAGAAACATATTTGCAAGCGTTCCCCACCCAATCTGATTTCTTGCAAAGATGAATACAAAAATAAACAAAAAAGAATTAAAAAGCGCCTGCCACGTTCCAAGGCTGATTCCCAAAAGCCTTGACATTCCGAGATTGAACATAGTACATGGATCTGTGCCAAGATTAGTCCTGTTAAGAAATGACAGCGCCAATCCCATCATTATAACCGCACATACCACTATGACAAGCCTGCGTTTATCCACATTTTTAAATTTCATATCTACAGATTCCTCCCGGATTTTCTTTCGTAAATCTTAATCTCTTACAATAATTCCATCCTTAAATACCGCATGGTCGCCTATATAATTTTTATCGCTTCTGTTAGAGGCAATATAATCCTCAGTAAGCTTCCTAGATGACTCCTCCACTTCCTTTTCAAAATCTCTTGATGATAGAAGGTGGCATCCCTGTCCTCTTATTATAATCTGCTCAAGCCCATCAGATGTGACAACTGTAATATCATATTTAGCACCATTTTCATGTGCAAAACGCTCAATAAACCTGTCAGCAGTTTCCGCCTCCTTCGTATACACAACATGTATATTATGATAGTCAAGATACTCTGTATCATGTCCCGGAATGCGGTATGCATCAAAAACTGCAATGAGATTGACTTTTTTTATTCCCTGATAATTGCAAAGCATATCCAAAAGCCTGCCTCTGGCACCGTCAATATTCACTGCAGCGATATCTTTTAACTGCTGCCATGCAAAAATAACATTATAGCCATCTATGAGAAGATATTTTTCTTTCTTAGGCTCAGGCTTCGGCTTTTTACCGGAAGTTCCATACTCATATACCTGCGCCGCCCTACTGCTTTTCTTCCACTGTCTTACTTCACCCTTGCTATGGCTGTTCGCATGTGATGCCTTCGCAATTATCTCATCTATCTCATCCGTTCCTAGTGCGTAATCTTCCTCGTCACTTCTGCCCTGCTGCCTCCTGCCCTCCAGAGGATTTATAAGTGCAAGCTCTTCATCATTTAACTCTCTCAATGTTCCGTCATCTAACAGAACCGCTTCAAGATGCATATATTCCTCAACCTCATCCCAAGGCACGACAAAACCAGAACCATGTGCACAAAATACTGATGAAGCCGGATTTGCGGTATCTGCCTCTGCGATATACCCCTTTTGTTCGATAACTTCATCGGCATTGTGGCACACATCATATCCATCGGCAAAAAGAGTGAGATGTCCTTCACCTCTTGTATATGCATTCACCTCTCTCTGATAGTGTCTCATGCAGACTACAGGTGCCCGTCCTGTTAAAACGGCATGCCCATCGCTTATTACAGGTGCATCGCAATGTCCCGACATGCGTTCAACATCTGTCATTGCACGCCCTAACAGATTCTGCGGAATATCCAATGTGAAGCTGTAATATGGCTCAAGAAGCACACTCGCTGCCTTCATAAGCCCCTGACGCACAGCTCTGTATACAGCCTGCCTGAAATCTCCTCCTTCCGTATGCTTCTGATGTGCGCGCCCTGTAAGCAGCGTAAACTTTACATCCGTAAGAGCCGAACCTGTAAGAACACCCTTGTGCTCCTTCTCTGCTAAATGAGTCATTATAAGTCTCTGCCAATTTCTGTCTAATATATCTTCACGGCACTCTGAGCTTATTGTGATTCCGCTTCCGCGCTCTCCCGGCTCAATAAGTATATGTACCTCCGCATAATGTCTTAAAGGCTCAAAATGTCCTATTCCTTCGGATCTGCCATTAACAGTCTCCTTATATACGACACTTCCCTCATCAAAATCTACATTGACATCATATCGGTCTTTAATGATATTCTTTAGCACTTCCGTCTGGACTTCACCCATAAGCTTGACATGAAGCTCCGAAAGCTCCTCACTCCATGCTATGCTAAGCTGCGGTTCTTCCTCCTCAAGCTCTCTTAACGACAGCAAAAGCTTCGCCGGAGTGATATCATCTAAAGGCTTAATTCTGTAATCAAGCACCGGTTCTAGGACTGCGTGTACATTCCCATATTCACAGCCCATTCCCTGTCCCGGATATGTCTTTACAAGTCCTAACACAGCACATATCATTCCCGGATACACGACATCACACGTCTCGTATCTGCTTCCCGAATATATTCTAAGCTGTGACGCTTTCTCATCGCCTATCATCTGCCTTACTTTAAGCACGCCTGACGTGACTTTCAGATATGTAAGCCTGTTGTCCTGCTCATCTCTTGAAATTTTATAAACTCTTGCTCCGAACTGCTCTGATGGATATTCCGGCATCACTGTGTATTCATCTAAAAGTGCGAACAGTCTGTCAACATTAATCATCTTAAGTGCTGAGCCGAACACACACGGAAATACCATCCTACGCTTTATCGCATCTGTAACAGTTAAATCATTTACTTTCCCATTTTCAAGAAATTCATCCATACAATGTTCATCACACATTGCAAGATTCTCATAAAAATCCACTGCATTCTCATCAAAGTCCACACAACAGCCTGAAAGCTCTCTCTGTAAGGCTTCCATGATTCTTTCCTTGTCTGCTCCTATCTGGTCCATCTTATTGACAAATATAAATGTAGGAATATTATACTGCCATAACAGCTTCCACACTGTTCTTGTATGTGCCTGCACTCCATCCGCAGCGCTTATGACAAGCACCGCATAGTCAAGCACCGAAAGTGCTCTTTCCATCTCAGCCGAAAAATCCACATGTCCCGGCGTATCAAGAAGAGTAAAATATGTATTCTGCGTTCTGATTACCGCCTGCTTAGCGAATATTGTTATTCCTCTTAAGCGCTCTAATTTGTCCGTGTCAAGAAAAGCGTCCTGATTGTCGACTCTTCCGAGCTTTCTTATGACGTTCCCTGTATATAAAAGTCCTTCTGAAAGTGTTGTCTTGCCTGCATCAACATGTGCAAGCATACCTATAACTATATTTTTCATAATCTAATTCTTCCAATCACCTGACATAAGCCTGTCATATTCCGCTTCTGTCAGTTTTCTGTATTCTCCAGGTTTTAAGCTGTCATCAAGCTTCACTCCGCCTATTTCAAGTCTTTTAAGATAGATAACACGGCAGCCTTCCGCAAGCATCATCCTCTTGACCTGATGCTTCTTTCCTTCATATATCTCAAGCGTTGCGGCAAATACCGGTCTGTTTCTGTTAAACTCATTATCTCGAAAACGTTTCTTGGACGTAAATCTTTTTTCAAAGTCTTCATACCTGCCGCGCTCCGTTATCGTCATAGCTGCGCCCTTAGTCGGCTTGTCCTCGCCTGTAAGCA
>ENA-ORKV01001787-ORKV01001787.1-human-gut-metagenome-genome-assembly--contig:-NODE-1787-length-14678-cov-6.761592_pt1 | contig 14678 bp, 11 predicted proteins | sample MGYA00243058_ERZ508805 | MGnify/ENA primary metagenome ERZ508805 (study PRJEB26277, sample SAMN04329770) | human gut metagenome | biome: human-associated habitat | host: Homo sapiens | place: USA... | reverse complement strand
TATAAAGACATTTGAAGCAGATAAGCAATCACCACAAAAAGTAGGAAGTAAAGTAAAGTTAACAGCAAATATAAGTGGAGCTTATGGAACAGAGGAGTATAAATTTTATAGATATTTAAATGGAAAATATGGTCTAATAAGAGATTGGAACAAGTTAAATAGTATAACAATAGCTCCAAGTATATTTGGAAAATATGATATATATGTAGCAGTAAGAAATGAAAAAGGAGAAACTGTAAGAAAAAATATGGAATTTATATTTAATTAGATTTTGACTACTTTTAGAATTGAGTTTTTGTATATATGTTCTTTTATAGAGGAGTAGTCGCATGAAAAGTATTATAATAATATCATTTTGGTAAAGTTATATATTTTATTAATACTTATTAATGTGACAGCTCCTTAAATTTTTTTATTTAACTTCTTCTAATAATATAACTCCATTTTCATTAGCCTTAAATTTTACTTTTCCATTAGAAACCTTGCATTTATTTTTAGTGTAATAATCTTGAATTTCAGTGCCATCTTCCCAAATTGATGAAACATCTATTGAAGTATCACTTGAAGCATTTACTGCAACAACAACTTTATCATCTTTATAAGTTCTACTAAATACATAAGGGTCTTTTTCAGAAATCATTTTATGTTCTCCAGCACCTATTGAAAGATGTTTTCTTCTAAATTGGCCAAGTAATTGCCAATGTTTTAAAGAGGCTTCATCTAAAGAATCCCAGTTCATATCAGAACGACTACCTTGGTCAACTGCTGTTGTAATGGTGTTTGTAAATCCTTGTCTATTGCTTTCATCACCATAGAATATTTCTATTCCACCAGGAACTAATAAAAGCTTTGTACCATAATTTATCATATTATCCTTTCCACGAGTTAAACCTTCGTCGTGAGAAGAAATATAGCTTAAAACATTAAAATTTGGATCAGTATTAATAGCTTCTGCATATTTTGAATAAAGGTTTTCTAATTTATCAAGTTCTTCATTTTTAGAAAATTTAAAGTTTATTGTGGAATCAAACCCATTATCAAAGTATTCAGTTTTTTCAAGACCAGCTCCATAAACTTCAGCTGTCATCCAAAAATCATCAGTCCATTTTGCACCTGCTTTATCAGGATTATTTTTTCTCCATGTATTTAAGGCTTGACTGCAAACATTTTTAAGTTCTTTCCATCTAAACATGTCAATATGTTTTGCAGTATCACATCTAAATCCATCAATACCAAACTCTTCAACCCATGTGGAAAGCCACTTTTCAATGTATTCACAAGGGGAAATTTTTAAATCAGTTCTATATTTTTTAGCAGAAGGAATTATCCAATCATCATCATCTTTAGCCCATTTTCTTTCTAAGATAGGAGGAAGTCCAACATCTTCTGTAACTTCTGTTTTTATATCAGGAAGGTCTGAAAGATTTCCTAAGATATCTCCTTCTCCAGTAGTGTAGCCAGGAACTCCTGCTCTTATCCAACTATTTCCCCACCATTTAGCCCATTCTTCTTCATGACCAGAATAATCTATTATTTCATCATGATAAGAACTCCAGTTTTGAGAAGCTGAAGGAGTCCAGTTTGCAATATCTTTATTATCATTTTTAGTAGGGTAGAAGTCATAATCTACCATATCTTGAAGTGTTACATATCCTGTGTGATTCATAACCACATCCATAATTACTCTAATGCCTTGAGAATGAGCTTCATCAACAAATTCTCTCATATCTTCAACAGTCCCCATATTTTTATCTATACAGCTCCAGTCTAAAGCATAATAACCATGATAACCATAATGAGCAAACTCGCCACTTCCTCCTGTGCAGAAACCATGAATTTGTTCAACAGGAGGGGAAATCCATATGGCATTAATTCCTAAATTAGCAAAATAACCTTCTTTTAATTTTTTTGTTAAGCCTTTAATGTCTCCACCATGAAAAGTTCCATTAGTAGAACCTGTAGCATCTTTTGAAACTCTTCCATAGGAATTATTATTTGTTTTATCCCCATCATAAAACCTATCTGTTATTACAAAGTAAACACTTGCATTGTCCCAGGAAAAAGGGTCATTTTCACTAACTTCAATATTAGTTTTATTGTTAGATGAATTTTTACAACCTAAAAGGCTTGTTCCAAAACAACTAGTTATCATAAATGCTAAAGTAATTGTAGAGATTAATTTTTTCTTTTTCATAATAAAATCCTCACCTTAAAATTTGTTTATTATATAAATAAAAGCTGTCGCATTAAAAAAAATTTTTATGCGACAGCCCTTACTTATCTTACCTTAAAAGAATACTCATTAACGAGCTGATTTAACATAAGGAATTTCTGTTAATGAATGTTTAAGATCTAAAAAGTCTGATTCTACATTATCTATTTTAGAATCTAAAATTTCATTAGTTCTAGGGTCTTTTTCTTTTTCTTTTTGGTCAAATAAAGCAGTTAACTCCTCTGAAAGTTCAAATAATTTTAAAGCTGCTTCATAGCAATTACTAATATTCATAAAATCACTCCTTTTATACTAAATATTACACTCTTATTCTACTACAAAAAAATGGGTAAGAAAATAAAATTATTATATATAAATTAATTTTTATGAAGTATTACAAAAATTCTGTGAATAAGTGTAAACGATTATAAGAAAAAATGTGAAATATGATTAATTTAGGTATACTTCATTAACTTTTTAAAAATAAAATAAGATATAATTTAATTGAATGAAAAAAAATACATATAAATTAAAATTTCTTAAAAAATCTGAAAACGAACGTATGATAAAGAAGAAAAATCATTTTAATATTCGCAATGATACGAATATTAAACGAAATTGATTTTAGCAATATTGACAATAATAAGGTAGAGTGATAAGCTAAGTTTAGTAGTGGAAAAAACTTAATAAAATATATATCTTAACTATACTTAAGAAATAATACATAAATTTTTGGAGGTATTTTATAATGAGTAATATCAGATGCATATTCGTCGAAAAAAAAACAGGTTTTGACGTAGAAGCAAAAAGTTTGTTTGATGACTTTAAAAGAAATCTAAGATTAGAAAACTTAGAAAAGGTAAGAGTTATTAATAAATATACCATTGGAGAAGTTTCAGAGGAGTATTATAAGAAGGCGTTAAATACAATATTTTCAGAGTTAACTGTAGATAATGTATATGAAGAAAAAGCACCAGTAACAGAAGAAGAAATAGCTTTCGGGGTAGAATACCTTCCAGGTCAGTATGACCAAAGAGCAGATTCAGCATCTCAATGTTTTCAGCTTTTAACAGCAGGGGATAGAATAGATGTTAAATCATCTAAAATAATTGCTTTAAAAGGCAACCTTTCAAGTAGTGATGTAGATAGAATAAAACACTATTACATAAATTCTGTAGACTCTAGAGAAGTGGATATAAACAATAGAGAATTACAAACTCCACTTAATGTTCCAAAAGATGTAGAAATTTTAAATGGATTTACAAACTTTAGCGAAAAAGAACTTGAAGCTTTCCATAAAGCACAAGGCTTAGCTATGAGTATAGAAGATCTTGTAATGATAAGAGATTACTTTAAAAATGAAGAAAATAGAGACCCTAGTATAACTGAAATAAAGGTTATAGATACATATTGGTCAGACCACTGTAGACATACAACTTTTGCAACAACTTTAGAAGAAGTTGAAATAGAAGAAAATAAATATACAGTTCCAATAAAGAAAAGTTATCATGCTTATATGAAGTCAAGAGACTATGTATATGGAGAAGATACAGAAAGAAAAGTAAACCTAATGGATATAGCAGTTATAGCTATGAAGGAAATGAGAAAGAAAGGTATGCTAGATGATTTAGATGTATCTGATGAAATTAATGCATGTTCAATAAATATAGATGTTGAAACAGATAAGGGAATAGAAAAATATCTTTTAATGTTTAAAAATGAAACTCATAACCATCCAACTGAAATAGAACCATTTGGTGGTGCTGCAACTTGTCTTGGAGGAGCTATAAGAGACCCATTATCAGGAAGAACTTTTGTATATCAAGCAATGAGAGTTACAGGTGCTGCTGACCCAACAGTTCCAGTAGAAGAAACATTAAAAGGAAAACTTCCTCAAAGAACTATTACACTAGGTGCAGCTCATGGATATAGTTCTTATGGTAACCAAATTGGACTTGCTACTGGTCAAGTTGCAGAAGTATATCATCCAAATTATGTAGCAAAGAGAATGGAAGTAGGAGCAGTTATAGCAGCAGCTCCAAAAGAAAATGTAATAAGAGAAGAACCTAAAAAAGGTGATATAGTAATTCTTTTAGGTGGAAGAACTGGTAGAGATGGTGTTGGTGGAGCAACTGGTTCATCAAAAGAACATACTACAGAATCAATAGAAACTTGTGGAGCAGAAGTTCAAAAGGGAAATGCTCCAACAGAAAGAAAGATTCAAAGATTATTTAGAAATGCTACAGTTGCTAAAATGATTAAAAGATGTAATGACTTTGGTGCAGGTGGAGTTTCTGTTGCAATTGGAGAACTTTGTAGAGGCTTAGATATTGACTTAGATAAAGTTCCAAAGAAATATGAAGGTTTAGATGGAACAGAACTTGCAGTATCAGAATCACAAGAAAGAATGGCAGTAGTAGTAAATGAAGAAGATGCAGATAAGTTTATTGCTTTATCAAAGGAAGAAAACTTAGAAGCTGTTAAAGTTGCTGTTGTTACAGATACTGAAAGATTAAGATTATTCTGGAGAGGTAAGGCAATTGTTGATTTAAAGAGAAGCTTTTTAGATACAAATGGAGCAACTCAAAAAACAAAGGTTAAAGTTGAAGCGCCAATAGACTATCCATATGAAGTTAGTGATGTAGATGTTAAGGGAGAATGGATTAAGAACTTACATAACTTAAATGTAGCTTCTCAAAAGGGATTAGTAGAAAGATTTGACTCAACTATAGGAGCTAAAACAGTACTTATGCCATTTGGTGGTAAGTATGCAAAAACTCCAGCAGAAGGTATGGCAGCAAAAATACCAGTATGGGGTGGAGATAGTAAAAATGCTTCATTAATGACTTTTGGATTTAACCCATATTTAGGTACATGGAGCCCATATCACATGGCATTTTATTCAGTAATAGAATCTGTAACAAAACTTACAGCTATGGGTGGAGACTATAGACATGCAAGACTTACTTTCCAAGAATATTTTGAAAGATTAGGAAAGAATCCTTCAAGATGGGGAAAACCATTTGCTGCATTACTTGGTGCATATAAAGCACAAGAGGATTTAAAAATAGCTGCAATTGGTGGTAAAGACTCAATGAGTGGTACTTTTGATGATATTGACGTTCCACCAAGTTTAGTATCTTTTGCAGTAGGATATGAAAAAGCAGATAGAGTTATTTCACCAGAATTTAAAGAAAAGAATTCTAAGTTAGTTCTTTTAACAGTTGAAAAGCTTGAAGATGGACTTATAAATATGGATAAGTTTAAAAAGAATATGGAAATTGTTTATGGACTTATAGGAGATAAGAAAATAATTTCTGCTTCTTCAACTAAGATGGGAGGAGTTTCCGAAAGCTTAACTAAGATGGCTTTAGGAAATAAGATTGGATGTGAATTTACTAATCTTTCTAAAGAAGAATTATTTGGATATAACTATGGAACAATGGTTGTAGAAGTTAAGAATGATGTTAATATAGAAGAAGCCTTTAAGGGTGCTTTATATAAAGAAATAGGTAAAACAACAGAAGAATTTAAGATAACTTCTAAAGATTATGATTTAAGTTTAAATTTAGATGATTTAGATAAGGCTTTAGAAGAAAAGTTAAATGGAGTATTTAAAATAAAAACTGAAGAAGTTAAAGAAGAAGGAAAGGCTGTAAACTTTGAATGTGATAAAGCTCCTAAAGCAAAGGTAAAGGTTCAAAATCCTAAGGTTGTAATTCCAGTATTCCCAGGAACAAACTGTGAAGATGATTGTCAAAGAGCCTTTGAAAAAGAAGGGGCTGTAGTTACTCAAGTTCTTATAAGAAACTTAACTAAAGAAACATTAAAAGAATCAATAGATAAGTTAGAAGAAGAAATAAAAACAGCTCAAATTATAATGATACCAGGAGGATTCTCAGCAGGGGATGAACCAGATGGTTCAGGTAAGTTTATAGCTACTGTATTTAGAAATGAAAAGATAAAGAATGCAGTTATGGACTTATTAAATAATAGAGATGGACTTATCCTTGGTATTTGTAACGGCTTCCAAGCTCTTATTAAATTAGGACTTGTACCATATGGAGAAATAAGAGATTTAGAAGAAGATATGCCAACATTAACTTATAATAATATAAATAGACATATGTCTTCTATGATAAGAACAAGAATTTCAACTAAAAAGTCACCATGGTTTAGTGAAGTTAACTTAGGAGATATTCATACAGTTGCTATTTCTCATGGAGAAGGTAGATTTGTAGCTTCAGAAGAATTAGTTAAAAAGCTTGAAGAAAATGGACAAATAGCTACACAATATGTAGACTTTAATGGAAATGTATCTTTAAATATGCCATATAATCCAAATGGTTCTGTTTATGGAATAGAAGGTATAACAAGTCCAGATGGAAGAGTTCTTGGTAAGATGGGACATTCAGAAAGAATAGGAGAAAATCTTTATAAGAATGTACCAGGAGATTTTGACCAAAAGATATTTAAATCAGGTGTAAATTATTTTAGATAAAATTTAATAAGTGCTACTTCTTTTTAAGAAGTAGTACTTAGAAGTTAAAAATTTTTTTTGGAGGGTATGTATAAAAATGAAGGTTGCAATTATATTTGGAAGTAAATCAGATACAGATGTAATGAAAGGTGCAGCAAATGCTTTAAAAGAATTTGGTGTAGATTATAAAGCTTATGTTTTATCAGCTCATAGAGTTCCTGAAAAATTAACAGAAACAATAAAAGAAGCAGAAAATTCAGGCTGTGAAGTAATAATTGCAGGAGCTGGTCTTGCAGCACACTTACCAGGAGTTATAGCTTCTCAAACAGTTTTACCAGTAATAGGAGTTCCTATTAAAGCAGCTGTGGAAGGATTAGATGCATTATTTTCAATAGTTCAAATGCCAAAATCAATTCCAGTGGCAACAGTTGGAATAAACAATAGCTACAACGCTGGTATGCTTGCAGTACAAATATTAAGCTTAAAGTATCCTGAAATAAAAGAAAAGTTAGTTCAATTTAGAATTAACATGAAGGAAAAATTTATTAAAGAAAATGATACTGTAGAGCTTTAAAAAAGATTATATTAAAGGAGAATAATTTATATGGTAACTGACTTTGATTTAATAATGGATCCAAGTTTAGATAAATTTAAAGACGAATGTGGTGTATTTGGAATATTTTCTGATAAGCCTATGGATACAGCAGGAGTAACTTATTATGGTTTATATGCTCTTCAACATAGAGGGCAAGAAAGTGCTGGTATTGCAGTATCTAATGGTGAAACTATAGGAGTGCATAAAGGATTAGGTCTTATTACAGATGCCTTTAAAAACACAGATGATTTACATAAATTGAAAGGAAATATTGCAATAGGCCATGTAAGATATTCAACTACTGGAGCTAATACTGTAGAAAATTCACAACCTCTTGTTTCAAATTCTAAAATTGGAACAATTGCAATGGCTCATAATGGTAACTTAGTTAATGCTGATGTTATAAGAGAACTTTTAGAAGATGGAGGACATATTTTCCACACTTCAATTGATACAGAAGTTATAGCAACACTTTTAGCAAGAGGTGCTTCAAAGGGAATAGAAAAGGCAGTAGTAGATGCAATGCAAGCTGTTAAAGGAAGTTTTGCTTTAGTAATAATGACAAAGGATAAGCTTATAGGGGCAAGAGACCCTCATGGAATAAGACCTTTATGTATAGGAAGATTAGATGAAGCTTATATATTATCTTCTGAAAGCTGTGCATTAGATGCAGTTGGAGCTGAGTTTGTAAGAGATGTAAAACCAGGAGAAATTGTAGTTATTGATAAAAATGGAGTTAAGTCAATAATTTATGCAGAAGATTCAGGTTGTCAAACTTGTTGTTTTGAATACATTTATTTTGCAAGACCAGATTCTCAAATTGATGGACTTGATGTTTATACAACAAGAGTTAAATTTGGAGAACAATTATATAGAGAACATAAAATAGAGGCAGATTTAGTTGTGCCAGTTCCAGACTCTGGAATACCTTCAGCAATAGGATACTCTAAAGCTTCAGGAATTCCATATGGAACAGGATTTATAAAAAATAGATATGTTGGAAGAACATTTATATCTCCTTCTCAAGAAGTAAGAGAAAGAGCTGTAGCTGTTAAATTAAATCCATTAAAGGTAAATGTTCAAGGAAAGAGAGTTATTTTAATAGATGATTCAATTGTACGTGGAACTACATCAAAGCATTTAGTTGAAGCAATGAGACGTGCAGGAGCTAAGGAAGTACACTTATTAATTTCCTCTCCACCAGTTAAGTTCCCATGCTATTTTGGTATTGACACAGCTTATAGAAGTGAACTTATGGCTGCAAATCATAATATAGCAGAAATGACTGATATTTTAGGAGCAGACTCTCTTGGATATTTAAGTATGGAAGGCATGTATAAGTGTTTTGGAGATAAAAAAGGTTTCTGTATAGGATGTCTAAATGGAGTTTACCCAGTGGCAACCCCAATAGAAGCAGGAAAAGAAATTCTTGAAAGGTAGGATAAAGAAAGATGTTAACTTATAAGGAATCAGGAGTAAATATAGAAGAAGGATACAAGTCAGTTAAATTAATAAAGGACTTAGTTAAACAAACTTATAGCAAGTATGTTTTAAATGGATTAGGAAGCTTTGCAGGAATGGTAGAACTTCCAGAAGGGTATAAAAAGCCAGTTTTAATTTCAGGAACTGATGGAGTTGGAACTAAACTTGATATTGCATGTAAAAAGAAAAAATATGATACAGTAGGAATAGACTGTGTTGCTATGTGTGTTAATGATATATTATGTCATGGAGCAAAGCCATTATTTTTCTTAGATTACATAGCTTGTGGAAGCTTAGATGCTAATGTTTCTTCAGACTTAGTTAAGGGTGTAACAGAAGGATGTCTTCAATCTGACTGTGCATTAGTTGGAGGAGAAACAGCTGAAATGCCAGGCTTTTATAAAGAAGGAGACTATGATATAGCAGGATTTGCTGTAGGAATAGCTGATAAAGATGAAATAATAGATGGAAGCAAAATTGAAGTTGGAGATAAAATTATTGGAATAGCTTCTTCAGGAATTCATTCAAATGGTTTCTCTTTAGTAAGAAAAATATTTACTGATTTAGATATGGAATTTGAAGGACAAGAAGTTTGGAAAAACCTTATAGTTCCTACAAAGATATATGTAAAGCCAGTACTTAAACTTATGGAACAATTTGAAATAAGAGGAATGGCTCACATTACTGGAGGAGGATTTATAGAAAATACTCCAAGAATGTTTAATGGAAGAGAATTAACAGCAGTTATTAAAAAAGATAGCTACAAAGTACCTTCTATATTTGAAAAAATGATTGAAATGGGTGTAGATAGAGACCATATGTACAACACTTTCAACATGGGAATAGGCTTTATGCTTGCAGTTAAAGCAGAAGATGCAGAAAATGTAATAAAAGCACTTAAAGAAATGGGAGAAGAAGCTTATGAAGTAGGTTATGTTACTTCTGGAGGTGAAGGTGTTTGTTTAAAATAGCAGTCCTAGTATCAGGAGGAGGAACAGACCTTCAATCTATAATAGATGCAGTAGAAAATAAAGAAATAGATTGCAAAATAGAAATGGTAATTAGTAGCAAAGAGGGAGTTTATTCTCTTGAAAGAGCTAAAAAGCATGGAATAGAAAGTCATGTTATTACTAAAAAAGAATATAAAGATAAACAATCAGATAAGATATTAAGTCTTGTTGATGGAAAGGTTGATTTAATAGTTTTAGCAGGATATTTATCAATATTAGATGGAGAAATATTAGAAAGGTTTAAAAATAGAATAATAAATATTCATCCTTCCCTAATACCATCTTTTTGTGGACCTAATATGTATGGATTAAAGGTTCATGAAGCAGCTATTAAAAAGGGAGTAAGATTTTCAGGATGTACTGTTCACTTTGTTAATAATGAAGTAGATGGAGGAGCTATTATTCTTCAAGAAGCAGTTCCTGTATATTTTGAAGATACTCCTGAAACACTTCAAGCTAGAATTTTAGAAAAAGAACATATTATACTTCCAAAGGCAGTAAAATTAATTTCTGAAAACAAAGTTAAGGTTATTGATGGAAGAGTTAAGATAACAGATTAAAAGGAGGCTTTTAAGCTATGAAAAAAAGAGCTTTAATAAGCGTATTTTACAAAGAAGGTGTAGTAGAATTTGCTAACTTCTTAGTATCTAAGGGTGTTGAAATAATTTCAACAGGAGGAACTTATAGACATTTAAAAGAAAATGGAGTTCCAGTTATAGAAGTTAATGAAGTAACTAACTTCCCAGAAATGTTAGATGGAAGAGTAAAAACTCTTCACCCTCTTATACATGCAGGAATACTTGCTATAAGAGATAATAAAGAACATATGGAAACTTTAAAAGAAAGAGATATACAAACTATAGATTATGTAGTTGTAAATCTTTATCCATTCTTTGAAAAGGTAAGAGAAGATTTAACTTTTGAAGAAAAGGTAGAATTTATAGATATTGGTGGTCCTACAATGCTTAGAGCAGCAGCTAAGAACTTCCAAGATGTTGTAGTTATTTCAAATAAAGATGACTATAAAAAGGTTATGGATGAAATAGAAGAAAAGGGAGAAGTTTCTTATAACACAAAGAAAGTATTAGCAGGAAAAGTATTTAACTTAATGAGTGCTTATGATGCTGCAATAGCTAACTTTATGCTAGATGGAGAAGAAGAATATCCAGAATATTTATCAGTATCCTTTAAGAAGAAACAAAGCTTAAGATATGGAGAAAACTCTCATCAAAGTGCAGCTTTCTATGGTTCAACTACTATAGATGGAGCTATGAATACTTTTGATGTTTTAAATGGTAAAGAATTATCATACAATAACTTTAAAGATGTAGATATAGCTTGGAAATGTGCAAATGAATTTGATGAAGGAGCATCTTGTTGTGCATTAAAGCATAATACACCATGTGGAGTTGCTATTGGAGAAACTTCTTATGAAGCTTACACAAAAGCTTATAATGTTGACCCAACTTCTATATTTGGTGGAATAGTAGCATTTAATAAAAAGGTTGATAAGAAAACAGCAGAAGAAATGGTTAAGATTTTCTTAGAAGTTATAGCAGCACCTGATTATGATGAAGATGCTTTAGAAGTATTAAAAACAAAGAAAAATTTAAGAGTTCTTAAGTTCCATAAAAAGCCTCAAGATTCTAAGTACATGGTTACTGTAGATGGAGGAATATTAGTACAAGAAGAAGATAAAAAGCTTATAGATGAAATAAAGGTAGTTACAGAAAAGAAACCAACAGAAGAAGAAATGAAAGATTTATTATTTGGAATGAAGGTTGTAAAGTATGTAAAATCTAATGCTATAGTTGTAGCACATGATGGAATAGCTTTAGGAATTGGAGGAGGCCAAGTTAATAGAATATGGCCAACAGAAGATGCCCTAGAAAGAGGAAAGGGAGCAACTATTTTAGCATCAGATGCTTTCTTCCCATTTAGAGATGTTGTTGATACAGCTGCTAAATATGGAATAAAAGCTATAATTCAACCAGGTGGTTCTATGAGAGACCAAGAATCTATAGATGCATGTAATGAACATGGTATAGCTATGGTATTTACAGGATTAAGACACTTTAAACACTAGAAAATATAGGGCCAATTTAAATTTTGGCCCTTTAATTTTAGAAAAATTAATATATAACTTTAGGAGGTAAATTTTATGAAATTATTACTTATAGGCTCAGGTGGAAGAGAACATGCAATAGCATGGAAATTAGCTAAAAGCCCTAAGGTTTCAAAAATATATGTAGCACCAGGAAATGGTGGAACTGCAATAGAAAATAAATGCGAAAATGTAAATATTACTGATTTAGATGAATTAGTTAAATTTGCAAAAGAAAATCATATTTATCTTACAGTTGTTGGACCAGAAGACCCATTAACTAAAGGAATAACTGATAAATTTAAGGCAGAAGGTTTAAGAATTTTTGGACCAGATAAAAGAGGAGCTGAACTTGAAGGAAGTAAGAGTTTTTCTAAAGCCTTTATGAAAAAATATGGAGTAAAAACTGCTGAATATGAAGTTTTCACAGAAATAGAACCAGCATTAAAATATGTGGAAAACTGTGCATATCCTGTTGTTATTAAAGCAGATGGACTAGCAGCAGGTAAAGGTGTTGCTATATGTGAAACAAAGGAAGAGGCAGTAAATGCTTTAAAATCTTATATGATAGATGATATATTTAAAGGGGCTGGACAAAAGGTTGTTATAGAAGAATTTTTAGATGGTGTAGAAGCTTCAATTCTTTCAATAACAGATGGAAAAACAATAGTTCCATTTATATCAGCAAAAGACCATAAGCAAATATTTGATGGAGGAAAAGGACCAAATACTGGTGGTATGGGAGTTCTTGCCCCAAATCCATATGTAACTGAAAGTGTTATGAAAGATTTTAAAGAAAATATAATGAATAATACTTTAAAAGGAATTCAAAAAGAAGGATTTGATTTTAAAGGAATTATATTCTTTGGTCTTATGATTTGTAAAAAGGGAACTTATCTTCTTGAATACAATGTAAGAATGGGAGACCCTGAAACTCAATCAGTTTTAAGTTTAATGGATAGTGATTTATTTGAACTTATAGAAGCTGCTATGGATGAAAAACTTTCTGAAACTAAAGTTCTTTGGAAGGATGAAGTATGTATAAATGTAGTTCTTGCTTCAGGAGGATATCCAGGTAAGTTTAATAAGGGCTATGAAATAAAAATAGATGATAGCATAAAAGATAAAGTATTTTTAGCAGGTGCTAAATTTGAAGATGGAGTTTTAAAAACTAGTGGAGGAAGAGTTTTATCTGTTATTGGAAGAGGAAAAACTTTAGAAGAAGCTAGAGAAGAAGCTTATGATAATGTTAAGCTTGTTAATTTTAAAGATAGTTATTGTAGAACTGATATAGGAATATATAAATAATAAAGAGTGAAAAATTATTTCTCTTTGTAAATTATAAATTAGAGGAATTTATTAGGAACAAAAAATGCATCTTTCGATAAGAAAGGTGCATTTTTTAAATAAAAATATATTTTTTTTAACAGAAAACGATTTATTGTAAAAATTTGATTTGAAAAATTTTAATTAAACTAGTAGAATATAATTAAATTTAATAAATACATATGAAAAAGTATACAAAAAAACAATTTAAAAGAAGAAGAGGAGAAGAAAATGTATAAAAAAGCAAATACTTTAAAAAGGATCATTTTATTTTTCCTAGGAGTGTTCATAATTCAATTAGGAGTAGCAATTTTTTTGAAAACTAACATTGGTTCAGACCCATTTACTGTCTTTACTCAAGGCTTATCTTTCTTACTTAACACAACTCCTGGAAAAGCAAATATGATTATTTTATTAGTTACAACAATATTAATAATCATATTTGATAGAAAAAAAATTAAGATTGGAACTATAATATGTGCAGTAGGAGTTGGACCTATTATAGATGTATGTATCAATTTAACAGCTAATTTACCACTAGATTCTTTAAATATAGTTTTAAAGAGTATAATATTAATTTTAGGATGTTTTTTAATTGCAGTAGGTTTTTCTATACTTTCTGCAACTAATGTTGGAGTTGCCCCTAATGATATTGTTCCATTTATTATTCAAGATAAATTAAAATTTGAATATAGATGGATTCGTATAGGATTAGATTTTACATACTTTATTGTAGGAGTATTACTTGGAGGAGTTTTTGGTATTGGAACTATAATAGCAGTAATTACTACAGGACCATTTATTCAATTTTGTTTACCTTATGGTGAAAAATTTGTTGAGATATTTGTAAATTTTAAAAATTCAGAAGCTAAAGATAGTTTAGAAATATAAATTTTATAAATAAGATAAAAATATTTGAGATGATAGCATGCTATTGTCTCTTTTTTTTGAAATATTATAAAATTATCAACATTATTTAAATAAGAGTTTATTAATATATGGAAACGATACTAATGATTATATAATTGGAAGTTTAGAAAATGATAGTATATAAATACCGAAAATAACACTGATGACTCATCATTTGTAGCATTTTTAAATACTAATCAACAATAATAAATATTAAGCAATGGAGAAATATTTCTTCGTTGCTTATTTAATTAATTTTAAACTAAGAAGGATTTAATGGAAAATATAAATGAAAAGCTTATGCTAGATTTAAGAGCATTTATCATATTTGATGAAGTAAATGTTAATTTACAGTTCTTAATACATCAATTTATATTTAAAGGATAGGGTTCATTTTATTATATTTCTATATGAACTACCAAGTGAAATTATATTAGTTGAGAAAAAAATGGTTTATATTGCTAAAATAATATAAATATACTAATATATATATATAAATATTTGGAGGGATAGTTAATGACTGAAGTAGAAAAAATTGCAGCTGTTGTAGAGGGAGTATT